>Ga0100377_1000306_pt1 | contig 41283 bp, 24 predicted proteins | sample CryGeymeta201501_FD_83664 | JGI IMG/M metagenome (GOLD analysis project Ga0100377, IMG submission 83664) | Groundwater microbial communities from Crystal Geyser aquifers in Utah, USA - Crystal Geyser metaG 2015-01 | ecosystem: Environmental > Aquatic > Deep subsurface > Groundwater | place: USA... | reverse complement strand
TGGGGGCTTGGCCGTGCTCGTATCGGGAAGCGACGCCAGCTTCGTCGGGCGTAGAAAAGATGTTTTGTGTCAAGTTCTTGCATTGCGTCGACAAGGGCGGGGAGGTGAGCGTGGAGCTCACGCGATCCGCCAGGCCGTCCCCTCACGCGAACCTCCCCCAACCCTCGACACCTGCACGGCCAAGCCCCCAACGGGGGCGCCCTCCCACTGTAGCCCCACGCGCGAGACGGCGCGACGAGCGCCGGATTAGCGTGGGGTGGTCGGCGACCCCGACCCCACGCCCCTGGCGAGAACTCGATGGCCCTGGTTCGGGCACCCGGCGGGTCATCGCGCGCAGCCGCCGTCCTCTTCGCGCGGGGCCGTGGCGGGGAAGGTCGCCAGGGAGAGGGTCTGGCCGTCGAGGTCGACGGTCCAGGTGCCAGCGTCGCTGTCCTGCTCGACGCTGTGGCAGGTGGGGGAGGTGTCGAGGTCGTAGTCGCCCCCCGGGGTCGGCGCGGTCGCTTCGATCGAGCGTTGGAAGACGGTCTCGTGGGTGTGAGTCAAGCGAGCGGGCCCGACGGTCCAGGTCTGCTGGCGGCGGGACGCGCGGCTGGTGCTGGACCACGCGACCTTACTGCCATCGAAGCGCGAGCTGACCTGCTCGAGCAGCAGGTCGCCGGTCGGGCTGGACGGGGACCAGGCGACGACGCGCTCGACAGTCTCTGTGGCTTCGGAGTCGGCGCCGACGCACGCGCTGCCGCTCTCGGCGACGGTGTGGAGGAGGACCTGACCGCCGGCCTCGAGGACGCGGACGTGTCGGGCGTTGCAGCTGTCCTCCTCCGGGAGGGACCATCCGGCGAGCAGGTCGCCCGTCGTGGCCGAGCGGACCTCGAAGGCGTCGACGGTGAGCTGGACGATCTCGAGGCCGGCCGCCGGCAGGAGGTCTTGAGGGGCGGAGGTCTGCTCGGAGGGACCGGCGACGCCGCTGGACCCATCGTCCCAGGTGTAGCCGCGCTCGAGGTCGAGGGCGAGCTTCTCGACACCGCCAGCGAGGGGATCAGGCTGGAGCGCGGGCCGTGAGGCGAGGCAGCCGGAGGGGTGGCGGGTCCAGATGGCGGCGCCGGAGGTGGACAGGACGAGGAGCGTGGGGGGGGCGGTAGCGAGCCAGAGCGCCGCCGCCGGGGCCTTCGTGGGCACCGTGCAGACAGGCTCACCGGAGGCGCTGACGAGCAGCGCGTCGCAGACCACGGCGGGCAGGAGCTCCGTGCATGGGCGGGCGGTCGCCGCGCCGGGCCAGTCGGAGTCGGCGGTCGTGGGCAGCGCGTCGGGAGTGACGATGGAGGGGCTGCAAGCGGCGAGGGCGCAGACGCCGAGCGAGCCCGCCCAGAGCCCTCGGCGCGACGGCGACAATTTCATCAAAAACTCCGTATCACGACATCTTGACAGCAGGCGGTGACTGCACCTCCCGGCCGAGAGCGGCCGGTTGAGCGCGGCGCAGGGCCCCGCGCGCTCATGGGCTGTACCAGAGGCAGGCCTCCGCCGACGCGGGCATCGCTTCACCGAAGCACACCTCGACGTCGTGCTCCACCGACCCGCCCTCGCAGTGAGCGGCGCCCTCGTCGTCGGTCAGCGGGCCGCCGAGGCAGGTCTCGACCGCGGTGCTCTGGTTGGCGACGATGACCATCCGCTCGACGACCGTGCCCCGGTCTGTGGGGACCGAGGGGTTGTCGCGTTCGGCGAGGCTGCCCATGAGCAGGCCGGCCGCGCGCGCGGCGAAGGAGATGTTGCCGAAGAGGTGGGCGCGGACGACGGTGGGGTTGGCTCCCTCGGCGCCGACCTCGAAGCCACGCGCGAACCCCTCTACGGCGTTCAGGGCGACCAGGCAGTCTGTCCCCCCACCGTCCAGGTAGATCCCCGCGCCGAAGGACTCGCCGCCGTCGTAGGCTGCGTTGTCTTGCTGCTGCGCGCCCAGGCCGTTGCCGCAGACGACGCCCGAGCGGGCCTGGGAGGCGCCGAACTCCTCACCGCCGATCAAGTCGATGCCGATGTTGTCGACATCGTAGATCACGTTGCCCGCCACCGCGAAGGCGGAGACGTTCCCGGCGAGGGTGATGTTCTCGGACTGGCCGGTGCGGGTGCCGCCGACGTAGAGGTAGCGGATGAGGACCTCGCGCGACGGGCCGGGGTCGGTGCCGACGACCTTGATCGCGTAGGCGTTGCCCTCGGTCGGGTCGCCGATGGCGTCGTAGTCGACGGTGATGTCCGTGATCGCCAGGTCCTCGAGGACGAGGCGGGTGACGCCCTCGGCGTACACCGCGGCGGCGTCGGCGCCCTCGGTCGCCGTCGTGACGTTGGACAGCTCCAGGCCGCGCACGATGAGGTCCTCGCTGTCCACGATCGTGATGAGCACGGACTCGTCGGTGTGCCCGGCCGACCACGCCGCCCCGTCGATCCGTGCGCCCTCTCCGCGCAGCTCGACGCGCCGCGCGCCCTCGATCCACAGGGCCGCGCCGTCGTTGTGGTTCGCAGGCACGGCGCAGTCGCCGCTGAGGCCGATCACGAGCCACGACGCGCCGTCGTGGTCATCGATCGCGGTCTGGACGGTGTCCAGCCAGTCGGCGTCGGCGCCGCAGTCGACGGGCAGCGTCACCGCGTGGTCCTCGGACGCCACGGCCGAGGCCTCGGGCGCGGCCTGCTCGACCAGCACATCGCAGGCGGCCTCCACCGCCACGGTCCCGGCCTCCAGCCGCGCCTCGGTGAGCGCGCCGTCACCGAGCGCGCTGAGCAGCGCGTTCAGGGTGGTGTTGTCGAGGCCCGTGGGATCGGGGTCGTTGTTGGTTGCGCCGTTGCTGGTGGCGCCGTTGCTGGTCGCGCCGTTGTTGGTCGCGCCGTTGTTGGTCGCCCCGTTGTTTGCGGCGCCATCATCGTCGTCGTCGCAGCCGGTCGTGGCGACGGCGCACAGCAGGACGAGGGCGCACGGGAGGATCAGGTGTCGAAGCGGCATGGCGAACTCACCTCAAGGGGTCGGAGGGGCCTGGAGCGCTGATTGGTTTGACTCCCGTCGCCTGGGCAGAGTGTCGCACAGGCGCACGGAGGGGGCAACGACACGCATCGGCAGGCTCGGGCCTGAGGCGGCGGCCTGCACGGGGCTCAGCGCGGCGGCTTGTAGAGGACGACGTCGGGGTTCCTGGGGAGGTTCCGAAGGCCCATCCAGGCGAGCGCCGCCAGGTGGCTGGCGACCTTGTCGACCGAGGGGGTCTGGGTCTCGGTCCACCACTGCCCGACTGAGGCGACCATGCCGATGAGGGCGTGGGCGTAGATGGGCGCGAACTTCGGCGGGTAGCCGAGCCCCTTGAACATCTCGGCGAATACGCCGCCGACGCGCTCGGCGATGGTGCCGAGGAGGCTGGACATGCCGCCGCCGCTGACCGTCACGGGGGAGTCGTGGCAGAGCACGGCGAAGCCCTCGGGCTCCTCCTTGACGTAGTAGAGGAAGGCGGCGATCGCCTGCTCGGTGCGCTCGCGTGGCGTACCGGAGGCGATGGCCACGGTGATCCGGGCGACCACCGCCTCGATCTCGCGGTCCACGATCACGGCGTACAGCCCCTCCTTGCCGCCGAAGTGCTCGTAGAGGACCGGCTTGGAGATCTTCGCCGCCGACGCGAGCTCCTCGACCGAGGTGGCCTCGTAGCCGCGCTCGGCGAACACCTTGCGGCCGACGCCGATGAGCTGTGCACGCCGCTGCGCGGCGCTCAAACGCTTTTCTCTGGCTGCCATGTTGACACCAACCTACGGATGCGTAACTTACGCAATCGTAACCTACGAACCAGTAACCTACTGGCCTGTAGGTTAGCAGGCCACAGCGACTGACCGCAAGCACCGACCGCCTGAGGGCGACCATCCACCGGGTGAGCCATGAACGAGACCTGGCAGCTGCACCACACACCGCGCCGCTCGGCGCTGGCCGATGAGCTGACCTCAACGCTGCGCGCCGCCGCCCGGCGGCTGATGCTGGATCGGCACGCCCGATTCTGGGCGGCGGAGATCGGGCTCGAGACCTCCGGGCACCTCAGCGCGCGCGTGGTGGCTGTGCGGCAGGAGACGGCCGACACCCGGACGTTCGAGCTCCGGCCGAGCCGGAGCTGGAAGGGGCACCGGGCCGGTCAGTTCACGACCCTCGGCGTCGAGATCGACGGGGTGCGCAAGCGACGGTGCTACTCGATCTCCTCGGCGCCCTCGGCAGCCAACCTCTGCATCACCGTCAAGAGGGTGGCGGGCGGGGCGGTGTCCAACTTCCTGCACGATCACGTGGGGGTCGGGCAGGTGGTGGAGCTCACGCAGGCGGCGGGGGAGTTCTGCCTGCCGGCGGTGACGCCGGAGCGGCTGCTGTTCATCGCCGGGGGCAGCGGCGTCACGCCCATCCTGTCCATCCTCAACGAGCTGGCCGGCCGCGGCGAGTACGTGGATGCGATCGTGGTGGTCTACGCCCGGCGCCGGGCGGACTTGATCGGCTATGAGGCGCTGGGGGCGCTCGAGCGTGCGGTGGACGGGCTCCGGTTCATCCCGCGGCTCGATGACGACCCGCGCCGGGGGGCCGGCTACCGCGAGGCGGAGCTGAAGGCGCTGGTGCCCGACCTCCATGCGCGCCAGACCTTCCTCTGTGGCCCGCCCGGCTTGATGGAGGCGGTGCGGGCGACCTGGACGGCCGAGGGCCTCATGGAGCGGCTTCGCTCGGAGGCCTTCGTGGCGTCGCTGCGGACGATCGTGTCGCACGACCGGGGCTCGGTGGCGGTCACCCTGGGACGCTCCAGACGGGAGGTCACCCTGTCTGCCGAGACGCCGCTGCTGGACGCGCTCGAGGCCGCCGGCGAACGCCCCGCCTTCGGCTGCCGGATGGGCATCTGCCGCACCTGCCGGTGCCGCAAGGTCTCTGGCGCTGTCGAGAACACCCTGACCGGCGTCGTCTCCGACGCGCCGGACGAAGACATCGCGCTCTGCATCTCCGCCGCCCGGTCCGACCTCCACCTCGACCTGTGAGCGTCGGCGACCGCGCACACCCACACGCCTTCCCATGGAGCCGCTCATGAACCCTCCGATGCCCCGAAGCCGCACCCTGACCCCCGACGAAGCCGAGGCCTTTGGCCAGGAGCTCGACGCCATCCGCCACGCGGTGCTGGCCGACCTCGGCCAGCGCGACGTGGATCACCTCCGCCGCACCATCCGGGTGTGCCGATACGCCGAAGCCGGCGGGCGGCTGATGCTGCACTTCGGCGTCGGCCCCGTGTCCTTCGTGCTCGGCACGAGCCTGCTCGGCCTGTCCAAGATCCTGGACAACATGGAGATCGGCCACAACGTGATGCACGGGCAATACGACTGGACCGGCGACCCGGAGCTGCGCGGCGACACCTTCGAGTGGGACATGGCCTGCGCCTCCGACCAATGGCGGCACTATCACAACTTCGAGCATCACACCTTCACCAACATCTTCGGCAAGGACCGGGACATCGGGTACGCGCTGGTGCGGATCACGCCCGAGCAGAGCTGGCACCCGGTCTGCCTCGGCCAGACCGTGGGCGCGGCGCTGATGGCCTTGAACTTCCAGTGGGGCATCGGCACCCACGACCTGCGCATCGACGACACGGTGCGCGGCGAGCAGTCGCTGGCGGAGCTGGGTCGTCGCTCGCGGCCCTTCCTGGAGAAGGCCGCCTGGCAGCTCTTCAAGGACTATGGCCTCTATCCGGCGCTGGCGGGGCTCAACGCCCCGCGGGTCGTGGCGGGCAACCTGCTGGCGAACATGATGCGCAACCTGTGGAGCTTCGCGGTGATCTTCTGCGGGCACTTCCCCGAGGGGGCGCGAATCTACAGCGCCGAGGAGACCGAGCACGAGACGCGTGGCCAGTGGTACGCCCGACAGGTCAACGGCTCGGCCAACCTCGAGGGCGGTCGCCTGTTCCACATCCTGACCGGCCACCTCAGCCACCAGATCGAGCACCACCTGTTCCCGGACCTGCCCGCCTCGAGGTACCTGGAGGTCGCCGAACAGGTGCAGGAGACCTGCAGCCGGTACGGTCAGGTGTACAACACCGGCTCGTTCGGCACCCAGCTCAAGAGCGTGTTGGGGAAGATCGTGAGGTACTCTCTGCCGACGCCGGCCCGCAGCCTCAGCGCGGCCGGGCCGTCGCTACAGCTCGCTGGCGCGACCTGATCGGCGGCGAGTGCTGGTTCAGCGGCTGCACACGGCCAGCACCTGCACCAGGTCCGTCTTGCCCTGCAGGCACTTGGTCACGCCATCCTGAAGGAGCGTGCGCATGCCCGCCGCGACCGCGATCCTGCGCAGCTCCTCCACCTTGCCGTGGGCCTGGATCGCGTGGCGGAGCGTGTCGTCGTTGACAAGCACCTCGTGGAGCCCGAGGCGGCCCTTGTAGCCCGAGCCACGGCACGTCGAGCAGCCCCGCCCGCGGTAAAGGCGCAGCGGCCCGTCGGCCCTGAAGGGCTCGAGCTCCTCCTCGCCGACCAGCTCCACCAGGCTGGCCAGCTCGGGCGCGGTGGCCTCGTAGGGCTCGACGCAGCGGGAGCACAGGCGGCGAGCGAGGCGCTGGGCTGCGATGGCCAGCAGCGCGTCGGAGAAGGAGAAGGGATCGAGGCCCATGTCGATGAGCCGCGTGATGGTCTCGGGCGCGTTGTTGGTGTGCAGCGTCGAGAAGACGAGGTGGCCGGTCAGTGAGGCTTCGACGCCGGTGTGCGCGGTCTCCTGGTCACGCATCTCGCCGACCATGATGACGTCGGGATCGGCGCGCAAGAACGCGCGCATGGCCGCCGCGAAGGTGAAGCCGATGCGGGGGGCGACCTGGACCTGTCGGAGCCCTGCCTGGGTGATCTCGACCGGGTCCTCCGCCGTCCAGATCTTGCGCGCGGGCGTGTTGATGGCGCCGAGCAGGGAGTGCAACGTCGTGGTCTTGCCCGAGCCGGTCGGGCCTACGGCGAGTATGAGGCCATAGGGCTGGCGAATGGCCCGCTCGAGGGCCTGGAGGTTCCACGCGCCCAGCTCGAGCTGGGCCAGGGTGAGGGGCTCGCCCGCGGCCAGGATGCGCATGACAACGTCTTCGTTGCGCCCGGCGGTGGGGATGGTGGCGACGCGGAGCTCGATGTCGTTCTTGCCCACCCGGAACTTGATCTTACCGTCCTGGGGCTTGCGCCGTTCGGTGATGTCGAGGTTGGCGATGATCTTGATGCGTGCCACGAGCTGCGGCCAGTACGGACCGGGGATGCGGTGAGCCACCTCACAGACGCCGTCGGTCCGAAAGCTGATCACCGCGGGCTGCTCCATGCCGTTGGGCTCGACGTGGATGTCCGATACGCCGCGCCGGTACGCGTCGAGGATGATCTTGTTGACCAGCTTGGCCACGGCCGAGCTGTCCTCTTCGGCCATGTGGACGTCGCTCTTGATGGCCGCCTGGGGCCCCTCGGCCTCGAGCTCGTGGAGGAGGTCGTCCATGCCCTCCGCGCCGCCGGGACTGTCGCGGTCGACGCCGACGATCTCCTTGAGGTAGCGCTCGAGCTGCGAGGGCAGGACGACGACCTCGTCGATCCGCTTGGGGAGGGAGAAGCGCATCATGTCGATGGCCTCCATCGCGAGCGGATCGCCCATCGCGACCTGGATGCTCTGCTCATCGGTCCAGAACGGGAGGACCTCGTAGCGCCCCATCAGCGCCACCGGGAGCGCCGCGATGGCCTCGGGCATCAGCTCCACTTCATCGAGGTCGACAAACGGCAGGTGGAACTTGTCCGCGAGCGCGTGAGCGACGTCGAGCTCGGTGACCACGCCAAGATCGATGAGGACCTGGCCGAGGCGACGGCCGCGGTGGCGCTTCTGCTCCTCCAGCGCGCGTTGGATGTCCGCGTCTGTGGCGACGCCCGCCTGGACGAGGATCTCGCCGATGCGGAGCCGCTTGCCATGGCGCTGCATCATGCGCTGCTTCTGGATGGCGTCGTCGAGGTCGCGCTCGGAGAGCAGCTTGCGGTCGACGAGGATCTGCCCGAGCGGCGTGTGGCGCTGCAGACTCTGCGCGACGAGGCCACGGTCGACGTCGCCTGAACTCAGCGAGCCGCGCTCGACGAGGATCTGCCCGAGCGGCTTGCGCACCTCCACCAGGTTGATGCCCGCTTGCACGAAGAAGACCCAGGCGTAGAGGCTTAGCTGGGAGGTCGGGTGCCCCCAGAAACCGATGGGGTGCTGGACGGCATCGCGCCCACACAGCGCTGGCAGCGTCGCGCCACCGGGGAGGTGCACCTCAACGAGCTGGAGGCCGACGGGATCGTGCTGGACGCGCACATCACCCTGGTCGCACTTGTGAAAGGCGACGTAGGAGACCTGGTCTCTTGGCAGTGAGGTCGGCACGGCGTAGCGCTCACCACCCGGCCGTTGCGTCTCCACATGGACGACCCAGACAGGATCCTCGGGGGCGAAGGTCTCCAGCACCCCGACGAGGTGTCGGGCGGTGACGGTGACGACGGTCACCTTGATGGGGAAGGCGTCGATCTCGAAGGGAGGAAGCGAAGGGCTCTCGGTCATAGCGGTGAGTCCTGGGTACGAAGCTCCGCGGAGGTTCCGCAGCCACAACACCACACCCCCGGTCGGATGACAATCCCGGCGCGGACCCACCGCCAGCGCAGGCGCACCGCGCGTCGCCAGACAAAGCACCAATATTTCACGATAATCATGACTTGTGCGCCCCAACCACCCCCTTGACAACGCGAGCCCAGGATCTACGTCCATCCCTCTAACGCGCCTGCTGCCCGGCCACACCATGGAACCACCCCATGACCACGCTCACACCCTCGCGCCTCCAGCCCTCCGCCACCGACCTCCTCACCCGCATCCTCGACCAACCCGAGCTCGTGGCCGCCGTGAGGCGCCTCGAGCCTCACGCGCTCGGCAGGCTGATCGACCACATCGGCCTCGAGGACGCCGGCGAGCTCGTCGGGCTCGCCAGCACGCGGCAGCTCGAGCGGATCTTCGACGACGACCTGTGGCACGCCGACCGGCCCGGTCAGGAGGAGCGGTTCGACCCGGACCGCTTCGGGCTCTGGCTCGAGGTGATGTTGGAGGCCGGCGAGCCCTTCGCGGCCCAGAAGCTCACCGAGCTCCCCGAGGACCTGGTCCTGCTCGCGCTGCATGCCCACGTCCTGGTGATCGACATCGACGCGACAGCCATAGAGATGTCCTCCCGCTTTGACGAGGACGACTACCTGCTCGAGAAGGCGCTGGACAGCTGCGCCTACCTCGAGCTGGACAGCTACCGCGTCATCGCCCGGCGCCAGGACGGCCAGGACGCCGTCTTCGCCGTGCTGACCGCGCTCGACCAGGACCACTTCGAGACCCTGATCGACTGGCTGGAGCGCCTCGCGGCCATCGACGCCGACGAGATCGACGATGAGGGTGGCCTCTACGAGGTGCTCACCCGCGAGGAGACCCTGGAGGTCGACGCGGCCGCCGACCGCGAGGACCGACGGACCGCCGAGGGGTTCGTGCCGCCGGCTGCTGCCCACGCTTTCCTCACCCTGGCGCGGACGACCGCCCTCGAGGTGCTCGAGACCGAGGACAGCGACCCGACCACGCGGATGGTGTTCCGCCAGTTCGAGCGCGCTGCCCAACGCCGGGCTGCCCCGAAGGCCACCGCCCGACGACGGCCCGAGCCCGCCGCCCGCTCGGTCAAGGCCCTGATGAGCCTGCTGGCCGAGGCCGACGTGCTGCCGACCTCAGCCGTCAGCGCCCCGGCGGCGCTCCCGACCGGCGGCCCCGAGTCGAACGACCACGACGACCTCCGCAGCGCCCTGGCCGACCTCCAGGACCGCGACGCTACGCTCCACACCCAGCGGATCACCGAGGTCGGCTACCTCGCCAACCTCCTCGTCTCTGGCTGCCCGCTGGATGGCCGCGCCATGCGCCCGGTCGAGGCCGCCGAGGCGACGATGGCGACCTGCAACCTCGGGCTGGACCACCTGCTCGCTCACCACGGCGCGGGGCGGACGGCCTGCGAGGTGCTGGAGGCGCACAGCGCGGTGCAGCTCTTCCGCCTGGGTTGGCACCTGCTCGCCCGCGACGTGGCGATGCCGGCGGCCCGCTGGCTCCTCCACGCCCTCGACGGCCCTCCCGATCCCCTCAACGGCGCCAGTGGCCGCACCGCCGAGACCCTGGCCCAGCGCCTCCGCGTCGCCACGCGGGCCGGACATCCCTGGACGGAGCGAGACGCCCTGGAGGCCTTGACCCCCTGGATCGGCCCCGCCCTGCCCACCGTCCTGGCCCTGCTCGACGCCTGCCCCACCCTGCTCTCCGAAGACGCCGCCGCGCGCCGGTTCATCGCGACGCCGACGGACGTCGAGCGGGCGACGCAGACCCTGCGCGACCTGTCGCGCAGCGGCGCACACCCGCCTCGACGACCGACTTGACTCCACCGCCCGGCTTCCGGAAGCTGGAAGGCGCTCCGTGCGCCTCAGCCGTCGAGGCCCATCGTCCTTCTTCAGCAGCGCGCTGTTGTTCCATCCGTCGCCCGAGAGGCCCCCTCGATGTCCAGACCCCAGCCCCGCCCCAGCCTCCTCCTCCGACTCGCCGCGCTGTCCAGTGTGCTCCTCCTGCTCCCCACCCTCGGCTGTCAGGACGACGAGGCGCAGGGCCCCGCGTCGATTTTCGATAACAGCACGAATAACGGCACCAACAACGGTACTAACAACAGTATCTCGAACAACAGGATTACCAACAACGGCGTGAACAACGCGACCAACAATGGCACCAATAACAGTACCAACAACAGCACCAATCACAGTACCAATAGCAGCACAAATAACAGCACCACAGCCACCAACAACGGTACCACCGCCACCAACAACGGCACCACCGCCACCAACAACGGGATCCGCTACGCCCCCTGTACGATCGTCTCGACCGACATCGGCGACGACGGAAGCCCCGACGCCGTCGACAGGATCCTCGTCAGCGCCGACGGCAACACGGTCGAGACCCGCGAGTGGCGCAACCTCGGCGCCGCAGGCTTCGAAGAGCGCACGGTCCGGGTCATCAGCGCCCTCTATGGCACGCAGCGGCTCGTGATGCGGACCGAGATCGGCCCGATCGGCAGCCCCGAGATCACCGAGGTCCGCGCCTGGACCCGCGACGACGCGGGCCGCCCGCTCACTGCCCACACCGACGCCGCCGGCCTCTTCGCCGAGGGCACCTGGACCTGGGACGGGGACCGCCTGCTCGGTTACGCCCAGGACGGCACCTTGGACGACGAGCTCGGTATCCTCACGCCCGCAGATGGCGCGGTGAACTTCCGCGTCACCCCGGCGTACGACGCCGCAGGCCGCAACACCGGCAGCGCCATCGACGCCGACGGCGACGGCGACGACGACTTCACCTGGACCGCCACCTTCGACGCGAACGGCCGGCCGGAGACCTACGCGCAGGACGGGTCCGCCTCCCCCACCGGCCCCCGCATCGATCAGCTCGTCATCCACGAGGCCGCCGACGGCACCGTGGACTTCCGCCAGTTCAACCCCCAGTGGACCAACGGCGCCCTCACCCGCGTCACCACCGACGGCCGCATCGCCGAAGGCAACCGCGTCGTCCAGCCCGCCGATGGCGCCGAGCCCTACCACGTCGAGCGGTACCGCCGCGACGCCGACGGCCGCATCACCCGCGCCACCTGGGACGAGCAGGGCAACCCGGCAGCCGAGTTCGCCACGACCACCGCCTACAACGCCGACGGCCGCGTGGTCGAGGTCACCCGCGACGGCGCCATCGACGTCTGGTCCCTCATCACCACACTCGCCGACGAGACCATCAACTACCGCGCACGGGTCACCTGGCACTCCCCCACCCAGCCTGCCTCCCTCCGCATCGACGACGGCGACGATGGCACCGACGAGTTCGTCGCCACATGGACCCTCGACGCCGACGGCAACGTCATCGAGCACACCGAAGACGGCGTCCGCACCACCCCCAACGACAACATCGTCACCCCCGCCGACGACACGCTCGACCTCCACGAGACGCGGACCTGGGACGCGACCGGACGCCCGCTGACCCGCACCGTCGAGACCGCCGAGGGGGTCACCCAGACGCTGTGGCAGCACGGCGAGCAGTGTGAGGTGTGGTGAGGGGGCTCCCCCGCCTCGACACGCCACGGCCTCCATGCTACACCCCACCCCTGCGAGGACAGCGCGAACCCACGCCGAGGTCACCCCCGAGCGACCCCCGTACCCCACCCAACGCCGGAGCTCCCCATGCCCACACGCACGGTGCGCGCGTTGCCTGCCCTGTTTGCCCTCCTCGCCCTCCTCACCCTGCCCCAGGCGGCCCGCGCCGAGTACTACGCGGTCAACCCGACGCTCGGCGCCGTCGCAGGCGCCATCACGATCGACGGGACGAACCACGGCGAGTGGTCCGAGGCCAACCTGATCGCCCGCGACCTCGCCAACGACGACCCGCGGTCGCTGGCCGACTCGTGGACCATGCACGAGACACCCTACGACCTTACCCACCTCTACGCCGCGTGGGACGACACCCACCTCTACCTCGCCTACCAGTACGTTGACGTCACGGACGTCATCGACCCCTCGAACGCCGGGGCGGCGGGCGGCGGGAGCCCGGGCGTGCTCGACCTGATCCAGTGGATCGTCATCGACACGCGCGAGGGCGCCGGGGCGACGCTGGACATGTGGGGGAAGAACGGCGGCGAGCCCTACTGGACGGGCGTCGACCGACCGGACTTCCAGATCTACGTCGCGGGCAACCTGTGGCAGGGGTTCATCTCGGAGGCCGTGGCGGGCGTCTTCCCGGTCGATGACGGCGGGGTGCACTACCACACCATCGCGGACGCGGGCATCGAGATCGCCGTGGGGCGCGGGTTGGCCTCCTCGACGCTGTGGGGCGTGGAGGACGCCGACCGCGCCAGCGACCCCACCGCGGTGATCGACTTCCTCACGCGCGCGCACAGCGTCGCCCGTGACACGTTCTACGAGCTGAGCATCCCGCTGGCCACCCTCGGGCTCACCCGCGCCGACCTGGAGGCGCGCGGCCTCGGGGTGATGATCGGCCAGGGCGAGATGTCGTGCGTGGACACCATCCCGAACGACCCGGCCACCTCGGATGTGACCGGGGTCAGCCCCTCGAACTCGCCGCTCGAGTGGGGCGACATCGACCCGCTGACCGCGGACTTCGCCCGCGTCGGCGCGGCGCGCTCGGGCACGCCCGATCCGTGCGCCACCGTCACCTGTGACCCCGACGAGCGGTGCGTTCAGGGCAGCTGCGTCGCCGACGTCGAGCCCGACGCCGGCGTCGACGCCGCCGATGACGCCTCCCCCGACGCCGACTCGCCGGACGCCTCCGAGGACGTCGCTGAGGACGCCGCCGACCTGCCCGACGCCTCCCCCGACGTCCTCGGTGAGGACGCCGCGCCTGCGGTCGAGGTCACCTGGTCCCCCACCGCCCCGACCTCCGCCGACGTGATCACGGTCTACGCGCCCGCGGGTGGCTGGCTGCACTGGGGCGTCAACGGCTGGACCCAACCCGGCGCGCTCGACTGGCCCGAGAGCACCCGCGTCGCCACCGCCGGACAGTCCGTCGAGACCGCCCTCGAAGGCCCCGACGCCTCGGGCCGCTGGTCTGTGCAGCTCGGCCCGTTCAGCCGCGGCGACATCCAGTCGATCGAGTTCGTCCTGCACTACGCCGATGAGACGTGGGACAACAACGGCGGGCAGGACTTCCACATCGCCGTGACCGCCGCCAACAACGGCGCGAACAACGGTACGAACAACGCCACGAACAACGGCGCCAACAACGGCGGCGGAGGCTGGACCGGGACGAAGGACAGCGACGCCGGCGACGAGGGCTGCGGTTGCGCCGTGCCCTCCGGCCCCGCGCGCTCACGGCCGGGCTGGCTCGCCCTCGTCGGCGCGCTCGCCGCGCTCGCGTGGCGCCGCCGCTGACTCGCGCTCACCCCACCAGCGACGCCCAGACCGGCAACGTGACGACCGACAGCAGCGTCGTCGCCACCACCGCCCTCGACAGCGTCGCCTGGCCGCGGCCGAACTCCTCCGCCAGCGCGAACGTGGTCACCGCCACGGGCATCGCGGCCATCGCCACGACGACCGCCACCTCCACAGGCGTCAGAGGCAGCCAGCGCGCGGTCAACCACGCTGCCGCCCACGCCACCGCCGGGTAGACCGCCAGCTTCGCCACCGACACCGTCGCCAGGCGCGCGTCCGGCCGCGTGAGCACTCCCCGGTTCACAAACACGTAGTAGCCGATCAGGAACAGCGCGACCGGGCTGGCCGCCGCCCCCACCGGCGCGGCGTACCGGACTGCCTGCGCGCTGACCTCCGACCACGGCAGCAGTCGAAGCCCCAGCCCCGCCACCGGCGACCACACCAACGGCTGCACCAGCACCCGCCTCACCACCTCCCCCCACGGCCGGCCCTCCCCGCCCACCAGCAGCAGCGGCCCGAGCCCCATCCCCACCACGATATGCAACGCCGCGCTCAGCGCCGCCAGCCCGGTCACCCCCTCACCGAGCGTCGCCACGCAGAACGGAATCCCGATGTACGCGATGTTCCCGAAGATCCCCCCAAGGATCATCGCCCCACCCTCCTCCCGGACCGGCCCCCACACCCGCCGCACCCCCACCAGCAGGACGAGCTGCGCCACCAGCGCCACCCCGTGCGCCGCGTAGAAGCCGGCCCCCCCGGCCAGCGCCTTCGTGCCGTCCGCCAACGACGCCACGACCAGCAGCGGGAACGCCACGTAGAGCGCGAACCGGTTGAGGGCGGCGATCGCGCCCTTCGGCTCAGCGAACAGCCCCAGCGCCCCCGACAGCGCCCCGAGCGCCATCACCGCGAACAGCGGTAACACCCGGAGCAGCGTGTCGATCATCGCGCCGTGCCCTGCTCCGCCGCCATCGCGAAGATCCTCGGCTCGTCCGGCTCCCCGTCCATGTAGCCCGCCTTCTGGATGAAGCCGAGCTGCTTGATCCCGCGGATCAGCACCTTGCCCGTGTCCGGATACACGCAGACCTCCTTCGGGTCGTTGCGCCCGATGGCGAGGTAGAGCATGTCCTCGGTGCCCGTATTGGCGAGCTGATGCGCCGTCCCCGTGCCCGCCGGGCACGAGATGCAGTCGCCAGGCCCCACCGCCGAGATGGTCTCGCCGTACCGCAGCACCCCCTGGCCCGACAGGATGTAGAACACCTCGTCCTCGATCAGGTGGCTATGGAACGGGCAAAGCGCCCGCCCCGGAGGCAGCCGCGTCAGGTTCACGCCCAGCGAGGCCCCGCTGGCCTCCATGAAGGGTGTGAGCGCCTTGTACGACCCTCCGAAGTGATCGCCCGAGAGGTGCTCGACCTCCTCGAGTTCTGCGATGTTGACGACGTTGACACGAGGTTCTGCCATGGGATGCTCCTGTGGAGGTCGCGGGAGAGGGTTGGGTGCGCCGTCGCCCTGCGGCTCTGCGAGGCGCATGATCCGTGGCAACTTAACAAAGCGTCCTGCACACTATCTGAAAAACCACACAGAGGCGACCCCTCGACCCACACCTGCTCCCCGGAGGCCCCCCATGCGACACACCCTGCTCCTGCTCAGCCTCGCCCTCGCTCTGCTGGCTTGCTCGGACGACCCGAAGCAACCGTCCGCCCTGCCTGCGGAGGACGTCGGCGTCGACGCCAATGCGGACGGCGCCAACGCGGACGATGCTGGCGACGACGACGCGGCCACCGACCACGACGCGGCCAACGACGCCGGCCCGGTTGCCACGGTTGATGCAGACGACACGGACACAGGCGAGACCCCGCCCAACATCGCCGCCGTGCTCGACTGCGGCGACACGATCCCTGGCGGCGCTGGACCCGGCGAGCTGCAGCGCTACGCGCTTGACACCACGGCGTTCCCCGACGCCGTGTGCAACGACGGCACTCCGGCCACCGTTTACTTCAGGCCGTACCGCGGCGAAGCGAACCGGGACCGGTGGGTGATCAACCTGCGAGGCGGAGGGAGCTGCGGCTCGGGGGCCTCCTGCGCGGCACGATGGTGCTCGTGTGCTACGGCCCGCAAGTGCCCGCACGCCGAGGTGACCACCAACTTCGGGACCAACAACATGTCCGCCAACCTCAAGGACACCACCGACGGCGGCGGGATGCTCCGACGCGACCATCCACAAGACGACAACCCGATCGAGGACTACAACCAGGTCCGCATTACCTACTGCAGCTCGGATGGCTGGGGCGGCACCCGTCGGAATGTGATCCAGGAGACCGTGAACCCCGTCACCGGCGCCCCCGTGCGGTACTCCATCCACTTCCTCGGCCGCCGCATCCTCGACAGCGCTGTGGCCGTCCTGCGCCCCGACGGCGCCGACCCGCTCCATTTCACCCTCAACGGCGCAGACACCGAGCTGCCCGACCTCGACGACGCCGTCGACGTCATCATCGCCGGAGACTCGGCCGGCGGCGCGGGCGTCATCGCCAACCTCGACCAGCTCGCCGGATCCCTGCGGGCGCACAACACACGCTGTGCGCAGGGCAATGACTGCCCGTTGGAGGTGCGTGGGGTGCTCGACGCGATCGTCGGGCCGGACAAGTCCACCTTCGACTACAGCGAGCACGTGCTCGGAGAGTTCGGCGTCGTCGACTACAGCACCTGGACCCAGGCGGCCGAGCTCTCTGGTCGCCCGCGCGGACAGATGAGCGACGAGAGCTGCCAGACGTGGCACGAGACCCACCGCCAGGGCACCGTAAGCGAGTGCTCCGACCTCTCCCACGTCATCCGCCATCACGTCACCACGCCCTTCTTCGTCCGCATGGCCCTGCTCGACGGCCTGATCTCCAACAACTACCTCAAGGAGATGCTGATCGACCCGGAGTTCGGCGCGCTCACCCTGCAGATCTTCGCGCTCCGGCTGCAACAGGAGCTGAGCGCCTTCCCGATGCTGTCCGAAACGGCCGAGGAAGGCGCAGAAATGCCTGTCGCACCTGGTGTTTTTGCGCCAGAATGCTCGAAGCACGATACCATCTGGGACGACGCCGAGGTCTTCGACTCCACCATCCCCCCCCTACGGCGGCGACCCGCTCCGCTTGTTTGACGTCTTCGACGCGTGGAGGCACGGTGAGGAGCCGAGCGCGGTCCTGACCCAATACGCGGACCGCCATGACACGGTGTGCCCCTGAGACACCTTCCGCCATGAACACGCCATCTCAGACCTCTCGCGGATGTTCATGGCGCTCGCCGGCACCGCCGGACCTTCGGATCGCCGTCCACGCCTCCGGCGTCCATCCCTAACCGCTCTCGAACCCGGACTGAATCACCTCCAGCGGCACGAGGTCGGTGTCCAGGAAGTCGTAGCGGCCGAACCGCTCGACGATGGCCGGCCCGAACGTGGCGAGGATCCATCGCCACCGCGGCGCCAGATCGGAGCGCTCGTCCCCACGCACCCGGCGACCGCGCTCGATGAACGCCTGGACCAGCGCCCGGCTGGCCTCCGTGTCCTCCGGGTCCAGCGGCGCGTGCAGGGTGGTCAGCGTCGCGTACCAGTCCCCCCAGTCGAGATCTGCCACTTCGGCGTCGGGCCTCGCTGGCGCGGCGGGTCGGGGCGCCGCCTCGAACACCTCCCGTGCGCGGCGATGCGGCACCACCTCGGTCGCCCCGTGGGGCAGTCCGAGGCCGCCCGCGGTGACCGGCCAGTGCAGCCACGCATCGGGCAGATCGAGCGCCGCCCCGTCCACGAAGCGCGCCGACAGCTCGCCCCGCAACATCGCGATCACCCCCGGCCACGTCCGTCCAGCCCCGCTCAGCGGGCTGGCCGCGAAGCGGCGCACGGCCGCCCAGACCCGATCCGGGTGCCCCTCGTCGAGCCGCGCCGACGGCACCAGCCATGTGAGCAGATACCGCAGCTGCTCACGCCACGCCGAGACCCGCCCCAGCAGCGTCGGCGCCGCCTCCACACGCGCGCGGGTGACCGCCAGGAACGCCGTCAGGACCGGCTCGGCCACCTCCCAGCGCCCGCTCGGCGAGAGCTCCATCAGGCCCCATCGCACCGGCCCCCGAAGCAGTTGGCCGTCCAGAGCTCCGGTGGGCACGCAGCAGCTCCCCGTCTTGTCCGGCGCGCACCTCAACCCGGTCGCCTGCGTGAAGCGCTCGATGGCCGCCCAGGCCGACTCTGCGTCGGCCTCGCTCCGCGCGATCACCACGACGTCGTCGACGAGGCTGAGCACCAGAACATCCGCCGCGCGCCGGACGTGGCCCTCCATCGCCGCGATCACCAGCCGCCCCAACGCACGAGACAAGCCGAGGCCCAGCGGCAGCCCCTGGACCGCACGGCGGCCGTCGCTCAGTGGCATCCTCAGCACGCGCTCCACCAGCGCGATCAGCCGCGCATCGGCCCCGATCCACCGCAGCAACCCCGTCACCAGCGCGTGCGGCATCGACGGATAGAAGCTCTGGAGATCGGTCTTGACCACCGTGACCCGCGCCTCCGGCTGGAGCGCGCGCAGCAGCTCTAGCTCGGCATGGACCAGGGCGAACGCCTGCGGAATACCGGCGGCGCCGCCGTACCCATCGTCCCCTCCGTACCCCGTCTGCCCCGCCGACGCCGCCACCTCGCCGAGCAACGCGAACCGCGTTCGCTGCACCGAGCCCTCCTCGCCAAGGCCCTCCACACCGGGCTCCCCGGCTCCCACCGCGGGCTCCTCGGGCGCACTCAGCCACGTGAACGGCCGCGACGCCCCCGACACATCGAAGGTCTCCGCGCACATCCGCCGCTCGTTCTCCACGATGATCGCGGGCGCGTTCAGCTCCTCCAGGCGCGTCAGCCGCGCCAGACGGCTACGGCGCCCGTCGCCCGTGACGCGATCCACCAACCGCGCCACGCAGCTTCCGAGCAGCTCCACCGTCAGCAGGTCGACCAGCCCTGGCTGGGGGACGACGCGCCATCGGGTCCCCGACCACCGGGCCTCCCAGCACACCTCGCCCGTCCAGTCCCACCCCGCGAGGTCCTCCCAGGCCATGCGGAGCGCGCTGTACAGCTCCCCCATGGCGGGATGCGGCAGCCACGTCGGGGGTCCCGCCTTCAGCAGCGGACCGAGCGCCGCCGATACGCTGGCCGGACGCTCAGGATCACCCGCGAGCGCGCCCATGACCGCGCCGAGCTCGTCCAGCGGCTCGGCCGTGTCGAGGATGCTCGCAGACGCCTCCGCCACCGCCGCGCTCATCCGGCCGAGCTCCTCCGCCCCCAGCCCCTCGGCCAGCCTCGCCGTCAGCGCGTCGAGCTCGAGGGAGCTCGTGCCCTCGACGGCGGCCAGCGCGAGCCCGGCCTCCACCGCCTCGGCCGCGCCAGGCTCCGCCGCCGCCCCGCGTCCACTCGCCCACTCGCCCAGCACGCCCCCGAACAGGGTGATGGCATCGGCCCGGGCACGGCCCTGCCGGAGCGTGTCGGTGAGCCGCGCGGTCCACTCGGTGACCAGCAGGGCGTGTCCGGGGTCCGGGACCTCACCCACCGCGTCGAGGAGCACCACGTCGAGGTTCGCCACCTCCGGGTGCACGCGACGCCCCGCCACCTCGACCGCGCGCAGCCCCTCGGCCAGCTCCCGCAGCGCCTCCACGGGTGAGGCCGCCGCCCCGGCTCGCTGCTCGACACCGTCGTACAGGGCGTGCAGTCGCGCGCGGTAGCGCTGAAGCTCGCGGAGCTTCATCCCGGCGATGAACGCTTGCAGCTCGGGTTGGGTCATGCCCGTCACCTCGTCAGAACGACAACGGCGCCCCTGGGGACGCCGCTGTGGGTGGGATGGATGGCGGCGCGGATCGACGCCGCGGGCGACCTCGCTACGGCAGGCCGTTCACGGTCCGCAGCAGCCCGAGCTGACCGGCCCCGTCGGCACCCCAGCAACGGGTGGTATGATCCTTCTCCTCCACACAAACGTGCTGGGAGAGCGCCGAAATTCGAGTAACCTCGCCGACGCCGATGGCGTCGGCCGTCGGCGTGAGCTGCGAACCACCCAGCCCGTTGCCTGCCCGGGCGCTGTTGCCCCAGCAGACCACCGCCAGCGTGTCGCGACGGGCACAGGAGAAGTCCTCGGCAGCGAGCACCTCGACCGCGTTGGTCAGCCGCTGCACCGGCACCGCCACGTTGATCGTCGTCTGCGTCCCATCGCCGAGCTGGCCGAAGGCGTCATTGCCCCAACACAGCGCCGTGCCGTTGAGCATCGCCGCGCACGTGTGCTGGCCACCGGCGTTCACCGACCGGACGCCCGTGAGCGCAGTGGGCAGGCCGCGAGGATTGCGCTTGAGCACCTGCACCGGCGTCGAGCTGCTCCCGCCGGTCGTCCCGCCGCCGAGCTGCCCCGAGCCGTTCGCGCCCCAGCACCACGCGGTGTTGTCGCTGGACCGCACCGCACAGGCGTGCGCCGCGCCCGCCGTCATCGACCCCGCGACCTCGCCGCCGGAGCCGAACATCAGGTTGTTGACCGGCGCCTGGGCGGGGCTGCTGTTCCCGTTGCCAAGCTGGCCGGACTCGTTGAATCCCCAGCACTGGATGTGGCCGTCCACGCCCAGCGCGCACGTGAAGTTGTTGCCAGCGACGAGCTGGAACACGTTGGAGATGGACGGCGTGACTGGCCGCGCATCGGCACGGGCCGCGTTCGTCCCGTCGCCCAGCACCCCGGCGCTGCCCCAGCACTTGACCTCGCCGTCCACCACGCACGTGTGGCCGCCACCCGCCGCGATCTGCGTGCCGTGCGCGCCGGCCACGACCGTCGGGAAGCTCAGGCGCGCGGCGCTCGGATGCCCCGACTTCAGGCCGCCGTTGTCGCCCCAGCACACCACCTCTCCGCCAGGGTTGAGCGCGCAGGTGTGGTTGCTGCCCGCCGAGATGCGGGTGAACCGTTCGGGGATCAGGAGCGCGCTCGGGAGCGTGTCGATGACGCCCATGCGGTCGTAGGTGTCGCTGCCCCAGCACGCGACGCGACCGTAGACGTCCGTCAGGCAACCGTGGTCAGACACCGCGAGGCTCACGGCGTTCGTGACGTTGGGGAGCGGCGAGGCGAACCGGGCGTCGCTGCTGGGGAGGGGGTTGGCGCCGGAGCCGCCCCAGCAGCGACGCCCGGCCGCCGGCCTGGAGCGCGCATGTCGCCTTGCGCCCGGCCTCGACCCGCACCACGTCGCCGAGCGCAGCGTTCTGGGTCGTGACGACGGGCTCGGGGCTGTACGTCGTGCCCGGCGCGCCGTTGCCCAGCTGGCCGTCGGTGTTCGTGCCCCAGCACCGCGCGCTGCCGTCGGACATCGCCGCGCAGGCGTGGCTGAGGCCCACGCTCACCTGGACGGCGGTGCCGTCGAGGGTGTCGGTCTCGGTCGGGTAGAGGCGCGGCGAGGTCGAGCCGTCGCCGGCCTGGCCGGCGGCGTTCGTGCCCCAGCAGCGCACCACACCCGTGTCAAAGACGGCGCAGGCGTTCGCCGCGCCGACCGACACGCCGCGAACGCCCGCAATCGGGCTGCCGCCGGCGCTCGCCAGGATCGGCACCGGCGTCGCGGTGTTGCCGCCCGGCAGGATGCCCTGCCCAAGCCCCCAACAGACGACCTGACCGACCTCGCGCAGCGCGCAGCTCACCCGATCGCCCACGGAGATCTCAATCGCGTCGGTCAGGCCGGTCACCTGAACGGGGTTCGTCAGCGCATCGGCCATGTTGCCGTTCCCGAGCTGACCGCTCCCGCCCTTGCCCCAACACGCGACGGTGCCGTCCCGGTGAAGCGCGCAGTTGTGTTGGCTGCCCGAGGCCACGCTGGCTACGTTCGTCAGCCCGGCGACCGGAGTCGGCCGGACCCCCTGGCGCAGCTCGAAGGTCGTCGCGCCCCAGCACACCACCTCTCCGTTCGTCCGCACGGCGCAGGTGTGGAAGTCACCGGTCGCTACGTTCACCAGGTCTTCTTCACACTGATCCACAAGACAGGTCCCCGACCCACAGGTGTGATCGCACAGACCGCAGTTGTCCGCAGTGCCGAGCTGGACCTCGCAGCCGTTGAGCGGGTCGCCGTCGCAATCGGCGCGGCCCGGCTCGCAGGTGTACACGCACGCCCCAGCCGTGCACGCCACGCTCTGACCGTCGCGCGCCTCGCAGGCGGCCACTGCGCCCTCGTCCACCGACGTGTCACAGTCGTTGTCGATGCCGTCGCAGAGCTCGGTCGCGGTCGGGTAGCGCAGGGCGTTGCTGTCAGAGCAGTCGTCGCCCAGCGAGACGTAGCCGTCGGCGGGCGGGCCGTCGCAGCCGGGAACGCCTGTCGCGCCGTCGCCATGGCCGTCCATGTCCACGTCCTGGTACCAGATCGGGGTCGTGTCGTCGGCCACGCCGCTGCAGTCGTTGTCGATGTTGTCGTTGCAGAGGTCGGGCGCCGCGGGGTTGATGGTGCCGTCGCCGTCGTTGCAGTCGCGGGCCTCGGTCACGTAGCCTTCCAGCGGCACACAGCTCAGCATCGAGGGCTGGGTGGGGTCGCCGAAGCCGTCGTCGTCCGCATCCACGTACCACGGCACGATCAGCTCGGGATCGCAGCCCTCGCACGTCGTCGTGCGCGTCTCGGGGTGCTCCATGCACGACTTGTTCTCCGGGCAGGTCAGGGTCTCGAAGACGCCGGTGTCCAGACACACCTGCCGTGACGCGCCCTCGCACCGCTCCACGCCAGGCGTGCAGCCCTCGCACGAGGTCGTCCCGGTCGCGCTGTCCAACATGCACGCCGTCGCTGCGGGGCACGTGAGCGTCTCGAACACGCCCGTGTCCACGCACACCTGACGATTCGTCCCGTCGCAGCGCTCCGCGCCGGGCGTGCAGCCCGCGCATGAGGTCTTGCCCGTCGCCGCGTCCTCCATGCACGTCGTGCCGGCGGCGCACGAGAGGCTCTCGAACACACCCGTGTCCACACAGACCTGCCGGCCGGTCCCATTGCACCGCTCGGCGCCCGGCGTGCAGCGGTCGCCGCAGTCGATGCTGCAGTTGTCCGGCGTCTCGCCTGGCTCGCACATCCCGTTGCCGCAGCCACCCTCACAGGTCGCGCAGGTCACGCCCTCCGTCTTGGAGATGCGCTCGACACCGCAGGTGCACGGGTTGGCGAACTCGCACACGACGCGACACGTCCCGGTCCCCGCGCACGACGCCGTCACCGCGCCGCTCTGCTCGATAAAGTCCCCGTCCACCTTGCCGTCGCATTGGCTCGTCGCCGCAGCCTCCAGCAACGCGTTCGTGCCCTCGGGGCACTGATCGATGAGATTGCTCTCCACGCACGCCTTCGCGGTCTCTGCCGCCTCTTCGCCACATCCGAACAAGGCCGTCGATGCCAGGAGGCACCATGTGCATGTGCCCATCAGCGTCCATCTGCGCGTTGCCCTACTCCCGTCCTCCGATGGCAGCCACGCCGAGCGTGGATCGCCGTCTTGAAGCCAGATCGGGTGCATGATGATGCTGCGTCACCGGCGCGTCAAATCCTCGAAGAGATCCCCACGCGCGCCGTCAGTGACGGCGTCCGCGCCGCTGTGGACGGGGCTCGTTCGGAGCGCGTTGGCCCGAGAGCCGAGGAGGCAACGCGGTGAGGGGTTGTAATGGATGACGCTGCGGGTGTACGTCCTCTGGGCGCCGCGTAACCCCTCGAACACGCGCCCCCTAGCCTGAAACTATGGACCTCCAGCCGGGAAGAACGACATGAGCGACAAACCCACGATCATCTACACCAGGACCGACGAAGCCCCCCTCCTGGCCACCTACTCCCTCCTCCCCATCGTGCAGGCCTTCACCGCTCCGGCGGGCATCGCCGTCGAGACCCGCGACATCTCGCTCGCCGGCCGCATCCTGGCCTCCTTCCCCGAGCACCTCACCGAAGCGCAGCGCGTCTCCGACGACCTCGCCGAGCTCGGCAAGCTCGCCCTGACCCCCGAGGCCAACATCATCAAGCTGCCCAACGTCAGCGCCTCGGTGCCCCAGCTCAAGGCCGCCATCGCCGAGCTCAAAGCCGCAGGCTACGACCTCCCCGAGTACCCCGACGAGCCCCAGACCGACGCCGACAAGCAGCTCAAGGTCCGCTACGACAAGATCAAGGGCAGCGCCGTCAACCCCGTCCTCCGCGAGGGCAACTCCGACCGCCGCGCACCGAAGGCCGTCAAGGAGTACGCCCGCGTCAACCCGCACAAGATGGGCGCCTGGAGCCCCGACAGCAGGACGCACGTCTCGACGATGACCCACGGCGACTTCCGCGCCAACGAGAAGTCCGTCACCGTCCCCGAGGCCACGACCGTCCGCATCCAGCACGTCGCCGCCGACGGCACCGTCACCGTCCTCAAAGACAAGCTCGCCCTCAAGGCCGGCGAGATCATCGACGGCACCGTCATGAGCAAGAAGGCCCTCGTCGCCTTCCTCGCCGAGCAGTTCGAGGACGCCCGCGCCACGGGCATCCTGCTCTCGCTCCACATGAAGGCCACCATGATGAAGGTCTCCGACCCCGTCATCTTCGGCCACGCCGTCCGCGTCTACTTCAAGGACCTGTTCGAGGCCCACGGCGCTACGTTCGACGCCCTCGGCGTGGACGTCAACAACGGCTTCGGCGATCTGGTCGCCAAGATCGCCACCCTTCCCGCCGACCAGCGCGCAGCCATCGAGGCCGACATCCAGGCGATCTACGCCCGCGGCCCCGCCCTGGCCATGGTCAACTCCGACAAGGGCATCACCAACCTGCACGTCCCCAGCGACGTCATCGTGGATGCCTCCATGCCCGCCATGATCCGCGAGTCGGGCCGCATGTGGAACGCCGAGGGCAAGACCCAGGACACCAAGGCCGTCATCCCCGACAGCTGCTACCCCGGCATCTACCAGGTCGTCATCGACTTCTGCCGCGAGCACGGCGCCTTCGACCCCCGCACCATGGGCAGCGTCCCCAACGTCGGCCTCATGGCCCAGAAGGCCGAGGAGTACGGCTCCCACGACAAGACCTTCGAGATCGACGCCGACGGCGTCGTCCAGATCGTCGACGCCAACGGCGCCACGCTGATCGAGCACACCGTCGAGCAGGGCGACATCTGGCGCGCCTGCCAGGCCAAGGACGCCCCCATCCGCGACTGGGTCAAGCTCGCCGTCAACCGCGCGCGCGCCAGCAGCACCCCCGCCATCTTCTGGCTCGACGCCGACCGCGCCCACGACGCCCAGATCATCGCCAAGGTCCAGACCTACCTCGCCGATCACGACACCACCGGCCTCGACATCCAGATCCTGTCCCCCGTCGAGGCCATCAAGGTCTCCCTCGAGCGCATCAAGGACGGCAAGGACACCATCTCGGTCACCGGCAACGTCCTGCGCGACTACCTCACCGACCTCTTCCCCATCCTCGAGCTCGGCACCAGCGCCAAGATGCTCTCCATCGTGCCCCTCATGAACGGCGGTGGCCTCTTCGAGACCGGCGCCGGCGGCTCCGCCCCCAAGCACGTCCAGCAGTTCCAGCAGGAGGGCTACCTGCGCTGGGACTCCCTCGGCGAGTTCCTCGCCCTGGCCGTCTCCCTCGAGCACCTCGCCGATACCTTCGACCTCCCCAAGGCCCGCATCCTCGGCAAGACCCTCGATGAGGCCACCGGCAAGTTCCTCGCCAACAACAAGTCCCCCGCCCGCCGCGTCGGCGGCATCGACAACCGCGGCAGCCACTTCTACCTCGCCCTCTACTGGGCCGAGGCCCTGGCCAGCCAGGAGGACGACCTCGAGCTCCGCGAGCGCTTCACCCCCGTCGCCCGCGCCCTCACCCAGGCCGAGACCACCATCGCCGCCGAGCTCATCGCCGCCCAGGGCAAGCCCGTCGACATCGGCGGCTACTACCAGCCCGTCGACGACCTCGCCTCGAAGGCCATGCGCCCCAGCCCCGCGCTGAACGCGATCATCGACGCGATGTAGGGTGCGCGGCTCCCCCGAGGCCGTTCGCGGAGCTTTGCGCCGCGAATACGGCCTCGGCCCCTCGCGAGCGCTGACTCTTGTTCACATTGCGTTGGGTACCATGACGGCAGGGGGCGATGGTCGTGTTGATGTCTCGCTCGCCCATTCGTGGTGATTGCGTTGAGGTCTCGCTCGCCCATTCGTGGTGATTGCGTTGAGGTCTCGCTCGCCCGATCGTGGTGGGATCGTTCGTGTCTCGCTCACCCATTCGTGGTGGATGCGTTCATGTCTCGCTCATCCGATCCCCGGGCTAGCTCGCTGCGCTCGCATCGCCCGGGGCTACACAGGGAGCGCCCCTCCGGGGCTCGCGCCCGGGCTTGGGGTGGCGGTGAGGGGAGGCAGGGCAGGGACGAGGCTCTTAACCGAAGCAGACCGTACGGGCCGGGGTCCGAAGGGGGCATGATGGAACCCCGCTCCCTCCGCCGGTCCACCTCCGCCCACCTTGCGCGAGCCCCGGAGGGGCGCTCCCTGTGTAGCCCCGGGCGATGCGAGCGCAGCGAGCTAGCCCGGGGATCGGATGAGCGAGACATGAACGCATCCACCACGAATGAATGAGCGAGACCTCAACGCAATCACCACGAACGGGTGAGCGAGACCTCAACGCATCCACCACGAACGGGTGAGCGAGACCTCAACGCAATCACCACGAACGGCGCCCCCTACCGTTACGGTAGGGCTCGACGCCGCGCAGCTTCACTGCGCGGGCAGCGCCGCCGGAGCTCACAGCTGTTGGAAGAAGTCGTTGCCCTTGTCGTCGACGAGGATGAACGCCGGGAAGTCCTCCACCTCGATGCGCCAGACGGCCTCCATGCCGAGCTCGGGGTAGTCGAGGACCTCGACCTTGCGGATGCTCTCGGAGGCCAGGATGGCCGCGGGGCCGCCGATGCTGCCGAGGTAGAAGCCACCGTGCTTCTTGCAGGCGTCGGTGACCTGCTGGGTGCGGTTGCCCTTGGCGAGCATGACGAAGGAGCCGCCGTGGGACTGGAACAGGTCCACGTAGGGGTCCATGCGCTGCGCCGTGGTCGGCCCGAAGGAGCCGGAGGCCATGCCCTCGGGGGTCTTGGCGGGGCCAGCGTAGTAGACCGGGTGGTTGCGCAGGTAGTCGGGCATCGGCTCGCCGGCGTCGAGGCGGTCCTTGAGCTTGGCGTGGGCGATGTCGCGGGCGACGACCATGGTGCCGGACAGGGACACGCGGGTCTTGACGGGGTGCTTGGAGAGCTCGGCGCGGATGGCCTCCATCGGCTGGTTGAGGTCGATGCGGACCGAGTCGTCGACGGCGGTGTCGGCCTCGAGCAGGAAGCGCTCGGGGTGACGCTCCATCTCCTCGAGCCAGACGCCCCTGGCGTCGATGCGGGCCTTGATGTTGCGGTCGGCCGAGCAGGAGACGCCCATGCCGACGGGGCAGGAGGCGCCGTGGCGCGGCAGGCGGATGACCCGGACGTCGTGGGCGAAGAACTTGCCGCCGAACTGGGCGCCGAAGCCGGTGCTCCAGGCGGCTTCGAGCAGGCGTTGCTCGAGCTCCACGTCACGGAAGGCCCGGCCGCCCATCGAGCCGGTGGTGGGCAGGTCGTCCAGCGCCTTGGCGCTGGCCAGCTTCACCGTCTTGAGCGTGCTCTCGGCGCTCGTGCCGCCGATGACGAAGGCGATGTGGTACGGCGGGCAGGCGGCCGTGCCGAGCGTCTTCATCTTCTCGACGAGGAAGGCCTCCAGGCTGGTCGGGTTGAGCAGGGCTTTGGTCTGCTGGAACAGGTAGGTCTTGTTGGCGGAGCCGCCGCCCTTGGCGAGGAAGAGCAACTCGTAGGTGTCGCCGCTGGTGGCGTAGAGGTCGATCTGGGCCGGCAGGTTGTTGCCGGAGTTCTTCTCCTCGTACATCGACAGGGGGACGACCTGGGAGTACCGCAGGTTGTCGCTCTGGTAGGTCTCCCAGATGCCGCGGGAAAGGTGCTTGTCGTCGTAGCCGTCGGTCAGGACGAACTGGCCCTTCTTGCCGACGACGATCGCGGTGCCGGTGTCCTGGCACGTCGGCAGGGCGCCAGCGGCGGCCACCACCGAGTTGCGGAGCAGGGTGCGCGCCACGAACCGATCGTTCTTCGTCGCCTCCGGGTCGGTCAGGATCTTCGCGACGCTCTCCTGGTGGGCCGGACGGAGGTAGAACGCGATGTCGTGCAGCGCCTCCCGTGCAAGATCGCGCAACACCTTCGGCTCGACGCGCAGGAAGGTGTGGTCACCCAGGGTCTCGACCCGGACCCCTTCGCTTCCCAGGAAGCGGTAGGTCGTGGTGTCTTCGGACAGGGGGAACGGCTTCTCGTACTGGAACTCGGCCATATCGCTCTCCTCGGAGCTGGAGGGATCGCGCCAGCGGCGCGAAAAAGACGGTCCGAGTTGGCTCTGACCGGCCCTCGATGTCAAGGGGAGGTCCCCCGAACGCTGCACCGCGAGGCTCAGGCCCCCTACCCACCGAGCTGCCCGTACACGATCTCCCCGCCGATGACCGTCGCCCGCACTGACGCCTCCTCCAGGGCGTCAAGCCCCCCGCCGAGCACGACCAGATCAGCCCGCTTGCCCACCTCCAGCGTGCCTGACTCGTTGAGGCTACCGCAGAGCGCCGCACCGCCGGCGGTGTACAGGTGCACCGCCTCCTCGACGGAGATCCTCTGCTCCTCGTCCACCACCTCGCCCCGCGCGTTCTGCCGGGAGACGGCGCGCCGAATCCCCTCCAGCGGGTCGAAGCCCGCGACGGGGTAGTCCGAGCTGCCGGCCACGGTGATCCCGGCATCCAGCATCCAGCGCAGCGGGAAGATCGGCAGACCGGAGACGCGCACGACACCCGACATGGACGGCATCGCCAGGAACGCCGGCTGCACGGCCACGCCCGCCCCGACGCCCGCGATGCGCTCCACCAGCGCCCGGCTGGCGAACGCCCCATGCTCGATCCGCGGCGCCCCGCTGGCGTGAACGCCTGCACCTGCGGCCTCATAGGCGCCGACGGCCACCTCGACGGCGGCGTTGCCGATGGCATGGGTCGCCACGCCGAATCCCCGCTCGAGGAGGCCACGCACCATCCGCTCCGCTTCAGCCGCCTGGTAGATGGCGACCCCCGACCGCACCTGCCGACCATACCGCGGGACAATGGACATGGAGGTCCGCAATGGATCGAACGAGCCCAACCGCAACGACAGCGCCGCCGTCCGCACCAGCGCCCCGAAGGTCTGCCACCACCCCAGGCACATGGAGCACCCCGGCGCCCCATCGAAGACCAGCTTGACCGGACCGATCCGCAGCGGTCCGTCCTGCTCACCCGTCACCGGCCCGTCGAGCACATCCCACGGCTCCTCCAGGTAGCCGGTCGTGGAGACGGGGCAGATCAGCGTCGGCACCAGCACCTCACCACGGCTCGCCGAGGCCCGGTACAGCGTCAGCAGGTCGGCCGGCGCGGCGGTGTCCGCCACGCGCGTGATCCCCACCGCCACCAGCGCCCGATAGTGCTCCGCCATCCGCGCCAGAAACCCCTCCGCGTCGTGGGCGGCGAGATCCGGGCGCGCCAACGACTCCACCCGGCTCATGCCGCGCTCGATGAGGAGGCCGTCGGGCAGCCCGGTGGCGCACCGCGAGATCGTCCCGCCCGCAGGGTTGGGTGTGTGCCGCCCGATCCCGGCCAGCTCCAGCGCCCGGCTGTTGGCGAGCGCCCGGTGACACGTCTGGTGGAGCGCGAACAACGGCCGGTCCCCGACCGCCTCATCCAGCTCGCTCCGCGTCGGGGGCCGCCGCTCGGCCAGCAGCCCCTCGTCCCATTCCATCGCCACGACCCACCGCCCCGGCGCCAGGCCCCGCGCCGCCTCGGCGAGCGCGGCCTGAAGGCTGGGGATGTCCGTGACCCCGGGCGGCGTCAGCCGCACCAGCCCCCCGTACAGCGCCGAGATCGATACATGGTGGTGCGCATCCACAAATCCCGGCAGCACCGTCGCACCGCCGAGGTCGTGCAACGTGGCCTCTGGACCCGCGGCCTCAACCACCGCGACGCGGTCGCCCACCGCCAGTATCTTGCCATCGGCATAGGCGATGGCGTCGGCGCGGGTGCGGTGTTCATCCATACAATGCAGGCGACCGCCTGTGAGCACCGTGGGACGCATCGTGACCGCTCCTGGCGGGAGGACGTGGGCGGCGGACGGGGCCGCGTGTCGCGCGATAGTTGGGTGTAACACAGGTTGGGGCGGGGGGTGGAGGGACTGGCCGGAGCCTCCCGGGGAAAAAAACATGAAGCCCACGCCAACCTGACCGATAACAGGCTGGCCACGTCACGGTGCATCGCCGTGTCCATCGCACCTTCGATCCTCTCCGCCCCGGCCACGCCCATGCTCCGTCCCAAGAAGACCGTCTCTGCCCCGGCGCCGCGCGCCCGCGCGACCCGAACCACCCCCGCCGCGCCGCGGAGCAGCCGTGGTCCGGTCACCGTGGGCCGGGCGTTCGCGCTGGATGTGCCGTTCGCGATGCGGGGGGTCGCCAGCGCGAGCGGCGCGCGGTGGGACGCCGATCACAGCGTGTTCGTCTATCGAGGGGACAGCCTGCCGGCGGCGCTCGAGCCGTTCCGGTCAGCGCCCTTCTCCCTGGAGCGGCGGGCGGAGCTGGCGTTGAACGGCGAGGGCGCGGCGGCGGCGAAGCCCGACGGGGCGGGGCTGGTGCCGAGGGCCCACCAGCGGATCGCGATCGCGGCCATCGGCGCCAGCGCGAAGGCGAAGCGGCCGGGGTTCCTGCTGGCGGACGACGTGGGGCTGGGCAAGACCATCTCGGCGTGGCAGGCGATCCTGGACATGCCGAAGGCGAAGACTGTGCTGATCGCCACGCCGCTGGCGGTGGTCGCCCACTGGCGACGAACAATCCTGGCCATGGGGGACGGCGGCAAGGACGTGGTGGTGATGAACTACGAGCGGCTCGGCAAGCTGTTCGACGTCAAGCCGGGCACGAACGTCAAGAGCAAGAAGGGGCTGGCGCGGCACGGCAGGGCCGAGGGCTTCGATGTGGTCGTGTGGGACGAGAGCCACCGATGCAAGAACCCGACGGCGGCGCGCTCGAAGCTGGCGGCGAAGCTGAACGCCACAGCGGGCTTTGTGCTGTGGCTGTCGGCCACGGCCGGGCAGAACCCGCTGGAGCTCTCCTACCTCGCGCCGCTGCTGGCCAACGTGACGGGCGACAAGCCGGGCAACCTCAAGGACTTCGAGGGTTGGTGTCTGAAGCAGGGGCTCGGGGTGAGCCGGGGCAACTATGGCAAGTGGGAGTGGCGAGGCGATCCGGCGGACTGTGAGAAGGTGCGGGCGATGCTGTTTGACGGCGCGGTGCCGGCGGGGCTGCGGCGGCGACCGCAGGACATCGCGGGCTGGCCGGAGATCAACCGGATCTTGACCCCCATCGAGCTCGACCCTTCGGCGAGGCAGCTGTACGAGCAGGCGTGGACGGAGTTCCGGCGTCAGATGGACCTCGATGTGCGCGGCAAGGACCCGAAGGGGGCGCTGGCGGCCATGCTCCGGTTCCGGCAGAAGAGCTCGCTGCTGCGGGTGCCTGGCACGGTGGAGCTGGCGCTGGAGCTGCTCGAGAACGGCCATCAGGTCGCCATCTCCGTGGCCTTCATCGAGACGCTGGACGCCATCTGGGAGGCGCTGGACAAGGAGCTGGGGGATGGCTGCTGCGCGGCCATCCACGGGCAGATCTCGACGAACGACAAGGAGGTCGAGCGGGTGCGCTTCCAGCGTGGCAAGGCGCGGGTGGTCCTGTTCACGGTGGAGGAGGGCATCTCGCTGCACCAGGGCGAGGAGCTGGGCCGGGGGCTGCGGGCCACCGACGTCCCCCGCTCGGAGATCATCCACGACCTGCGCTGGTCGGCCATCCAGATGGCCCAGATCGAGGGCCGCTGCCACCGCGACGGCAAGTTCGCCCAGGTCTACTGGGCCTTCGCCGACGGCACCCTGGAGGAGCGCATCGCGCAGATCGTGGCCGGTCGCATCCAGTCGATGCAGGGCATGATCGGGGACGACACCGAGACGATACGGGAGATCGAGCGTCTCCTGCGGGGTGGCTGAGCGATGCAGTTTGGCCCGATTGACGCGCAAGAGCCGCGCGGGTAGCGTTGCGCGTGTCTCTCCGATGGCCCTTGTGCGCGCGATCGGACATGTCGGAGACGTCGCCGCAGCGCGGGCGGCACAGCCAGAGTCACCATGGACCGCATCCGCCGGATCCGCATCAAGAATGTCAGGGCGATCGAGGACGTCGACCTCGAGCTGAGCTGGCCGATCACGGTCCTGATCGGCGACAACGGCGCGGGCAAGAGCACGATCATCGAGTGCCTGGAGCTGCTGCGGCAAGCCGCCGAACTCTCCTTCTTCCAGCGCCTCTACACCGTGCACCGCGGTATGCCGGGACTCCTCCGCAAGGGGGCGACGAGCCTCGAGTTGGGCGTCGTCATCGAAGACGATGGAGGGGCCTTGCCACGGCTTGAATACAGCTTTGAGCTCGCGTCGCAGGGCGCAGGCGCCGTTGTTCTCAGCGAGCTGCTGCTCGTCGACTCCGTGGACGTGCCTGGCCAACGGCTGGTCGCGCTCAAACGCAGCACGGCGGAGGGGCAAATCCTGGAACAGCAACGGGACAAGCTCGTCACGGTCCCGATCGCGGCCGTAGTCAGCGAGCGGCTCGTGATCGGCAATATCGGCCGGCTCCCACAATCGCACCCGCTCGAGCGTCTGTTGGCCGTGCTCCGCGGCATCGAGACCCACCTTGGCTTCGACACGCTGGCGTCCTGGGCGGCGCGGGCGGTGCAGCGTGTGGAGCCCATTCGAGGGGCCACCACCCACTTTCCCGCCGAGCGGCTGAGCCTGCTCGGCGCGAACCTCGCCAACGCCTGGTCCGAGCTTCGCAACCGCGAAGCGTCGCACTGGGAACACACCATGGCGCTCGTCCGGCTCGGACTCGGGGACCGGGTGGACAGCGTCGTCGTCACGCCCGACCATGGCGGTGGGAGCGTCTACCTCGGGCTACGGTTCACGGATCTCTCCGAGGTGGTCCCCGCTTCGAACCTCTCCGATGGGCAGCTCGCCTGGCTGGCCTTCATCGCGATGGCGCGGCTGAAATCGAACCGCTCGCTGCTGGCGATCGATGAGCCCGAGCTGCACCTGCACCCTTCCTTGTTAGGGAGGGTCATGGCGTTGCTCTGCGAGCTCGACGGGCAGACGCCGGTCCTGCTGAGCACCCACGCCGACCGCGTCCTCGAGCTTCTGGACGACCCGGCGAGCGCGGTGCGGGTGTGCAGCCTGGAGGGCAGTCGGGCCACGGTGTCCCGCCTGGACGGGGAGGAGCTCCCGAAGTGGCTGGAGTCGTTCGGCGACCTCGGCCAGCTCCGCGCCAGCGGCTACCTCACGCGCCTCCTCGTGCCCTCGATGCCGATCGCGCCGGTCACCGATGGGGACGACGTGCCATGAACCTGCTGGGCACGGTGCTGTACGAGGACTCGATGCTGCCCGGCGTCGGCGGAGGCTACCCCCTGCACGACCTGGTGATGCGGATCGTCGAGGACAAGATCAATGGTGAGACCTATCGGCTGCGGAGCCTCATCAACGCGAACCCGCGCAAGGGTATCGACAACGTCCTCAACGACCTCGGCAGGACGAGCTTGATCGCTGGGACGGGCCAGCTGTTCGCGCTTGTGGATCGCGACAAGGTCGTTCGCCATCTTGCAAAGCGGGGAGCGATCGCCCCCGCGGCGCAGGTCATGGACCATGAGGTCATCGCTGCCATTCAGGCGTTGAGCGATGCCCCGACCCGACTTCAGGTCTTCTTGCTTCGACCGAACATGGAGGGGTTGCTTCGGCACGTCCAGGGCTGCGATCCGACCTTGCTCCCCGCCGAGATGGCGGCCGCGCTGCGCAAGAAGCTCAACGCGCGGGACATCGTGCTCAACGAGGTGAAGAGAGCCGCCCGCATTGCGCTGCGCGAGTGCCTTCGCAAGGAGCAGCCCGGACTCTTCGCCCTTGCAGACGCGATCGGGAGAACGGTGGCAGCCGCCAGCACCTGACTCCCGCGCCTACGTCCCTCCCCGCATCCGCTTCGCGACCGCGAACCACGCGAGCCCGGCCAGGATGACGCCGAGCCCCGCCGCCCAGATCACCGGCTCCACCCAGAAGGCCAGCCCCAGACAGCTCAGCAGGCCGAGCCAGGGGACGAGTTGGGGGAACCGACGGTCCTCGGGAGGGAGCCTCAGCGCGGACAGGTTGGTCAGGGCGTAGTAGACCAGGACCGTGAACGCGCTGAACGACCACGTCGTCTTCACGCTCCCGATCATCACCAGGCCCGCGATCAGCGCGCCGGTCACGACGACCGCGCGCCGGGGCGACTGCTGGCGAGGGTCTACGACGGCGAGCCACACGGGAAGGTCGCGCTGGCGTGCCATGCCCAGCATGACCCGCGAGAGTCCGAGCAGGAGGTTGAGCAGCACGCCCGCCATCGCCGTGATCGCCGCGAACGCCACCAGCCACGCCAGGCCGGGCACGCCGAAGCGCTGGGCGGCCACCTCGAGCGGCGCGCCGGCTGTGCGGGTCGCCTCGGCCAGACCGGGCGCGCCGAGCACGGCCACGGCCACCGCGGCCACGGCCACATAGAGGACCATCGTGACGATGAGGGTGGTGATGATCGCGCGGGGGATACTCCTTCGCGGGTCCTTGATCTCCTCGCCCAACGTCGCAATGCGGCCGTATCCGGTATACGCGACGAACATGAGGGCGGTGCCATGCAGGAGCCCAGTAATCCCGTTCTCATCGACATCAAAGAAGTCTCGGGCCGTCGCCACACCATCGGACCACGCAACAGGCAACCCCACAACCACGAACACAACGAGCATCGCGAGCGTGATGGACACGATCACGGCGTTCGCGCGGTTGCTCCGCTGCATCCCGCCTGCGACGACCGCCGTCAGCAGCGCCACGATGCCCACCCCGAGCCCCACCCGCGCCGCGTCGCTCTCCACGCCGAAGCCCGTCAGCACGTAGCCGGCGAAGCCAAGGGCGGCGGTGGCCGCCGAGGCCGACTTGGCGCACAGGAACATCCACCCCGCGGTGAACCCCAGCGGGGGTGACAGGTAGCGATACCCGTAGGCGTAGGTCCCGCCGCTCACGGGATGGGCGGCGGCGAGCTGTGCGCTCGACAGCCCATTGAACGTGGCGACCAGCGCCGCCAGGGCGACGGCGAGCACCACCGAGGCGCCCGTCACCCCCGCGGCGATCCCGATGCTCACGAACAGCCCCGTGCCGAGGATCGAGCCCAGGCCCATCAACACGGCGCCGGGCACCCCGACTACGCGAGCCAGCGCGGCCGCAGGCGGCACCGGTGGCCCGTGCGACGGACCTTCTTCTGACGCTGCCATCCGCTCCCTTCCCGGTTTCGCCGGACCCACCGGCTCCTGAACGCCACACGCCGTCCTCGCTACCACGTGCGCCCTGTTCGTTCAAGGCACCTGCCATTCGGCACGCTACGCGCCAAAACATCGTGACGACACGAAAGATCGGGATCGCCACGTGCCACCGACAGGCGTATGATGGCGGACATACTCGCGACCTCCGAGGCCCTTGAGGTCACCCCATCCTCTCAGACCGGAGTTGACAGTGCATCACCGTGATGAACTGGACGACATCCTCGGCGCGCTTGACGCTTCGGGCATCGGCGTGTGGAGCTGGCAGGCCGGCGACGACGCGGTGCGGTGGAACCGCCAGATGTTCGTCCTGTTCGGGCGGGCTACGGACGCCGCGCCGGCGAGCTACGCCGCGTACCTGTCGCTCATCCTCGAGGCCGATCGCGGAGCGGTCGACGAGGCCGTCCGCGACGCCATGGCCCGTGCAGCCGAGCTCCAGGAGCCTGGCAGCTATCGCGTTGAGCACCGTGTCCGACTCGCTGACGACACGCTTCGCTGGCTTGAGTGTCGCGGCTCCGCCGAGGTCGACGCCCAGGCCCGGCCTCGGCACCTCAGCGGGACGACCATCGACATCACCGAGCGCAAGCGGCTGGAGGAGCAGCTCATCGACGCGCGCAAGCAGGAGGCGCTGGCGCGATTCTCGGGCCATGTCGCCCACGACTTCAACAACCTGCTGACCGTGATCCTCGGCTCGGTCGACCTCATCCCTCGCGACGGCTTGCCGGAGCCCGATCGGCTGGCCTTGCAGGCGATCGCCACCGCCGCCGAGAGCGCGAGCGAGCTCACCCGTGGGATGCTGCTCTTCGCGCGGCGGAACGTCGGGGCGCCACGGGTCCTGGACATCGGGACCCTGGTCAACCGCGTGGCCCCGATGCTCCGACAGGCGACGGGCCAACGCCACACGCTCGTGCTCAAGCATCAGGGGCCGCCGTGCAGCGTCCGCATCGACGCCGGACAGGCCCAGCTCATGCTGCTCAACCTCGTCGTGAACGCGGTCCACGCCATGAAGCAGCCTGGCACGGTCTCCATCATCACGGCCACCGAGCACCTGGCCGAATCAGACCGGGTACGGCCCGAGGGGCTCCCGCCGGGGACCTACGGCGCGATCCACGTCCGGGACGAAGGCGAAGGCATCCCCGCGGAGACGCTGCCCCACATCTTCGAGCCATTCTTCACGACCCGAGACGCCGGCAAGGGCACAGGGCTGGGCCTGGCCGCGTGCCAGGGGATCGTCGCGCAGGCCAGCGGCGCCATCCGCGTCCGAACCTTGCTCGGCGAGGGCTCGGTCTTCACGGTGTTGCTGCCGTCGCAGGGGGCCGACGCGATCGCGGAGGATGCGCTCGAAGACACCTCTGTCCCAGCGCCAGGCGGCTCCGAGTCGGTGCTGGTCGTCGACGACCAGCCGATGCTCCGGCTCGTCTTTACGCGGGCGTTGACCGCGCGAGGCTACCAGGTCACGAGCTGCGACTCGGCGGAGGCCGCGCTGATCGCGCTGGAGCGCGAGCGGTTCGCGCTCGTCCTCGCGGACGTGGCGATGCCGGGCATGGGGGGGATCGCGCTTGCGGGGTCCGTCAAGGCACGGTGGCCGGACATGCGTGTGATGTTGACCTCGGGTGAGCTGGGTGTGGGGTGCGCACCCTACGCCTTCGTCGCCAAGCCTGTGACCCCTGACGAGCTCGCCCGCCGCGTGCGCGAAGAGCTGGATCGCATCGCGGCGCGGTAGCGGCGTCCCGCTCAACACGGCGCTCAGGGCTTGTCTAGAGATAAGTGGTCTATTTGGCAGGCGGAAAAAATGGGGTCCAGGGGGCGCTGCCCCCTGGCCGCCGGAGGCACCGTGCCTCCGGCGGCCGGGGGCGAGCCGCCCCCGGACCCCCACTTATTTTTCCACAAGCCCTCAGGGATGCGCGCGGAACAGCGCGTCGCGCTGGCGCGCGCCCTCGTCATCCGGCTCGACGAGCGCTCTTATCTCGGCGTCGAGGCGGGCGGCCTCGGACGTGAAGGCCCTTGAGCCGAGCTTCGGCTCCTCGAAGAGCTGGCCGAAGACCCACGCCGCCACAGACGGCTCTCGAACGGCCGCCACCAGCGTTCGCACCTCCACCAGCTCCGGCGACGCGCGCAGCTCCCCCACGACCTCGCCGCCGAGCGACAGGGCGCGATGCAGCAGAAGGTCCCAGCGCCCCTCGCGTCGGTACGCGCTCAACATCGTCGCCAGGGTGGAGTGGCGGCTGGCGGCGCGGGCCAGGGCCAATCGGGTGAGCGCACCGGCCAGGGGCAGCCGCGCGCCGATGCGTGGCCAGGCGGCCTCGGCCCGACGGAGCGCCGCGACCGCCCGCTCGAACTCGCCCTCCTCACCGCTCAGCGAGGCATGGTCGAGCGTCGCCAGCCCCATCCAGAGCTCCGCCGCGGCCAGGGTCGGCGGTGAGTCCGCCGCTCGCGTGGTCGCCTGCGCAGCCAGGGAGATGGACAGCTCAAGCTCGGACAGTGCCGCTGCATCGGTGGTGCGGTCAGCCTCTACCGACTGGAGCGACGGCTCGAACCGCGGCTGTGCGCGCGCCTTGTCACGAAGCGCGCGCAAGGCCGCACGGTCGTCGCGCAGCAGATAGAGCCGGGCGAGGTTGAGGTAGGCGTCCGCCGACTGCGGCCGGGAGAGCAGCTCGGCCTCGGTGAGCTCGATGACACGGGCGAACGCCCCGCTCTTGCGCGCCGCCGCCCTCGCAGAGCCCCGGAGCTCACCCGACACAACCGCCCCATACACCCTGTCGAGGTGGTGAAGATCGACCTTCAACAGCCCCAGCTCAAGCCAGCCCGCAAGCAGCTCCGCCATGGCGAGGTTCTCGCTGGCGACGACGGCGACGAGCTGCGCCTCGGGGCGACGAGGGCCCGCGACCCGGGCCTCCTCGGCGTGATCGCGCGCTCGGGCGAGCGGCTGGACGTCGCCGCTGACCTCAAAGCGGAGCATCTCAAGCAGCGTCGCCTCGAGCTCCGCCTCGACCGGGTCCGCCTCGCCGGCTTGTGCGCCCTTGGCCCCGAAGCCGATCAACGCGTCCGACGCCTCGGCCCAGCGCCCTTTGCGCGCGAGGTTGCGCACGGTCGCGCGATGCAAGCCGGCCCGAACCTCGAAGAGGCTCTGGTCGGCGACGGCATACCAGCGCTCCTGCTCGTCGAGATCGTCGCTGAGCCGCGCGAGCACCAGCGCCGCATCCTGGCTCTGCGGCCCGGTCTCGTAGAGCCGGGTGGCGATGACGCGCGCGCGCTCGCTGAGCCCGAGCCGCTGGTACAGCCGCGCCAGCTGAAGCTGAACCGCCGGGTCATCGAGCTCTTCCGCCCGCGACCACGCCACCTCCGCCTCCTTCTTGCGGCCGAGCTGGTACAGGACCTCGCCCAACCCGACGTGGACCTCCGGGTAGTCGTCCGCGGCGAACTCGAGGTTCTGGAAGGTCTTCAGGGCGCTGTTGAGCAGGGACGCGCGCTCCCTGCCCCTGGCGACGCGGGCGCGTTCGGCCCGGTGCGCTCCCAGCTCGAGGGCGGCCTGGAGCGCCTCCTGGTGCCGCTCGACCTCGGCCCTTCGGGCACGGACCTCGCTGTCGTGCTCGACGCTCGTCATGATCCAGCCGTCGACGATCTCGCGCTGGCGCTCCTCGCTCTGCCCCCGCAGCTCGTCGTCGAGCGAGGCAGGATAGGTCCCCGACTCAAGCTGTCCGATCAGCATGGCGGCCCGCCTGACCGACACCGACCTCAAGGTCTCCCCGGCCTGCCGGAAGCCGGGGAGGCGGGCCGCGATCATCTCGTCGATGAGGCTCTCCGCCTTGTCCTGCTCACCGGCTTCGAACAAGAGCCCGATCAAGGCTCGACGCGTCGAGGGCAGAAGCCAGCCGGGCTTGCCGAGGCGCTGCAGGCGCCGGATACCGGCCCGAGGGTCCTGCGCGCCCTCGAGCTTCGCCAGGGCCTCCTGGGCAGTCTGGTCGCAGGGGTACGCGTCGACCCACGCCGCCAACGGGGCGGACGCGCCGCCGCCGAGGGCGGACGCGCGAGCAGGGTCGGCCAGGGTGCGGTCCCACTCGCGGACCTCTGCGGTGACGGCGTCGGCGAGCTCTGAATAGACAGCCACCTCGAGCCACGGGCCGAGCATCGGCCGGGCCGCATCCAACAGCGCGCACTTGCCGCGGAGCGCCTTCGCCAGCTCGGCGGTGGCGTCGCTCGCGCCGTGGGGATCGGTCGCGTAGACCTCGAGCGCCTCCAGCGGCCAGTCGGCCCGAAGGCTGGCGCCGATCTTGAGCACGAGCTCGGTGCGACGGGCGTCGAGCCGCTGCCGCTGCGCCTTGACCGTGACCCAGCGCAACGCCATGAGCAGCCGGTTGCTGGATCGCAGCGCGAGCGTGGTGTCCGCTCCGAGCGCATCGACCCATCGCAGCGCCGCGTCCACGAGCGTGGCGCACGCCTCGGGTGACCACGCGTTCGGCGGCAGGGACTCGAATTGACCGAGCACAGCCACGGCCCGGTCGACCTCGGTGGCGTCGAAGGGCTCGGAGATGCGTCGGAGGTACAGCGTGGCGAGTCGCTCGCCGATGGGCCCGATCTCAGCAGGCGACGCCACGGGCGCGGCGTCGAACAACACCTGCTCGTACGTGTCGATGGCCGCCTCGCGGTCACCCGACGCCACGAACGCCTCGGCACGCTCGGTCGCCGAGCGGGCGCGCACCGAGGTGCTGTCGCGGTAGCTGACCCCCGCCATGGCCACCACCGCCAGCGCGGCGGCCGTGAGCACGATGCGCCGATACCACGTGGCGAAGGGGCTCAGCGGCTCACGCCACCAGAAGTTATAGCTGTTCGGCCGCAGCTCGGTCACCCGGTACGCCCGCAACGGCAAGACCGGGATGAAGATGAGGCAGAAGCACAGCGTCGCGGTGTACGAGTCCCCGTCCGGGTCGCGTCGCCCGTAGAGCGAGGTCCCGATGCCGTTGTACGTAATGAGCGGGGGTGCCACCTTCATCGGCGAGGCGCGGTGGTAGGCGCGTTTGGCGGCCTGGATGAGCGCGGGGTGGCGGGAGCGTTGCTCAGCGAGCTTGAAGGTGGCCTTTGCAGCGTCCGCGTCGGACGTGACCTGCCAGCGCCCCAGCCACAGCAGCGTGTAGTTGTCGAGGTCCTCCAGCCCGGCGTCAAGCTCCGTCTCGTCGACAAAGGGGAGGCGCTTGAGGTCCGAAAGCAGGAACTCGGCCCCGGCGCGGTCGCCCGAGGCGAACAGGATCGCCACCACGACGCCGCCGACCGCCACGACGCGACGGACCAGCACCACCTTCTCGTGCTCCAGGAGCGACGCGTCGACGAGCGCCTCGGCGAGACGCGAGAGCACGTCCGCGCGGAAGACGCGCTGCACCTCCTTGACGGCGTCACCGTGGAAAGGCCAGTCCCTGCGCTCACGATCGGGCGCGAGGTCCTCCACGAGCAGGGATTGACAGGTCGCGAGGGCGTCTGCGAGCAGGTCGAGCGTATTCATGATGAAGCCACGATGAGAGATGGCAGAAGCGGAGCAGGCATGACAGCACGAACCATAAATCACGACACACCGCGTGTCGACTGGAACGCGCTGTTCTCCCGACTACCTCCCATCTTTCATGATGTCTCCATGGTCTCCACCGTCCCGCTCGTGGCCCGGAGCCGTGGGTCGCTCAGAACACGGCACAAGGCCGGCCCCGCGCCACCCCGCTCCCCTCAAGCCTCCGCCGGGAACCACCCACGCGTCCGGTTGGCGAACGCCACCAGCGACAGCATCACCGGCACCTCGATCAGCACCCCCACCACCGTCGCCAGCGCCGCCCCGGACGAGAGCCCGAAGAGGCTGATCGCCACGGCCACGGCCAGTTCAAAGAAGTTCGA
>Ga0100377_1000303_pt1 | contig 41483 bp, 49 predicted proteins | sample CryGeymeta201501_FD_83664 | JGI IMG/M metagenome (GOLD analysis project Ga0100377, IMG submission 83664) | Groundwater microbial communities from Crystal Geyser aquifers in Utah, USA - Crystal Geyser metaG 2015-01 | ecosystem: Environmental > Aquatic > Deep subsurface > Groundwater | place: USA... | reverse complement strand
AGTTACACCTGATGTAAACCCAGCATGGACTAATCCAAGTCCGATATGTGCTGCTTCTGGCTCAATAAATCTGAATACCTTAATCACAGGAACAACAGGTGGTACTTGGAGTGGAACTGGAGTAAGTGGAACAACATTTAACCCAATAGGACAAAGCGGAAACATTGCAGTTACTTATACAGTAGGAACGGCTCCTTGTCAAGAATCTTTAGTACTTAACATTCTAGTTAATGACGAAGATGATCCAAACTTTAGTTATCCAACAGGAACTTATTGCTTAACAGGAACAGATCCTATTGCTACACTTACAGGAACAACAGGAGGAACTTTTACGATAACTGCACCTGGAATTATTAATGCAAGTAATGGAACTATTGATTTAAGTGCCTCTGGATTAGGTTCATTTACTGTAACTTATAATACAACTTCAGCAGGAAATCCTTGTCCAAATTCTAGCACATTCCCAATTACTATTACATCAGCACCAAGTGCTTCGTTTAGTTATGATTCACCAACTTATTGTCAAAATGCTTCAGCACCTATATTAAGTTATGGTCCTGGAGGAGGTGGAGGGGTATTTACTAATGCTCCTGTGGGACTAAGTATTAACTCTGGAACTGGAGTAATAAATTTAATTGCTAGTACTCCTGGTTTGTATACTGTTTATAACACGATAGTTGCTGCTGGAGGTTGTGCTGCTGCTCTAGATTCAACAACAATAGAAATATTCCAAATAGATTCTGCTTTATTTAGTTACAGCCCATTAACATATTGTGTTTCTGGTGTCGACCCTATTGCTAATGTCACAGGAACTTCAGGAGGAACATTTACAATAACCGCTCCTGGAGTAATAAATTCAACTAATGGAACAATCGATTTAAGTGCTTCTGGACTGGGAACATTTACTATAACTTACAACACCGCCTCTGCTGGTAATCCTTGTCCTACTTTGGATTCAACTTCCATAACAATTACATCAGCACCAACAGGTGGTTTTAGTTATGATGCCCCAACTTATTGTCAAGATGCATCTGTACCTATATTAAGTTATAATCCTGGAGCAAGTGGTGGAGTATTTTCTTCATCGCCAGCAGGACTAAATTTAAATTCAGGTACAGGGGCAATTAACCTATTATTAAGCACACCAGGTTTGTATATGGTTTACAATACTATTGTAGCCGCTGGTGGTTGTGCAGGCGTAATAGACTCAACAACCATAGAAATATTCCAAGTAGATTCTGCAATATTTAATTATAGCCCTTTAACGAATTGTATTACTGGAACTAATCCTTTAGCTACAATTACCGGAACAACAGGCGGTACATTTACAATTTCTGCTCCCGGAGTAATCAATGCAACAACAGGAGAAATTGATTTAGTTACTAGTGGCTTAGGAACATTTACTGTTTACTATAATACTACATCAGCTGGAAACCCATGTTCTGCTGTTGATTCAGTACTAATAAATATTGTTAGTGCTCCTGCTGCAACATTTACCTACAACACACCTATGTGTGAAGGTAATTTCAATACTGAACTACCAACTTTTGGTGTTAATGGTTTCGCTGGAGTATTTAGTTCAGCCCCGACTGGAGTTTCTTTTGTTAGTACTTCTACTGGAGAAATTGATTTAACAACAAGTACAGCAGGAACCTATATTATTTATAATAATTTAGCAGCTTCTGGGGGTTGTGCAGCAGCATTAGATTCTTTTCAAATCGTAATTAATCCAATATATGTTACCCCACTCAATCAATCGATATGTCAAGGAGATAGTATTTTGTTAGGAGGAACTTATCAAAATAATGCGGGTGTTTACAATGATACTTCATCAACAATTTATGGTTGCGATAGTATCATCCAAACCACATTAGTTGTTAATCCAGTTATTACAACACCTCAGAATGCAGTAATATGTTCAGGAGATAGTATCTTATTAGGAGGAGCATACCAAACTGTAGCTGGAGTTTATGAAGACACAATTCCAAGTTCATTAGGATGCGATAGTATTATACAAACTACATTATTAGTTAACACAGTAATAACGAATCCTATCAGTAGTAGTATTTGTCAAGGAGATAGCATCTTTGTTGGAGGAACTTGGGTTTCGTCAGCTGGAGTATTTAACGATACATTACAAACATCAGGAGGTTGCGATAGTGTATTAGTAACAACTGTTACTGTTAACCCTCTTAATATGATAATTCCAGACATTATAGATCCAATTTGTGCGAGCGATTCATTAACAATATCTGCAACTGGAAGCGGAACAGGAACTATTACATGGTATAGTGATGCAAATGGGAATACAGTAATAGGAACTGGAAGTCCATTGGTAATAACAAATCCTGGTATTGGAACTTATACCTATTATGTCAATGAGGTAGGAACATGTTCAAGTAATATAGATTCAGTTATTGTTGTAGTTGGTGGAGTTGTTGCGGTAATCAATGCAACACCAATTACTGGAGCAATTCCATTGAATGTGTTTTTTGGAAATGGTAGTACAACAGGTGGAGGTATTGTTTATACTTGGGATTTTGGAGACGGAAATACCAGTAATCAGTTTGAACCAAGTAATGTTTATAATAACATTGGAGATTATACGGTTATATTAATTGTAACAGATGGAATTTGTTTTGACACAACATCTATCACGATAGATGCTTTTGGTGAATCAGTAATTCTTATTCCTAATGTATTTACTCCTAATGGAGATGGATCAAATGACGTATTTACAGTTGATGGTGAAAATCTGGAATCTGTTGAGGGTGAAATATTCAACAGATGGGGTCAAAAGATGTTCTCTTGGAATAATGTAAAAGGTTACTGGGATGGTAGAACACTCTCTGGTTCAGAAGCACCAGACGGAACCTATTTTTACATCATTACAGCCAAAGGTTTTGATGGTATAGAATATTTTAAGAAGGGAGGATTTAGTTTAATTCGATAAAATTGGTATCATATTTTATTAAAAAGGGAGAACAATGTTCTTCCTTTTTTTATGTTTTAAAATATAAATTGAGGAACTTAATCTCGAAAGAATAGAAAAGAGTTCTGAAAAAAAAAACATAGGTGTTGTAATTGTGAAAAATAATTGTATTTTTGCACTCCCTTTTTAGGAGGGGTTTTGTATTTATAATTAGAAAAATATGCCAACTATTCAACAATTAGTAAGAAATGGGAGAGTTAAACTTGTTAAAACAAGTAAGTCTGCAGCTTTAGATTCTTGCCCACAAAGAAGAGGTGTTTGTGTAAGAGTTTATACTACTACACCAAAAAAACCTAACTCAGCGATGAGAAAAGTTGCAAGGGTTAGATTAACTAACGGAAAAGAAGTAAACGCATACATCGGAGGTGAAGGACATAACCTACAAGAACACTCGATTGTATTAGTAAGAGGTGGAAGAGTAAAAGATTTACCTGGAGTAAGATACCACATTGTAAGAGGTGCTTTGGATACAGCTGGTGTTGATGGTAGAACACAAAGAAGATCTAAGTATGGAACTAAAATGCCAAAAGTTAAAAAATAATATTATTGTACTTAAAGTATAATAGAGAATAAGAAAACATGAGAAAATCTAGAGCAAAAAAAAGAGTATTACTTCCAGACCCAAAGTTTAACGATAAATTGGTTACACGATTTGTGAACAACTTGATGTTGGATGGTAAGAAGAGTGTTGCATTTGATATTTTTTACAACGCACTTGAAATTGTTGACAAAAAAATGGAAGAAGAAAATAGTTTAGATGTTTGGAAAAAAGCATTGACTAATGTAACTCCTGGAGTTGAGGTAAGAAGTAGGAGGATAGGTGGAGCTACTTTTCAAATTCCTCAGCCAATAAGAGATGATAGAAAAATTTCTATGGGAATGAAGTGGTTGATTAACTATGCAAGAAAAAGAAACGAAAAAACAATGGCTCAAAAATTAGCAGCAGAAATAATGGCTGGTTACAAAGAAGAGGGAGCTGCATATAAAAAGAAAGAAGATACTCATAGAATGGCAGATGCTAACAAAGCATTCTCTCATTTTAGGTTTTAAACCACAAGAAGAACTGTAATGGCAAGAGATTTAAAATTTACAAGAAACATAGGTATTGCTGCACATATTGATGCAGGAAAAACAACAACAACCGAACGTATTCTTTTTTATGGTGGTGTAAGCCATAAAATTGGTGAAGTACACGATGGCGCAGCTGTCATGGATTGGATGGCACAAGAGCAAGAAAGAGGTATTACTATTACTTCTGCAGCAACTACACTTGACTGGAAATACAGAAACCAAAGTTACCATGTTAATATTATAGACACTCCTGGTCACGTAGATTTTACTGTTGAAGTAAATAGATCGCTAAGAGTATTGGATGGTTTAGTATTCCTATTTAGTGCTGTTGATGGTGTTGAACCACAATCAGAAACTAACTGGAGATTAGCAAATAATTACAACGTACCTAGATTAGGTTTTGTTAATAAAATGGATCGTTCTGGAGCAGACTTCTTAAATGTTTGTCGACAAGTAAAAACAATGTTAGGAAGTGAAGCATTGCCATTACAAATTCCTATTGGAAATGAAGCTGATTTCGTAGGAGTAGTAGATTTAATCAATTTTAAAGGTATTACTTGGAACGAAGAAGATCAAGGTATGACTTTCCAAGAAATTGAAATACCTGCTGATATAATTGAAGAAGCTAGAGAATACAGAGAAAAATTATTAGAAGCAGTAGCTGAGTTTGATGAAACTTTGATGGAAAAATATTTCGAAGATTCTGAATCCTTAACTGAAAGAGAAATTTTAAATGCATTAAGAGAAGCAACAATTACAGGAAAAGTTGTTCCTATGATGTGCGGATCAGCTTTTAAAAACAAAGGAGTACAAGCCATGTTAGATATGGTAATGGAAATTTTGCCATCTCCACTAGATACAAAGGCGATAGAAGGTATTAATCCTGAAACGGATGAGCCAACAAGTAGAAAACCTTCTATTGACGAACCATTTGCTGGTTTAGCATTTAAAATAGCAACAGATCCTTTTGTTGGTAGATTATGTTTTACTAGAGCTTATTCAGGTAAATTAGATTCGGGTTCTTATGTTTACAATTCAAGATCAGGAAATAAAGAACGTATTTCTAGAATTTTCCAAATGCATGCCAACAAACAAAATCAAATAGATTGTTTAATGGCTGGAGACATTGGAGCTTTTGTTGGATTTAAAGATATTAAGACTGGTGATACTTTATGTGATGAAAAATATCCAATTGTATTAGAATCTATGGATTTCCCAGAGCCAGTTATTGGAATAGCTATCGAACCTAAAACTCAAGCAGATGTTGATAAATTAGGTATGGCACTTAGTAAATTAGCTGAAGAAGATCCAACATTTAAAGTTAAAACTGATGAAGATTCAGGTCAAACTATCGTTAGTGGAATGGGAGAACTTCATTTAGATATTATTTTAGACCGATTAAAAAGAGAATTTAAAGTAGAATGTAATCAAGGAGCTCCTCAAGTAGCCTATAAAGAAGCTATAACAGGTAGTGTTGATCACAGAGAAGTTTATAAAAAACAATCTGGAGGTCGAGGTAAATTTGCTGATATTGCAATAACAATAGAACCTGTTGCAGATACTGAAAAAGAAGGATTGGAATTTGTTAACGCAATTAAAGGAGGAAACATTCCTAGAGAATTTATTCCTTCAGTAGAAAAAGGATTTAAAGAAGCAATGAAAGCAGGTGTATTAGCTGGTTATCCAGTTGATAGCTTAAAAGTTACCTTAAGAGATGGTTCATTTCATGCGGTCGATTCAGATGCATTATCTTTTGAAATTGCTGGGAAGATGGCTTATAAAAATGCAATGCCACAAGCTAAACCTGTTCTTTTAGAACCAATCATGAAATTAGAAGTAATTACTCCTGAAGAAAACATGGGAGATATCGTTGGAGATTTAAATAGAAGAAGAGGTCAAGTAGAAGGAATGGACGATAGAGCTGGAGCAAAAGTTATTAAAGCAAAAATACCATTATCTGAAATGTTTGGATATGTTACAGATTTAAGAACAATGTCTTCAGGTAGAGCAACATCAACAATGGAATTTTCTCATTTTGATATCTGTCCAAAAAATATTTCAGACGAAGTAATTGCAAAAGCAAAAGGAAAAGTAGAAGCTTAATATAAATTAGAATGAGCCAAAAAATTAGAATAAAACTTAAATCTTACGATTTCAACTTAGTTGATAGATCAGCTGAAAAAATCGTAAAAACAGTAAAAAGTACTGGAGCTGTAGTTAGTGGTCCAATACCACTTCCAACGCATAAAAAAATATTTACTGTGTTAAGATCTCCACACGTAAACAAAAAATCAAGAGAGCAATTTCAATTATCTGCATACAAAAGATTAATTGATATCTATGGATCTTCATCAAAAACTGTAGATGCTTTAATGAAATTAGAATTACCAAGCGGAGTTGATGTAGAAATTAAAGTGTAATAAGATTTTATTTCTAAATAAAAATTTAGAAATGATTAATTGAATACATCCCGAAAGCGTGATCATTAGGGAACTTTGACAAAAAAAGATAAATAATTAAATAATAAATAAAATGCCAGGGATAATAGGTAAAAAAATAGGTATGACTAGCGTTTACAGTGCCGAGGGTAAAAACATACCATGCACAGTGATAGAGGCTGGTCCTTGTGTTGTTACACAAGTCAAAAAGGTAGATACCGATGGCTATAATGCTGTTCAATTAGCATTTGGAGAAAAGAAAGAAAAAAACACACCAAAGGCTTTACAAGGACATTTTAAAAAAGCTAACACATCTCCTAAAAGAAAAGTTGTTGAATTTCAGGACTTTGAAGATGAAAAAAACCTAGGTGATATCGTAACAGTCGAATTATTCGAAGAAGGAGAATTTGTTGAAGTTATAGGAACCTCAAAAGGTAAAGGGTTTCAAGGAGTTGTAAAAAGACATGGATTTAGAGGTGTCGGAGATGCAACTCACGGTCAACACAACAGATTAAGAGCACCTGGTTCATTAGGAGCAGGATCTACTCCATCTAGAGTTAATAGAGGAATGAAAATGGCTGGAAGAACTGGAGGAGATAGGGTAAATCAACAAAACCTTGTTGTTGTAAAAGTATATTCAGATAAGAATTTAATCGTAGTTAAAGGTTCAATACCTGGAGCTAAAGGTTCTTTTGTATTAATTCAAAAATAATAGAGGAGAATAGGAAATGGAAATAGTTGTAAAAGATTTTAGTGGAAAAGATACCAAGAAAAAAGTTTCTTTGGATAAATCAATCTACGAAATAGAACCAAATGATCATGCTATTTATTTAGATGTTAAACAATATTTAGCGAATCAAAGACAAGGTACTCATAAATCAAAAGAAAGAGGTGAAGTTAAAGGAAGTACTAGAAAAATAAAAAAACAAAAAGGTACTGGCGGAGCAAGGGCTGGAAGTATAAACAACCCATTATTTAAAGGTGGAGGTAGAGTATTTGGACCAAAGCCTAGAGATTATAGTTTTAAATTAAATATCAAACAGAAAAGATTAGCCCGAAAATCTGCCCTATCATACAAGGCTAAAGAAGGTGCTATTACTATATTAGAAGACTTCTCTTTTGATGCTCCACAGACTAAAAAATACACTGAATTATTAGGAAATTTAAATGTTTTGGATAAAAAAACATTATTAGTGCTCTCTGATTCAAATAAAAATGTATATTTGTCCTCCCGAAATTTAAAGATGGCTAAAGTGGTAACTGCTTCTCAAATAAACACTTATGATTTGATGAATGCAACAAGGATTATTATAGCTGAGGGATCAATTGAAAAAATTGAAAATATTTTAAAGTAGATTAAGTAATGGAAATTTTAATAAAACCTGTCGTATCTGAAAAAATGACTGACCAAAGTGCTAAATTAAATCGCTACGGTTTTGTTGTTAATCATGCAGCAAATAAAATACAAATTAAGAAAGCTATTGAAAGCACTTATAGTGTATCTGTTAAATCAATTAACACCATAAACTATGCTGGTAAATCTAAATCTAAATTTACAAAAGCTGGATTAATTAATGGAAAAACAAGTCGGTATAAAAAAGCGATTATTACTGTTTCTGATGGAGATGTGATAGATTTTTATAGCAGTATATAATTTTAGTATTAACTATATGGGGGCTCCAACCCTCTAAAGAAATAAACAAAAATGGCAGTAAGAAAATTAAAACCCACTACACCTGGGCAACGACATAAAATTGCAAACGAATTTGAAGCAGTAACTGCATCTAAACCAGAAAAAAGTTTAGTTAAAGGTCGAAGCAAATCAGGAGGCAGAAACAACACTGGTAAAATGACAATGCGCTACGTTGGTGGTGGTCATAAACAAAAAACTAGAGATGTTGATTTCAAAAGAGAAAAAGATGGAATTCCAGGCATTGTAAATTCTATTGAATACGATCCAGGAAGAACTGCAAGAATTGCTCTTATCTATTATAAAGATGGAGAGAAAAGATATGTTATTGCTCCAAATGGATTACAAGTTGGACAAGAAATTTTGTCTGGAAAAGATGCCGAACCTGAAGTAGGAAATACCTTATTTTTAAGTGATATTCCATTAGGTACATTAATTCATAACATCGAGTTAAGACCAAAACAAGGAGCTAAAATGGCAAGAAGTGCTGGATCTTACGCACAACTAACCGCTAAAGACGGAAAATTTGTAGTCATAAAATTACCTTCGGGTGAAACTAGATTAATTTTATCTACTTGTAGAGCAACAATAGGAACAGTTTCTAACGCAGAACACATGTTAGAAAGATCTGGTAAAGCAGGTAGAAGTAGATGGTTAGGAAGAAGACCAAGAGTGAGAGGTGTTGTCATGAATCCTGTTGATCACCCAATGGGAGGTGGTGAAGGTAAAAATTCTGGAGGACATCCAAGATCTAGAAATGGTATACCAGCAAAAGGTTTCAAAACTAGAGCTAAAAAGAAAAGATCTAGTAACTATATTATTGAAAGAAGAAAGAAATAAGATATGAGTCGTTCACTAAAAAAACCACCATTTGTTCATTACAAATTACAAACTAGAGTTGATGCAAGTCAACAATCAAGTAAAAAAAATGTAATTAAAACTTGGTCAAGAGCATCAATGATAACCCCAGATTTTGTTGGATTAACAATTGCTGTTCACAATGGAAATAAATTTATTCCTGTTTATGTAACGGAAAATATGGTTGGACATAAACTAGGTGAATTTTCACCTACCAGAACCTACAGAGGTCATGGAACCGATAAAAAAAATAAAGGTAAAAGATAAAATAGTTAACAATGGGTGCTAGAAAAAGAAATAAAGCTAATCAAGTTAAAGAAGCAAACAAAACAACAAGTATTGCTAAACTTAATAATTGCCCAACTTCTCCAAGAAAAATGAGAAAAGTGTCTGATATGATTAGAGGAGTAGGCGTATTTAAAGCTTTAGGTATATTACAATTTAGTCCACAAGATGCATCTAGAAGATTGGAGAAGTTATTAAAATCAGCTATTGCAAATTGGGAAGCTAAAAATTCAGGAGAAAGACCTGAAGACAATAACCTAGTTGTTAAAGAGATTCAAGTTGATAGTGCAAGATCTTTAAAAAGAATTCAACCAGCTCCACAAGGTAGAGCTCATAGAATCAAAAAAAGATCTAACCACGTTACATTAATTGTTGATAGTTTAAATTAAGATATGGGACAAAAAGTAAATCCAATTTCAAACAGATTAGGAATCATCAAAGGATGGGACTCTAACTGGTACGGAGGAAGAGACTATGCTGATAAAATAGTTGAAGATTTTAATATTAGAAAATATTTAATGGCTCGATTACATAAAGCGAGTGTTTCTAAAATTATTATAGAAAGAACTTTAAAATTGATTACCATAACCGTTAATAGTTCTAGACCAGGAATTATTATTGGTAAAGGAGGACAAGAAGTTGATAAATTAAGAGAGGAACTTAAAAAAATAACAAAAAAAGAAGTTCAAATCAACATATTTGAAATTAAACGACCTGAGTTAGATGCAAAATTAGTTGCTGATAGTATAGCAAAACAAATAGAAGGAAGAATTTCTTTTCGTAGAGCTTCAAAAATGGCTGTAGCTTCTACAATGAGAATGGGAGCTGAAGGAATTAAAGTACTTATTGCAGGAAGATTAGGAGGAGCAGAAATGGCAAGAACTGAAGGTTATAAAGAAGGAAGAGTTCCATTACATACATTTAGAGCAGATATTGATTATGCTTTAACCGAAGCCCATACCACTTACGGTAGAATCGGAGTAAAAGTTTGGATTTGTAAAGGAGAGATTTACGGAAAAAGGGATTTATCCCCAAATGTAGGACAGGGTCAAGGTCAAGGTAAAACTAAAGGTGGAGCAGGAAAACTAGATAGAAAAAGAGGAGCTGGAGGAAATAACAGAAGAAATAATAAGTAAGAAAGAAGATTAAATTTAAATACAATGTTACAACCAAAAAGAACTAAGTATAGAAAAATGCAAAAAGGGCATATGAAAGGAAATGCTCAGAGAGGTGCTCAAATTGCATTTGGATCTTTTGCTATAAAATCTGTTGAAGAATGCTGGATGACAGCAAGGCAGATAGAAGCTGCAAGGATTGCTGTAACAAGACATATGAAAAGAGAAGGTCAGGTTTGGATTAGAGTTTTTCCAGATAAACCAGTAACAAAAAAACCAGCTGAAGTAAGAATGGGAAAAGGTAAAGGAGCTCCAGAATTATGGGTAGCTATTGTTAGACCAGGAAGAATAATTTTTGAAGCCGATGGAGTTTCTTTAGAAGTAGCTAAAGAAGCATTGAGATTGGCAGCACAAAAATTACCTATTCAAACAAAGTTTATTGTTAGAAGAGATTACGACGGAAAATAATTAGGATTATGAAACAAGTTGATATAAAAGATTTTTCGGTTGACGATTTAACTGAAAAATTTGCAGAACAAAAAGATGTGCTTTCTAAATTAAAATTAAGCCATGCGGTTTCTCCAATAGAGAATCCAATGCAAATTAAACTAGCTAGAAGAACTGTTGCTAGACTTAAAACAGAATTAAGAAAAAGAGAGCTTCAAGCAAAATAAATATTCTTGAAATGGAAAATAGAAATTTAAGAAAAGAAAGAGTAGGTTTAGTAATGAGTAACAAAATGGATAAATCCATTGTTATTTCAGTTGAGCGAAAAGTGAAACACCCTATATATGGTAAATTCGTAAAAGCTACAACTAAATTTATGGCTCATGATGAAAAAAATGATTGTAACATTGGAGACACTGTTAAAATTATGGAAACACGACCTATGAGCAAAAATAAATGTTGGAGATTAGTGGAAATTATTGAAAGAGCTAAGTAATTATGATACAGCAAGAATCTAGATTAAAAGTTGCAGACAACAGTGGTGCTAAAGAAGTGCTTTGTATTAAAGTATTAGGTGGATCTAAAAAAAGATACGCTTCAATTGGAGATACTATTGTTGTAGCTGTAAAACAAGCAATACCATCAGGTAACATTAAAAAAGGAGCCGTTGCAAAAGCTGTAGTTGTTAGAACTAAAAAAGAAATTAGAAGACCCGATGGTTCATACATTAGGTTTGATGATAACGCTGCCGTTCTATTAAATGACGCTGGAGAAATGAGAGGAACCCGTATTTTTGGACCTGTTGCAAGAGAACTGAGAGAAAAGGAGTTTATGAAAATTGTATCATTAGCACCTGAGGTACTATAAAAAGATTAAATTTTAGATATGTCTAAATTACACATTAAAAAAGGAGATACTGTAAAGGTAATTGCCGGAGAATCCAAAGGAGCTCAAGGGGTTATTAAAAAAGTATTAGCCGAAAAAAATAGAGCAATAGTTGAAGGTAAGGATATAAAAAAAATATCTAAACACACCAAACCTAATGCTGCAAATCCTGATGGAGGAATCATCAAGATAGAAGCTCCAATTCATATTTCTAACCTAATGGTTATTGACCCTAAATCAGGTGAACCAACAAGAGTAGGAAGAAAATTGGACGAAAATGGGAAAAAAGTAAGATACGCTAAAAAGTCGGGGGAGGTAATTTAAAATGAGCTATACACCTAGATTAAAAAAACAATATAAAGAAGAAATAATCCCTTCTTTAAAAGAAAAGTTTGGATACACATCTGTGATGCAGGTTCCTAAACTACAAAAAATATGCTTAAACCAAGGAGTTGGTGATGCTGTTTCGGATAAAAGATTAGTTGATTCTGCTGTAGAAGAAATGACATTAATATCTGGACAAAAAGCAAATGTAACCTATTCTAAAAAGGATATTTCTAATTTCAAATTAAGAAAAGGAATGCCTATTGGAGCAAGAGTTACCTTAAGAGGAGACCAAATGTTTGAGTTCTTAGATAGATTAGTTGCTGTTGCATTACCAAGAACCAGAGATTTTAGAGGTGTTGAAATAAAAGGATTTGACGGAAAAGGAAATTATACTTTAGGTATTAAAGAACAAATTATTTTTCCAGAAATTAATATTGATAAAATTAAAAATGTTAGTGGGATGGATATAACAATGGTTACATCAGCAAAATCTGATGAAGAAGGAATGGCATTATTAACAGAATTTGGTTTTCCATTTAAGAAAAAAATATAGACATGGCTAAAGAATCAATGAAAGCGAGAGAACGCAAAAGAGAAAGATTAGTAGCTCTTTATGCAGATAAAAGAGCTGCTTTAAAAGCAGCTGGTGATTGGGAAGCGTTACAAAAACTACCTAAAAACTCTTCTAAAGTTAGATTGCACAATAGATGTAAATTAACTGGAAGACCAAGAGGATATATAAGACAATTTGGTATTTCTCGTGTTACTTTTAGAGAAATGGCTTCTGCTGGATTAATTCCAGGAATTACAAAAGCAAGTTGGTAATTGATAAAAATTATTATTTAAAACAGGATTAAAAATGACAGATCCAATAGCAGATTATTTAACAAGACTTAGAAACGCAGTAGCTGCCAAACATAGAATTGTTGAAATACCAGCATCAAACATTAAGAAAGAAATGACCAAAATTTTGTTTGATCAAGGTTACATATTGAATTATAAATTCGAAGATGAAACAGTTCAAGGTAATATTAAAATTGCTTTGAAATATCATCCTGAATCAAAAATTCCAGCGATAACCAAATTAACAAGAGTAAGTAAACCTGGACTAAGAAAATACGCTCCTACAGATAAAATGCCGAGAGTTATTAATGGTTTAGGTATCGCCATCGTTTCAACTTCAAAAGGTGTAATGACCGATAAAGAAGCAAGAAGAGAAAATGTTGGTGGAGAAATATTATGTCACGTTTATTAATTAAGAAAGTATTTAAGTTATGTCAAGAATAGGAAATGCACCTATAGAAGTCCCTAAAGGAGTTGAAGTGAAAATTGAAAAGGGATTAGTAACAGTTAAGGGCCCAAAGGGTGAACTATTACAAGATATTGATACAGCAATTACTGTAGAAGTTAATGATAATATTATTAACTTAGTAAGACATACAGAACAAAAAGATCATAAAGCTAAACATGGTTTGTACAGATCTTTAATTTACAACATGATTGAAGGAGTTTCTAAAGGTTTTAAAACGGAACAAGAATTAGTTGGGGTTGGATATAGAGCAACAGTTCAAGATCAACGATTAGAATTATTGTTAGGGTATTCTCATAGTATAATGTTTGAATTACCAAAAGAAATTAAAGCTACAGCTGTAGCAGAAAGAGGTAAAAACCCTATTATTACATTAGAATCACATGACAAACAATTAATTGGACATGTAGCCGCAAAAATTAGATCATTGAGAAAACCAGAACCTTATAAAGGAAAAGGTATTAAGTTCGTAGGGGAACAATTAAGAAGAAAAGCTGGTAAATCAGCATCAAAATAAAAAGCATAATAAATTAAGCTATCATGGCACTGAGTAAAAAAGATAGAAGATTAAGAATAAGAAGAAGAATCAGAAAGATTGTTACTGGAACTACAGAACAACCAAGATTATCTGTATTTAGAAGCAATAAAGAGATTTATGCTCAAATTATTAATGATGAAACTGGAGTTACATTAGTATCCGCTTGTTCTAAACAAAAAGATGTAAAAGCAAAAGGAACAAAAACAGAAATAGCTGCAATTGTAGGCAAAGCTATTGCTGAAAAAGCTGTTAAAGCAGGGATTTCAACTATTACTTTTGACAGAGGTGGCTACTTATATCACGGAAGAGTTAAAGCTTTAGCTGAAGCTGCACGTGAAGGAGGGCTTAAATTTTAAATTGATATAAAGAAATTATGGCAAACTCAAATACAAAAAGGGTAAGAGCTACAGAAACTGAGTTAAAAGATAAACTAGTAGCTATTAATAGAGTAACCAAAGTTACTAAAGGTGGTAGAAATTTTAGTTTTTCTGCAATCGTAGTTGTTGGTGACGAAAAAGGTATTGTTGGACATGGCTTAGGAAAAGCTAACGAAGTAACAGAAGCAATAACTAAAGGTATAGATGTAGCTAAAAAAAATTGTATTAAAATTCCAATAATTAATGGAACTGTTCCTCATGAGCAAAATGGAAAATTTGGTGGAGCAAGAGTTTTTATCAGACCTGCAGCACATGGTACTGGAGTTATTGCTGGTGGAGCTATGCGCGCAGTATTTGAAAGTGTTGGAATTACAGATGTACTAGCAAAATCAAAAGGTTCTTCAAACCCACACAACGTGGTTAAAGCAACTTTAGATGCATTAGCTAATTTAAGAGATGCATATACAGTAGCAGATCAAAGAGGAATTGAACTAGATAAAGTTTTTAACGGATAGAGAAATCTAAGAGAAAATGGGAAAAGTAATAATAAAACAAACTAAGAGTAAGATTAAACAACCTGCTCGTCAAAAGAAAACCTTAATAGCATTAGGTGTTCGAAAGATGAATAACGCAGTTGAACATGAAGCAACACCCCAAATAATGGGAATGATTGAGAAAGTGAAACACTTACTATCAGTAGAAGTAATAAAATAATTTAATAGTTAATAGAATTAAAATGGACTTATCAAATTTACAACCTGCGGAAGGCTCAACAAAACAGCGTAAGCGAGTAGGACGTGGTCAAGGATCAGGAAGAGGTGGAACTTCAACTAGAGGTCATAAAGGTGCTAAATCAAGATCTGGATATTCACGTAAAATCGGATTTGAAGGTGGCCAAATGCCACTTCAAAGAAGAGTACCTAAGTTTGGATTCACTAACATCAACAGAAAAGAGTTTAAGGGGATTAACCTTGATACACTACAATTTCTTGCTGAAACTAAAAAAGTGAAAGAAATTACTAAAGAGATATTAATGGAAAACGGATTGGTATCTAAAAACGATTTAGTTAAAATTTTAGGAAGAGGTGAATTGAAAGCAAAACTAGAAGTTACTGTAAACGCTTATTCAGCTTCTGCAAAAGCAGCTATTGAATCTGCTGGAGGAACAGCAAATTCATTGTAATTTAAAACCAGAATGAGAAAATTTTTACAGACCATAAAAAACATTTGGAGCATTGAAGATTTACGTGCACGAATTCTTACTACTCTTAGTTTGTTATTAGTATATAGATTAGGTTCTTATGTAGTATTACCAGGTGTTGATGCTGAAGTATTGAAAGTTGTTAACGATGCAAAAGCTGGTGGTGGAATTATGGATTTAATTAATATTTTCGCTGGTGGTGCATTTTCTAGAGCATCAATTTTTGCATTAGGAATAATGCCATATATTTCCGCTTCTATTGTAATTCAATTGTTAGGAATGGCAATTCCTTATTTCCAAAGATTACAAAAAGAAGGAGAAAGTGGAAGAAGAAAAATAAATCAAATAACAAGGGTTTTAACAATAGCTATTACTGGTTTTCAAGCACCAGGTTACATTGCTTCTCAAATCACAAATCACCAAGGGGTAGTTCTTGATGATGGACCACTTTGGTGGTTTTCTACAGTATTGTTACTAATTACAGGTACTGTGTTTGTAATGTGGATAGGTGAAAGAATCACTGAAAAAGGTATTGGAAATGGAATATCTTTACTAATTATGATTGGTATTATTTCTAAATTACCATCATCATTTGTGTTCGAAATTGGATCTAGATTTGGAGTTGGTGGCGTTGGTGGTCCAATTATCTTATTAGTAGAGGTTGCCCTTTTATTAATTGTAATTATTATTGCCATTTTATTAGTGCAAGGAACAAGAAGAATACCAGTGCAGTACGCAAAACGTGTTGTTGGAAATAAACAATATGGAGGAGTTAGACAATACATTCCTTTAAAAGTAAATGCCGCTGGTGTAATGCCAATTATTTTTGCTCAAGCAATTATGTTTGTACCAATGACAGTTGCAAGTTTTGGAGCAGGTGGAGCTTCATCATGGATAATCAATGTTTTTGGTAATCCTAATGGATTTGGTTACAATTTAACATTTTTTTTAATGATTATTGCATTTACTTACTTTTATACTGCTGTAACTGTTAATCCAAATCAAATGGCAGATGACATGAAAAGAAATGGTGGTTTCATACCAGGAATTAGACCAGGTAAAAAAACCGCAGAATTTATTGATGAAGTAATGTCAAAAATAACATTACCAGGCTCCATGTTTTTAGGATTAGTTGCAATATTACCAGCATTTGCTTCAATGGCAGGGGTTAATCAATCTTTCGCATATTTTTTTGGCGGAACTTCCCTATTAATTATGGTTGGGGTTATTTTAGATACATTACAACAAATAGAGAGTCATTTATTAATGCGTCATTATGATGGATTAATGAAAACAGGTAAGATAAAAGGTAGATCAACTACTGGTATGGGAATGGCTGGGTAATTTGTTAATTATTGATGGGTAAGATATTTTATAAAACAGAAGAAGAAATAGAGTTATTAAAAGAAAGTTCTTTGCTTGTTGGAAAAACTTTGGCTGAAGTCGCTAAATTAATCAAACCAGGAGTTACAACTCTTGATTTAGATAAAATTGCTGAAGAGTTTATTAGGGATAATAATGCTATTCCTGGGTTTAAAGGATATAATGGATTTCCAAATACATTATGTACTTCATTAAATTCAGCTGTAGTTCATGGAATTCCAAACAATAAACCCTTACAAAGTGGAGATATTATCTCTGTTGATTGTGGTACAATTTTAAACGGATTTTATGGAGATGCTGCTTATACTTTTGAAGTAGGAGAAGTAAAACCAGAAATTAAAAAATTATTGCAAGTAACAAAGGAATGTTTAGCAAAAGCAATTGAAGTTGCTATTGTTGGGAATAGAATTGGAGATATCGGTTTTGCTGTGCAAGAACATGCAGAGAAAAATGGATACGGTGTAGTTAGAGAATTGGTAGGGCATGGATTAGGAAGAAATTTGCATGAAGCTCCAGAAGTACCCAATTATGGGAAAAGAGGATATGGTATGCAACTAAAAGAAGGATTGGTAATAGCAATTGAACCTATGATTAACTTAGGGAAAAGGAATGTTAGACAACATGAGGATGGTTGGACTGTAGTTACATCAGATGGTTTACCTTCGGCACATTTTGAGCATGATGTAGCAATAAGGAAAGGAAAAGCACAAGTTTTATCAACACATGAATTTGTTGAAGAAGTATTAAGAAATAAATTGTAATAAATAGAATGGCAAAACAAGCATCTATAGAACAAGACGGAACAATTATAGAAGCATTATCTAATGCCATGTTTCGTGTTGAACTAGAAAATGGACACATTATTACAGCTCATATCTCTGGTAAAATGAGAATGCATTATATTAGAATATTGCCAGGTGATAAAGTAAAATTAGAAATGTCTCCTTATGATTTATCAAAAGGGAGAATATCATTTAGGTATAAATAATTAAATTCTCTAATTAGAGAACAATAAATAGAAAAAAAGATGAAAGTAAGAGCATCCATAAAAAAAAGAAGTGCAGACTGCAAAATCGTTAGAAGAAAAGGCACTTTGTATGTAATTAACAAAAAAAACCCAAAGTTTAAACAAAGACAGGGATAAAAAAGTTCCGAGTTTAAAGTTTCGAGTTTATAGCAACTCTAAACTCTAAACTCTAAACTCTAAACTAAATAGAAATGGCAAGAATTGCAGGTATAGATTTACCAAATCAAAAACGAGGCGTTATCGGATTAACTTATATTTTCGGTATAGGAAGATCTAGTGCTAAAAGTATTTTAGCAGAAGCAGAAATTTCTGAAGATAAAAAAGTACAAGATTGGAATGATGATGATTTATCTAAAATCAGAAAAATTATTACTGATAGGTTTAAAATAGAAGGTGCTTTAAGATCCGAAGTACAATTAAACATCAAACGATTAATGGATGTTGGTTGTTATAGAGGTATTAGACATAGAGCTGGATTACCACTTAGAGGTCAACGCACAAAAAATAATGCTAGAACAAGAAAAGGAAGGAAAAAAACAGTTGCAAATAAGAAAAAAGTAACTAAATAGTAAATAAAGACGCTTTATATAATGGCAAAAACAAACATAAAAAAGAAGAAAAAAGTAAAAGTGGAAGCTTACGGAGAAGCTCACATCCACGCTTCTTTTAATAACATCATCATTAGTTTAACTAATGGTACTGGACAAGTTATTTCTTGGTCTTCAGCTGGAAAAATGGGCTTTAGAGGCTCTAAAAAAAACACACCTTATGCTGCCCAAATGGCTGCAGAAGATTGTGCAAAAGAAGCTTTTGAAAACGGATTAAGAAAAGTAAAGGTATTTGTTAAAGGACCAGGTAATGGAAGAGAATCTGCAATGAGGACACTAAATAACAATGGAATAGTTGTAACTGAAATTGTAGATATTACACCACTACCTCATAATGGTTGTCGTCCACCAAAAAGAAGAAGAGTATAATAATTAATAACCAAAAAAGAGAATTCATTATCGAAGGATACTGACCTTAATTCATAATTTCTCTTTTAAAAATTTAAATAAAATGGCTAGATATATCGGTCCAAAATCAAAAATCGCAAGAAAATTCAGAGAACCAATTTTTGGCCCTGATGCAGTATTGGAGAAAAAAAATTACCCTCCTGGACAACACGGTCCTAATAAAAGAAGAGGTAAACAATCTGAGTACGCTATACAATTAGCAGAAAAGCAAAAAGCTAAATATACCTATGGTATCTTAGAAAAACAATTTTCTAATTTATTTAAAACAGCTTCAAGAAAAAAAGGGATTACAGGAGAAGTACTTTTACAACTTTGCGAATCTCGTTTAGACAATGTAGTATTTAGACTTGGCATCTCTCCATCTAGAAGTGGTGCAAGACAATTAGTTGGACACAAACACATTACTGTTAATGGTAAGGTAATGAACATCCCTTCATTTATAGTAAAAGAAGGTGATGAAGTTGGTATTAGAGAAAAATCTAAATCTTTAGAATCGATTACAGCTTCATTAGCAGCAAACCCTGTAAAATCTGATTGGTTAGACTGGAATGTGCATCACATGGCAGGTAGATTTATTACCACACCTGAAAGAACACAAATACCAGAAAACATCAAAGAACAATTAATAGTAGAACTCTACTCTAAATAATTTTAAAATAAAAATTAAAACTATGGCAATTTTAGATTTCCAAAAACCAGATAAAGTAATCATGGTTAATTCTGACGATTTTTTCGGAACTTTCGAATTCCGTCCTTTAGAACCAGGATACGGTATTACAGTAGGAAACGCTTTGAGAAGAGTACTATTAAACTCTTTAGAAGGTTTTGCAATAACATCAGTAAAAATAGAAGGAGTAGATCATGAATTTTCTACAATTAAAGGAGTCCTTGAAGATGTTACTCAAATAATTTTAAATCTTAAACAAGTTAGATTTAAACAACAAATTGGAGGTACAGATAAAGAAACATTGATGGTTTCTGTTAAAGGTCAGGATAAATTGACTGCGGGAGATATCGGAAAATTTACCTCTGCTTTTCAAGTATTAAATATTGATCATGTTATTTGTAACATGGAATCATCAATTAACCTACAGTTAGAATTAACTATTGGTAAAGGAAGAGGATACGTTCCATCAGAAGAAAATAAAATTTCTGACAGCAATATTGGTGTTATTGCAATAGACTCAATACATACTCCAATAAAAAATGTTAAATACAACATTGAAAACTATAGAGTTGGTCAAAAAACAGATTACGAAAAATTAGTATTCGAAATTACTACTGATGGATCTATTCATCCAAAAGAAGCATTAACAGAAGCAGCAAAAATATTAATTCATCATTTTATGTTGTTCTCTGATGAGAGAATTACATTAGATACCGAAGAAAAATCTGAAGTAGAAGATTTTGATGAAGATTCATTGCACATGAGACAATTATTAAAAACTAAACTAATTGATATGGATTTATCTGTTAGAGCGTTAAATTGTTTGAAAGCTGCTGATGTAGATACATTAGGTGATTTAGTTACATTTAATAAAAATGATTTATTGAAATTTAGAAACTTCGGTAAAAAGTCGTTAACTGAATTGGATGAATTAGTAGAAAATAAAGGTTTAACATTCGGGATGAATGTTGCAGCATATAAATTAGATAAAGAATAAAGAGATGAGACACGGAAAGAAATTTAACCATTTAAGCAGACAAGCTCCTCATAGAAAAGCTATGTTGGCTAATATGGCTTGTTCTCTTATCGAGCATAAAAGAGTGAGTACTACAGTTGCTAAAGCAAAAGCATTACAAAAATACATTGAGCCTTTGCTAACTAAATCTAAAACAGATTCAACTCATTCAAGAAGAACTGTTTTTAGTTATTTAAAAAATAAAGAAACGATAACTGAATTGTTTAGAGATATTTCGGTAAAAATTGCTGATAGACCAGGAGGATATACCAGAATTCTAAAAACAGGTTTTAGAATAGGAGATAATGCACAAATGTGCTTTATAGAGTTAGTGGATTACAACGAAAATATGTTGAAAGATGCTAAACAAAAATCTGGTGCTTCTAGAAGAAGAAGAAGTACTAAGAAAACTGATGCTCCATCAACTCCTGCTGCAAAAACAACAGGAAAAGTTACTGAAGCTGATACAAAAGCTGAAGTAATTGAAGAACCAATTGCTGAGATTAAAGTTGAAGCAAAAAATGATGAAGTTAAAGAAGATCATTCAGAAGAAGAGAAAAAAGAAGATTAGAATTGATTTTTATAGATAAATAGAAAAGGATAAAGTATTTTTACTTTATCCTTTTTTTATATGATAACTTTATGATTATAGACTCAAAAAACAAAGCAGTTTTATTGCTAGAAGATGGCACTATGTTGCAAGGAATTGCTGCTGGATTAATTGGAACAACCACAGGAGAAATTTGTTTTAACACTGGAATGACTGGTTATCAAGAAATTTTTACAGACCCCTCCTATTACGGACAGATAATGGTAGCAACAACCGCTCATATTGGTAATTACGGAGTATCCAAAAATGAAGTGGAGTCTGAGAATGTTAATATTTCGGGATTAGTTTGTAAAAAATTTTCTACTATGTATTCTCGAGAATCAGCCGACTCATCTCTTCAAGAATATTTTGAAAACCAAAAAATTGTTGCTATTTCTGATGTTGACACCCGTTTTTTAGTGCGTCACATTAGAGATAAAGGAGCAATGAATGCCATCATTTCCTCTGAAATTTTTGATGTAGAAATTTTAAAAAAGAAATTAGCTGAAGTCCCTTCTATGGAAGGGTTAGAACTTTCTTCGAAAGTCTGCACCAAAAAACCTTACTTTTTTGGAAAAGAAAATGCTTCTTTTAAAGTGGCTGTATTAGACTTAGGGATTAAAAAAAACATATTAAAATGCTTGGCAGATAGAGATTGTTATCTGAAAGTATTTCCTATGGATGTTTCCATAAACGAAATGAAGGAATGGAATCCAGATGGATTTTTATTGTCTAATGGACCAGGAGACCCTTCTGTAATGGCAAAACAAATTGAAACAGTTCGGCAAATTACAGCAGCAGGATTACCAGTTTTTGGAATTTGTTTAGGGCATCAACTATTAGCTATTTCATGTGGTTTAACTACATCTAAAATGTTTAATGGGCATAGAGGATGTAATCACCCTGTAATGAACATAGAAACAGGAAAAGGTGAAATAACTTCACAAAATCATGGATTTGTGGTAGATACAGAATCTGCGAATCAAAATAATAATATTGTAATTACTCATAAACATTTAAATGATGGTACTCTTGCAGGATTAAGATTAAAAGACAAAAGTATTTTTTCTGTACAATATCATCCAGAAGCTTCACCAGGTCCTCATGACTCTCGGTATTTGTTTGATAACTTTATCGAGAATATTATAAAAAGCAAAAAACTAGTTTCAGCTTAATCAATAAAAGCTTCTACCCCACTTATTGTGGCTATTGAAATTGAAAAACGTGTGGCTAAATTTTATAAGAATGATTCGATACCCTTGTAAGCTACCCCGAAGTTCGACCATTTAAAAATAAAAGACAATCAATAATAAGATTGCTTCAGTCGTTCCTCCTTCGCAAAGACGTGTGTATTTAAAACTTCATCGTTAACCCAGCCAAAAAATTAGTACCTGCTTGTGGGTAATAAAAATTCTCGGTAATTAAATCTCCATAAATATAACTGTATGTATAACCATTGCTGCTGTACATCGTGTTTAAAATATTATTTGCCATCACATTTATCGACAGTTCCTTTAAACTTTTAGGAAACAAAGTGTAAGAAATTCTTGCATCAACCGTTTGATAAGCAGCTAATTTTTTGTTTTTATTGGAAGTATTGTCTAAAAATTGGTCGCCTACATACTTATTTTGCAACACCAAACTCAATGCTTTTATGGGCATGTATTCAATGGAAGCTGCTGCAATAATGTTAGGAGAAAAAGCAATGTCGGTATTGGTGTAATTATTTTCCACAACGTCATAACCAACCGTGTAATCGTAAAGCACTTCTGTAAAATCTTGTATTTTGTTTTGCGAATACGTAGCGTTCAAATTTAACTTCACTTTTTTGCTAATTAACAAACTCGTTTGCAATTCAAATCCTACTCGATAACTTTTAACCACATTGGTTCTGATGCTAGCACCAACATCGTTTAATTCGCCCGTTACAATTAACTGATTGGTATAATCCATAAAGTAGAAATTTCCTTGAATGAGTGCTTTTTTAAATTTGATTTCCAATCCCAATTCGTAATCAAAAAGTGTTTCATGTTTGGGTTGTTTAGCTGCCGAATTATCAACGAAATCATCTCTGCTTGGTTCTTTATTTCCTACACTAAAAGAACCATACATTTTTATCTTCTCATTGAACTGATGTGCTATTCCTGCTTTTGGATTAAAGAACATAAAGTTGGTATCTACTAGAAAATCTATTAAATTATTATCGTTCCCTACCGCTGAATAATCAATTGTTCTTTCTTGCAAATCGATATAAAAATTAGTTGTTGAACCTATTAAATAATTAAATTTCAAGTAGGAATTAAAATCTTTTTTTAAACCGCGGTTAAAATAATAGTAGTCTCCAATTTGAGAAGTATTTGCGTACTGAGCCCAAACAATTTCCCCATAATGGTAACCATCATAAACATTAAAAGCACCTCCTAAGGTAACTTCAATTTTATTGGTCTTGTAATTTAAATTATAAGTTGCTCCATAAAAATCATTACTTAACCATCTTCTTCTAATAATATCAGAATTAGTGATAGTAGTGGTTCCAATAACTAAATCGGCTAATCCATAATTAGCAAAAGCATCTTGTTTTCTAAATTGTTCATAATAACCTCTTCCATATGTATAGTGTAAAGCAACTGTAGCATTAAAGTTATCGTTAAACTGGTTAGAAAAATGCAACTGAAAGTGGTCTTGTTGGTAGTTGTCCGTTTCATTTTCATATTCGTAATAATTATAAGTTCTTCCACTGTTTAATAAATTATAGGTTTGAGCAGAATCTAACCAATTGTTGGCTGCATGAGTTTCCATGTTTTTTTTGTTGCCTAAAATTCTACTTTCTGGTGTCCCCCACCACGATTGATACGTTTTTTCTTTACCAGCAAACACTACCGCTTTTACCGCTGTTTTTTTGCCATAATATCCTCCAGAGAAATAATAACTTTTTAAGTCGGAAGTTGCTCTATCAATGTAACCATCAGATTTGATGTAGGAAGCTCTACCATCAAAAGCCCATTTATTATTCAATACGCCAGTACCCATTTTTGCAGTATATTTTTGAGTATTAAATGTTCCATAAGAAGTGGAAAGTTCACCATAAGCCTGCTCTTTTAAAGTAGTTGTTTGTAAATTAACCGAACCTCCAAAAGCACTTGCTCCATTGGTAGATGTGCCTACCCCTCGTTGAATTTGAATATTTTCGGTAGAAGAAGCAAAATCGGGCATATTTACCCAAAACACACCTTGCGATTCGGCATCGTTTAAAGGAATTCCATTAACGGTTACATTAATTCTAGTAGCATCAGAGCCTCTTAAACGAAAACCTGTATAACCCACTCCTGCACCTGCATCGCTGGTAGAAACCATAGAAACAGAATTTTGCAATAAAATAGGAATGTCTTGTCCGAGGTTATTTTTCTCTAACTCTTCAATAGAAATATTGGTATGAGCAAATGGATTATTTTCTTCAACCCTTGTTCCGGCAACAATAAATTCGTCTAATAATTGTTCTGCTTTTAACAATTTGAAATCTAGCGTTTCATCTTTGTATAATTCTTTTATACTATAATGTTGGATTTGATAGCCAATAAAACTGACTTCAATATCATAATTGCCAGCAGCCAAATTTTTTAATTGATAAGCACCATTATTATCTGAAAAAACACCTTTAAAAGTTTTAGTAATTCTTATAGTTGCACCAGTAATTGGATTAGATAATGAATCTTTTACTGTTCCAGAAATTGAAAATTGTGAGAAGCAATTGACTGAAAAGGCAAGTGCTACCGTCAAAAAAATAATTTTTTTCATTTTTAAAATTTTTTGACGAACGATGTGGGGCAACACATTCGTTATGTTTAACTTATTTATTAACTTACCTACGCCAGCATTATCTGGATCAGGTTTATTTTTCTGCAAAACAGAAAAAACGGGTATAATCTCAGCCTGTAAAGTAAGGCACCCCTATGAGACGAAGCAAAAGTATAAATTATATTGTATTGTTAATTATTTCTTTGCATTTTTTTAATCTAGAGGTGATATCTCCAGAAATAATATGATAAGTGAGTCGATACTTTTCTAATAATTTTTTGTACTCATTAAAAAGCCGAGTTCTGTCACTTAAACGTGGATATTCTCTTAAAGGATCTGGTTGCCATGGAATATCAATATCACATAAGAAGAAAATTTTATTTTTCGAATTTTTTATCTCTTCTTCAACCCAAACTACTTCTTGGGAGTATTTTTCGCTTAACCAAACCTTAAAAACGGTTAAGTCGGTATCTAAAAAAAGATACTTTAAAGTGATTGATTCAGCCCTTTGTTCTTGTTGGAGTTGTTCTTTTGCCATCAACAAAATATCCTCTAATTGGTAAGGTCTGTTGAGTTTCTCTAAATATTCTCTGGCATATTCTTTGACCCAAATTGAATGATACTGTTCTGCCAACAATTTCGTAAGTGTTGATTTACCAGTAGATTCTGGCCCAGTTATGACAAATTTTTTAAGCAATTTTAATAATTGTTAATTTTTTCCATTCTAAATATCCATATATGGCAATAAATGAATAAGCTAACATTAAGATTGAATAAATTTCTAGACCTCTGCTAAAATAAAGATAAGTGGTAACTGCATCTATTACTACCCAATAAATCCAATTTTCTATCCATTTTCTGGTTGTTAAATAAGTTGCTATAAAGCTAAAAATAGTAGTGAAAGAATCCGTTAAAGGTTTTTTGGCTCCACTAAAAAGATAAGTCATGGCATAGTAAAACAAAAAAGTAACGATTGTTCCCCCAATAATAATTTGCAGATGTGTTTTTAAGTGGTGCTGATAAACTTGATTTTCCTCTTTTAGTTTTTTCCAATTTACCCAACCATAAATTCCGGCAAATACATAAAATAAGTACAACACCGATTCGGCATATAATTTGGCATAAACTACAAAAAGAAAAATGCTGAGTACTGAACCAACAATGCCAAATATCCAGCAAGAAATTTTGTTTTTGGCTGCTAAAATAACATAAGCAATTCCAAAAATTACAGCTACAATTTCTAATATTAAATCAAAATTATTAAATAGCCAATTCACCATTTAATACTTTCATTACAAAAATCATTTTGCCATATTTTTCAAAAGAAACTTTAATTTCTTTTTGAAGCACTGCCATTACCTCATCGTAATCTCCAACAATATGTGTGCTGGTTGCATTAGTTTTTACTTGAATGTTTTTGTTCAGATTTAATCGGTCAATAAAGTTTTTTATTGGCGGAATGTACTCTGCATTTAAAGGATAATTACTTATTTCTACTGTTGTTTTCATGTTTTTAGTAATAACTATTTTTATACCATTTTTACTTACCAAAAGTAACTATTATAAAAAAAAGGTGTTTGATTGAACACCTTTTTAATTCTATCAGGATAATGTATTAAGCCATTTTGGCTTTTAATCCTTTATCCAACGCATCTAAAAAATCCTCAGTAGTAACATAATTAGAATCATTTAACCTTTCGCCATAAATACAAAGTGCTAAATCTTTAGTCATAATACCAGATTCAACAGTATCCACACAAACTTTTTCTAATGTTGTACAGAAATCAATTAATGCTTGATTATTATCTAATTTCCCTCTAAAAGCCAGGCCTCTAGTCCAAGCAAAAATGGAAGCAATAGGGTTAGAAGATGTTTTGTTACCTTGCTGATGCATTCTATAATGACGAGTAATTGTTCCATGAGCAGCCTCTGCTTCCATTGTTTTTCCATCGGGTGTTAATAAAACTGAAGTCATTAACCCTAGAGATCCAAAACCTTGAGCAACAGTATCGGATTGCACATCGCCATCATAATTTTTACAAGCCCAAATAAAATCGCCGTGCCATTTTAGAGCAGAGGCAACCATATCATCAATTAAACGATGCTCATAAGTTATTCCTAATTTAGCAAACTCTGTTTTAAATTCATTTTGATAAACTTCTTCAAAAATATCTTTAAAACGCCCATCATAAGCTTTTAAAATGGTGTTTTTTGTGGATAAGTATAAAGGCCATTTCTTTGCAATTGCTTGGTTAAAGCAAGAACGAGCAAAACCATAAATAGAGTCGTCTAAATTATACATTGCCATGGCAACACCATCACCTGGATAATTGAAAACATCCCAAGTTATTGCGTCTCTTCCATCTTCGGGTGTAAACGTCATGGTTAATTTCCCTTTTCCTTTAATAACAGTATCTGTAGCTTTATACTGGTCGCCAAAAGCGTGACGTCCCATACAAATTGGGCTTGTCCAGTTGGGTACTAAACGAGGTACATTTTTACAAATAATAGGTTCTCTAAAAATTGTTCCTCCAATAATATTTCTAACTGTTCCATTAGGAGATTTCCACATTTTTTTAAGGTTAAACTCTTTCACCCGAGCTTCATCGGGAGTAATTGTAGCACACTTTATTCCAACATGATATTTTTTGATGGCTTCTGCAGAATCAATAGTAACCTGATCATTAGAGGCGTCTCTGCTTTCTATTCCTAAATCGAAATATTTAATGTCTAATTCTAAATAAGGGTTAATTAATTTATCTTTAATAAATTGCCAAATTATTCTTGTCATTTCGTCACCATCCAATTCTACAATTGGATTTGCTACTTTAATTTTTGCCATTTTTTTATGTTTTTAAGGTAATTATATTGAAGGACGAAAGTAGTTATTTTCGTTATAAAGTTCAAGGGGTTAACTATATTTATATTTTAAAAGAGTAAGTCAAAGTACTTCCTAAAAAATAAAATAAATTTATTAATAATTAATTGCTTGAATATTTCAATAAAAATGATTTATTTTGCAGTCCTCAAATTTAAAAGAGAAAAGAGATGTCTAGAGTTTGTCAAATAACAGGAAAGAAAGTGATAACAGGTAATAATGTTTCTCACTCAAAAAGAAGAACAAAAAGAAAATTTTATCCAAACTTGCAAACAAAAAAGTTTTTTGTACCAGAAGAAGATAAATGGGTTACTTTAAAAGTTTCTGCAGCAGCATTAAGAACCATTGATAAAAATGGAATATCTGCGACTATGAAAGAAGCTAAACAAAAAGGATTTTTATAAAATACAATATATTTTATTATTCATATAAACGTTGTTACTTTAGTAGCGACGTTTTTTTATGCTTACAAATTTGTGAAAATCAAGCATCTTTTTCTTTTCATTATTTGTGGAAAACTTTCTTCCATCAATTAACTGAAATGATTTTGGTGGCAAGAAATTAATGATGATGAAAAATTGGGTATTATTTCTATTATTTTCCCCTTTCTCTTTTTGTGCTCAAGAAGTTAATTACCACCTTCCCATTGAACAAAATATTACTAATGAATATGATAACGATTTACTAGACGCATCATTTTTCGCTAAAAACCGACAAGCCTTAAGAGATTCTATGCCCAATAATTCTGTTGCTGTAATTTTCTCAAACCCTATAAGAAATAGATCAAACGACATTAATTACGAGTATCATCAAGATCCCAACTTTTATTATTTGACTGGATTAAGGGAGCCACATGCTGCTATTATCATTTATAAAGAAGAGCAAGAATTTAAAGGCAATTTAAAAACCAATGAAATCCTTTTCCTTCAGAAAAAGGATAAAAAAAATGAGGTATGGGCTGGAAAAAGAATAGGAATAATTGGAGCAAAAGAAGAGTTAGGTTTAGCAACAGCAATGGAAAATGAATCTTTTTTAATGTTTGATAATGAGTACAGTAAATTTGATAAAGTATTAATTTTTGAACCTAGAGAAGATGTTACCAATACTCCAGAGAAAGGAGATTTATATGGTTTACTTCAATCTTTTAAATTAAAAACGCAAGATTTGACTACTATCGATTTACATAAATTACCTCATATTTTAGCCAGTTTGAGACAAATAAAAACTGAAGAAGAAATTAGATTATTAAGGAAGGCTATTTATATTACCTGTGAAGCACAAATTGAGTTGATGAAAGCATTAAAACCAAACATGACTGAATATCAATCCGAAGCAATAGTTGAATATATTTTTAAGAAAAATGGAGCCGAATACACTGGATTCCCTTCTATTATGGGTGGTGGAGAAAATACTTGCATTATTCATTATAACACCAACAGAAAAAAATTAACAGAAAAAAATTTATTGATAAGCGATATTGGTGCTGAATATCATAGCTATACCGCTGATGTAACTAGAACTTTACCTGTAAGTGGAAAGTTTTCGGAAGAAGAAAAATTAATTTACAGCCTTGTTTTAAAAGCACAGCAAGCAGGAATTGATTCTTGTAAAGTAGGCAACAAATTTTGGGCACCTCATGATGCTGCCACAAGGGTAATTGCTGAAGGTTTGTTAAAACTCGGTATTATTAAAAAAAGATACCATGTTCAAAAATATTTTATGCATGGAACATCCCATTATTTAGGCTTGGATGTTCATGATGCAGGTTTAAATAACGAATTAGAACTAGGAAATGTGATAACTGTTGAACCAGGAATTTATATTCCAGAAGGCTCCGACTGCGACCCAAAATGGTGGAACATTGGAATTAGAATAGAAGATGATATTTTGATTACCCCTCTTGGACCGGAAATATTATCGGAAAAAGCTCCTAGAACAATAGAGGAGATAGAAGCAATGATGAAGGAAGAAAGTAACTTTCATAATTAATTAGCCACTTCACTCAAAAACTTTATGCGAAGCATACGCATTTCTTCTTCAGAAAAAGAACCTTCAAATTCATCTAACGCAACTTCAATATCATCACTTTCTGATTCCATAAAATATTCAAACACCTCTTCTTGGTCTGCTTCATCAATCTCATCATCAATGTAATAATCAATATCTACTTTTGTTCCAGAAAGCACAATGTGTTCAATTTCAGTAAGAATATCATCTACGCTTTTTCCTTTTGATTTTGCAATGTCTATGATAGGTATTTTTCTGTCGATACTTTGTATCACATATACTTTTAATCCAGATTTATTGACAACGGATCTCACCACCATATCTAATGGTCGTTCAATTTCGTTTTCTTCAACATAACGTTCTATTGTTTCAATAAATTCTTGTCCAAATTTCTCCGCTTTCCCTTGCCCAACACCAGTTATATTAGTAAGTTCTTCGATAGTAATTGGATAGCGAGTAGCCATATCTTCTAGCGATGGGTCTTGAAAAATTACATAAGGAGGCAATCCTTTTTCTTTTGCGATTGATTTTCGAATGTCTTTTAAAATAGCAAATAAAACTTCGTCGGCAGCTCCTCCTCCCTTTTGGGGAACAACAATATCTCCATCATCAACATCACTATAATCGAGTGCTTTTACTAATTGAATAGAAGTAGGATTTTTGATAAAGTTTTTCCCTTTTTTACTTACTTTAAGAATACCATAATTTTCTATTTCTTTAATAACAAGTCCTTCAATAATACATTGACGAATTACAGCTTCCCAATATTTTTCATCCTTATTTTCATCCTCACCCTTACCGAAAAGTTCGTGTGCATCATGGCCAAAAGATTTAATATCAGAAGTTGCAATACCAGAAACAAAAGATGAGATGTATTTGGCTTTAAACACTTCATTTAACCCTAAAATACATTCCAATAATATTTTAACATCATCTTGTCCTTCATATTTTTCTTTCGGATGAGCACAGTTGTCGCACATTCCAGTATCTTCACAATCGGAGTCTTTATAATCTTCGCCAAAATAATGCAACAATTGTTTTCTTCTACATACAGCAGTTTCGCAATAGGAAACCATCTCAAAAATTAGCTGTAACCCAATTTCTAATTCAGCAACTGGTTTTCCATGTAAAAATTTTTCGAGTTTTTCAATATCTTTATAACTATAAAATGCTAAACAGATTCCCTCTCCCCCATCTCTTCCGGCTCTACCAGTTTCTTGATAATAACTTTCTAAGCTTTTAGGTATATCGTGATGAATAACATATCGAACGTCGGGTTTATCAATTCCCATTCCAAAAGCAATTGTTGCTACAATCACATCGGCATCTTCCATCAAAAATGCATCTTGATTTTTTACTCTAGTGCTTGAATCTAAACCAGCGTGATAAGGCAATGCATTTATTCCATTTACCTGAAGTAGTTCTGCAATTTCTTCTACTTTTTTTCTGCTCAAACAATATATTATTCCAGATTTTCCGGTATGCTGCTTAATAAATCGAATAATTTCTTTTTTTACATCTTTTTTAGGACGAATTTCATAATAAAGATTATGTCGATTAAAAGATGCTTTAAAAACCCTAGCTTCCGTCATTCCTAAGTTCTTTTGGATATCTTCTTGAACTTTAGGGGTTGCCGTTGCTGTTAATGCCATTATAGGAACTCTGTCTATTGCCTCAATTATTGTTCTTAACCTTCTGTACTCTGGTCTAAAATCGTGTCCCCACTCTGATATACAATGTGCCTCATCTATGGCAAAAAATGAAATTTTTATACTTTTTAAAAATTCTACATTTTCATCTTTGGTTAAAGATTCTGGAGCAACGTACAATAATTTTGTTACACCTCTAGTTACATCAGCCTTAACTTGTTTTGCTTCTGTTTTGGTTAGCGAGGAATTATAAAAATGTGCAATTCCAGCATCGGTAGATACTGCACGTATGGCATCCACTTGGTTTTTCATTAAAGCAATTAATGGCGAAACAATAATAGCAGTTCCTTCACACATTAAGGCTGGTAATTGATAACATAAAGATTTACCGCCACCAGTTGGCATGATAACAAAAGTATCCTTGCTTTCAAGGAGATTTGAAATAACTAATTCTTGTTCGCCTTTAAACGTATTAAATCCAAAATACTTTTTTAGATATTCAGATAGTGGTGCTTTTATCGTTTGCATTCAATTATAGTTTTCTTATGTTTATTATATTTTATTAAGCATAAATAAGGAAAATAAAACAATACTTTGATTAGGGAGAACTACCTCACTTTCTCAACAAAACTTAATCATTCTCTTCAATGGAGTTATTTGATTAACTTTATTCATGCTCGTTTCTTTAAATCATTTACATTTGTATATAAATATACGACAATTAAATTATTTATAATATATTTTTGTAAAAAAAATTTATCAAATTGAATTCTGCTGAAGAAATAAAACAAATTGCCCGTCAAACTATATCTATTGAAGCGACATCGATTAGTGGTTTGTTAAAATCCATTAATGATGATTTTGTTAAAACTGTTCAATTAATTTTAAACTCAAAAGGCAGGGTGGTTATCAGTGGAATTGGAAAAAGTGCCAATATTTGTCAGAAAATAGTTGCCACATTAAATTCTACTGGTACTCCATCCATATTTATGCACGCTGCTGATGCCATACACGGCGATTTAGGGAATGTGTTAAAAGATGATGTAGTGATTTGCATTTCTAAAAGTGGGGATACTCCTGAAATTAAATCATTAATTCCGCTAATTAAAAATTTTGGCAACCCAATTATTGCCATTACTGGTAATGTTGATTCCTATCTAGGTAAACAAGCTAATTATACTTTAAACACTTTTGTAGAAAAAGAAGCGTGCCCCAATAATTTAGCTCCAACGAGTAGTACAACAGCACAACTGGCGATGGGAGATGCTTTGGCAGTATGTTTATTAAAATGCAGAGGTTTTAATAGTACCGATTTTGCAAAATTTCACCCTGGTGGAGCTTTAGGAAAAAAATTATTTTTAAAGGTTTCCGATATTTATCCTAACAACGAAAAACCGGAAGTACAACCTGAAAGCTCTATTAAAGAAGTAATAGTAGAGATTTCTTCCAAACGATTGGGTGTTACCGCAGTTATCAAAAATAACAAATTGGTGGGTATTGTTACCGATGGAGATTTAAGAAGAATGTTGGAGAAAACCACTAATTTTGATAGTTTATCGGCTGCAGCCATTATGACTGCAACTCCAAAAACAATAAGTGGAGATGAATTGGCTGCCAGTGCTTTAGAATTAATGCAAAACAATAACATTACTCAATTAATTGTTGCAGATAATGATATTTATTTAGGAGTTATTCATTTGCATGATTTATTGAAAGAAGGAATTATATGAAAACAAAACTGACCATATTACTTTTATTATTATTTAGTTTTCAAATTGGGAAAAGTCAGTTTGCCATAAATTTCTCAGCTAACCAAACATGGATATGCTTAGGAGACACTACAACTTTTACTTCTTATAGTTCTCCAACTATAGCCACAAGTTGGTACTGGGATTTCGGTGATGGAGATACTTCTAATATCCAAAACCCTATACACGCTTATAATTCTCCTGGATCATACGATGTTACTTTAATTGCTAGTGATGGTATAGATACAGATAGTCTAACGAAACCCTTTTTCATCAATGTGGATTCTCTTATTGTCGATTTTACCTTCAATATTAATATTGACACTGTTAATTTTTACGATCAATCATTCCCTGCATATTTGTGGGATTGGAATTTTGGCGATGGAAATACTTCAATGCTAGCAAATCCTATGCATATATATGATTTACCACCTGATTCTTGTTATAGTGTCACTCTATTAGTTACTCATCCTCAAAATTGTAAAGACTCTATAACTAAATTGATTTGCATTACAAGTATAGAAGAATTAAATGTCAAAAATATCAATATTTACCCCTCACCTATTATTAATAATCAATTTAAGATTAAAGGAGAAGTACAAGGATTAATTGGTGTTGTTGCTTATGACATTTTAGGAAATGAAGTTAAAATCCCCATCCTTTTTAAAAGTGAAAATGAAATAACTTTAGCAACTAATCAACTTAAAAAAGGCAGTTATTTTATCAAATTATTATTTGAGAATGGTGCTCCAATTACAAAGACAATTGTAGTTCAGTAAAACATCCCTCTAAATCTCCCTTCAAAGGGAGACTTTACCTCAACACATCTTGGCTGATGAATTTTTCATAATTATCCGAATGGATAATAGCCGTTTTACTTTCGGGATAAGCATTGGTAAAGGTTTTGGTAATTTGGTGTTTCTTTTTGTCTGTCCATTTAAACTCGTAGGCACTCAATTTTCCGTCTTTTTCTTCTACATAATCTATTTCTTGTTTGTCTTTGGTTCGCCAGAAATAAGTGTTTCCATAAAATTTGGCGTAGTTGTTTCGTTTCAAATGTTCCGAAACTAAATAGTTTTCCCATAACGCACCAATATCTTGTCGCCCTTCTAAAATTTGGAACGAAGAAATCAGGGCATTTCTAATTCCGTTGTCGTAAAAATATATTTTCTTGGAAGCTTTTAACTCATTTCTTAAATTTCTACTAAAGGAAGGTAAACGAAAAACAACAAACGATTTTTCGAGTAGTTGAATGTATGATTCTACTGTTTTGCTATCGATCCCGATTAAATTACCAATTTCGTTGTACGAAACTACGTTTCCTAGTTGGTAGGCTAATGCCTGCAAAAGTTTGATTAATTTTTCGGGTTTTTTAATGGCATCGAGCATCAACAAATCGCGATACAAATAACTATCGGAAAGCAGTTTTAGCACTTCAATTTCGTTGCCTAAATTATTTACTACCTCAGGGTACGAGCCAAAAACCAAGCGATGTTTCAACATTCGTTTTTCAATCAATTCGGAAGTATGGTTTGCCAATTCGGTATATGAAAAAGGATACAATTGAAATTCAAATTTTCTTCCTGTTAACGGCTCATTCATTTTATTTTGTAGTTCAAAAGCCGATGAACCTGTTGCAATTACTTGAATTTCGGGATAGGTGTCGATTAATAATTTTAAGGCTAAACCAATTTCATCAATGTTCTGAGCTTCATCAATCATCACTAATTTGTTATTTCCAATCAATGATTTTAAGGCTGTAGATGTTGGATTCTTGAATCGTTCTTTTATATCAAATTCATCGGCATTAAGCCAAATAGTTGGATTCTGTTGATTCTCCATCAATTTCTTCAACAACGTTGTTTTCCCAGTTTGGCGAGCACCAATAAGGGTAATTATTTTTCCTTGAAATAGCTTTTCTTGGATTTGATGTTCAATAATTCGCTGTATCATTCTTGTTAATTTTATTCAAAATACAACTTTTTTGGAATACAATCCAAAAATATATCAACTTTTTTGGAATTTGATATTAATAGTGTACTGTGAACTTTAAATTCTCCAGTGGTCGGATAGGCTCTCAAACCTCCCAGCCCGTACCGAAAAAGTACGTTCGGCCGGGAAACCTCAAACTTTTAACTCAACACTACCTCAACACTAAAAGTCGTTCGGAATCCAGTTTTAAAAAAATAAAAAGAAGGATGGTAAAAGACCATAAGGAAGAACCACCGTAGCTAATAAATGGCAATGGGATTCCAATTACTGGAATCAGTCCAATGGTCATTCCGATATTGACAAAAAAATGGAAAAACATAATAGAGGCAACAGAATATCCGTAAATTCTGGTAAAAATGGAGCGCTGTCTTTCTGCTAAAAAAAGTAGTCTTAAAAATAAACCTAAATAGAGGCATACAACAATAAAAGTTCCTATAAACCCCCACTCTTCACCTATAGTGCAAAAAATAAAATCAGTGCTTTGCTCTGGCACAAAATTAAACTTTGTTTGAGTGCCTTCTAAAAAACCTTTACCCATAAATCCTCCAGAGCCTATTGCAATAAGCGATTGCTTAATATTCCATCCATCTCCTTGACGCAAATCTTTTAAATGTGTCTTTTTCTCGATTAAGTCATTGTTGATGTTAATTTTTACCTCTTTATTTAATTTTATCTCATTCATCTCTAAAGTTAACTCATCAATCTGTTCAATCAATTTATCCTCTTCTCCCAAAAGAACAGTTATCCGAGTACGTTGGTGTTCTTTTAAAATATTATTAAAAGTGAAATCGATACTAAAAATGTAAAAACACGTTAATACAAATATTAAAATTCCAACAAAGTGAATTGCTTTATCTCTCATTTCTTTTTTAAAAACTAAAAACAACAGTAATGTTGACAAAGAAATGCCAATAAAATAATAAGCATATTTCTCATTAAAGTCATAATGATAATAGGTATAAACAAAAAAAGAAAAAACGATTACTGAAATAATAGTTGTTTTTAAATTATATTTTATAAGGGTATGAAAAATTAGATACGCAAAAGAGGCTGTAATAATAACATGAACAGAGCCATAAATTAATGTTAATACAAAAACAACAATTGCTAATAATCCAAATAATAAGATATTTCCAGATAACCCCTCTCTATACATCATAAAAACAAAAGCGATATAAACTAGTGTTGATCCGGCATCTCCTTGTATTAATATTAAAAGTGCAGGAATTCCTATAATAATTGAGGCGATGACTTTAGTTTTAAGGTCGCCCATTTTTATGTTAAGTGCAGAAAGATATTTTGCTAAAGCCAACCCGGTTGCAAATTTTGCAAATTCAGAAGGTTGCAATGCAAAATCTCCAATTTTAAACCAAGAGCGTGCACCATGTACCTCTTCACCAAACAATAGTACTCCAAGCAATAAGAAAATAACTCCAATATAAATTGGAAATGCAAAAGAGGTGAAAAATTGGCCTTCAACTAAAAGTATGATAAATGCTATGATTAAGGCAAATCCAATCCACATCATTTGTTTTCCATACAATTGAGAAATATCAAAAATTTTAAAATGTTCTTCATTATAAACTGCTGCATAAATATTTATCCAACCAAAAAAAACAAGCAACAAATAAATGCCAACCACTACCCAATCTATATTAGAAAATATGTTCCGATATCCTCTCATTATTTAGGCTTTTTTTTAGGAATTACATTCATTAAATTGGCTTCTAATATTCTTTTTTCTTTTTCAATATTTTCAGGTGCGATAGTGCCTATTAAGTATAATTCCATCATTAAACTAGCAATAGGTGCAGCCCAAGTTCCACCAAAACCAGCATTTTCCACATAAACTGCAATGGCAATTTTTGGGTTATCTTTAGGTGCAAATGCTATAAAAGCAGAATGATCTTCTCCGTGAGGATTTTGTGCTGTACCTGTTTTCCCACAGACTAAAATGGAATCATTTATTTTTGCCCTTCTAGCGGTTCCGCCAGGCTCATTAACGACTCGATACATACCATCAACAACTAAATTGAAGTATTTTTGGTGAACACCTACATATTGTTTTTTAGTAAATTGAGATGGAATTTTTTCTATCTTATCAATTTTTTTAATAAAATGTGGTATGTAATAATACCCTCTATTAGCAATAATTGCAGATAGGTTTGCCATTTGTAGTGGAATTACGCCAACCTCACCTTGTCCTATGCTTAATGAATAGATAGTACTAAACGCCCAACGTCCTTCACCATACCACTTATTATAAAAAGCAACATCAGGAACAAAACCACTTTTAACACCAGGAAAATCAACGCCCATATCGCTTCCAAAACCAAATTTTTTAACTTTTTTTGACCAAATTCCTAAGCCTATTTCACTATCTTTAAATATGCTTTTTGATCTTTTTTGTTGGATTATTTTTCTAAAAACCTGATAATAATAAGGATTACAAGACATTTTAATAGATTCCGAAACATTATTTGCTGGTGGGTGGTTGTGGCAGTTTACCAAACTTTTTATACAAGAAAAACCTGTGTTTTCTGTAATCACACCTTCTTCTAATGCGACAAGAGCTTGTACTGTTTTAAAAATAGAACCTGGCGGATATTTTGCCATTATTGCTCTATTAAATAATGGATTTAAACTATCGGTACTCAATACTGGATAATTTTTCCGTACATCTCTCCCTACTAATAAGTTAGGGTCATAATTTGGAGAGGATATTAAAGAAAGGATTTCACCTGTTTCTGGATCGATGGCGACAATGCTTCCAATTTTATTTTTCATTAATTGTTCGCCATATTCCTGTAATTTGATATCTATGGAAGTATAAATGGTTGTCCCTGTAATAGCCACTGTATCAGTTAATCCATTTTGATAACTCCCTTTCTCTCTATTATGAACATCTACCAAAATACGTTTTACACCTCTGGTACCTCTCAATAAATCTTCGTAAGAAGATTCTAACCCACTTTTTCCAATATAATCACCAGATCGATAATAATGGTTTTTATCTATTACTGATTGATTTACTTCTCCGATATAGCCTAAAATATGTGCGGCACTGTTTCTTGGATATTTTCTTAATGTTCTTGTTTGAACAAAAAAGCCAGGATATTTAAACAATTGTTCTTGGATACTAGCATACGATAATGAAGATATTTCTTTTACAAAAGTTGAGGGTTTGTATTTTGAATAATTTTTAGCTAACGTAAATTTCTCCAAAAATTCATTTTTTTCAATTTCCAAAAGGTTACATAATCCTATGGTATCCATGTTTTTTACTTGTTGTGGAATTACCATTAAATCGTAAGCTGCTTCATTATAAACCAGCAACTCTCCATTTCTATCATATATTAAACCTCTTGCCGGGTATTGTATAATTTCTCGTAAAACATTATTGTCTGAATCGAGTTTGTATTTATTATTCCATACTTGAATATTAAATAACCTCAACAAATAAATTACCCCAATTAATAAAAAAATGAGACCTACAATAAATTTTCTATTGGATAAATCAATCATTCCTTAGTTGAAGGTTTGTAATTGAAAAGTTGAACTGTTAAAACCAGCACCATTGTAAAAAAAACACTGGCAATTGCTCTTCCGAAAGTGTAAAAGAATTGGGAGATTTTAAACGATTCGATATAAAATAGGAAAAAATGATGAAGCACTACCAACACTGTGGCATAAAGAAAATACCATGACAATCCCATCATTTGAACATTAGGTTTGGTATTAAATTCATAACCTCCTCTTGGTTCTATTAGTTTTAAAACATAAGCCCTACAAAAAGCCATAAATACTGTAGCAGATGTATGCATTCCAAGTGTGTTGGTAAAACTATCAATAGTTAATCCTAAAATAAATCCTAAAAATAAAACCAACCATTTTGGCGTTTCAAATGGTAACGCCAAAATAAATATGATGTACAGAAATGGTACAATATAACCACCGAGTTCGATATTATTCAATATTAATCCTTGAAAAAGAACTAAAATAAAAAAGATGACTACCTGTTTAACTATTATACTTATCATTTTTCTATCACATTCAATGCTTCTAACTTTTGTTGTTCTTCTTTCATCAACGATTTAATTATATAAACATGAGATAATTTTTTATAATCAACCGAAAACTCAACTTTAATGTTAAAAAAATTTTCTCCCTCGGGTAAATCAAATTCTTTTACCCTACCGATAAGAATTCCTTTTGGATAAACCATAGAATATCCACTTGTAATAATGGTATCTCCGATTTGAAGTTTTACATGGTTGGGTATGTCTTTTAATTGAGCTATTCTATAATCTCCTAATTTCCAAACAATTGAACCAATATAACCAGATTTTTTAATTTTAGCACTTACTGCATTTTTTTCATGTAAAACAGACATGACAGAACAAAAATTTTGTGAAACGTTTTTTACTGTTCCGACAACACCATCAGGTGAAACAACTCCCATTCCTGCTTTTATTCCATTTAAAGCTCCTTTATCTAAAGTAATGTAGTTTTCTCTATTATTTGTAGTACTATTTATTGCTTTAGCTGATAAATAAATATATTTCTGAGAATAGCTGGTATCTTCTATAATAACAGTTGTTCCAAAGATTTTTTCAAAAGAACGAATATTGGTAGATTGTAAATGAGCATTTTGTGCTGCTAATTTTTTATTCACTTCTTTTAATTCAAAATAATCATATATATTATCAACTGTAAGATATAAGTTTCCAATCAAAAAATTGGAGGAATTGAGAACTTTCGAATTCTGATAATTATTATTTTTAACTAATAAAACAAATGAAATAGTTAGCAAAAAAAGGAAAATAAATACATAAGAATTTTTAGTAAAGAACTGTATTAAATTCCTCATTATTCAAGTTATTTTTTTAGTTTTTCATTAGGAAAGGGAGTCTGCTTATGTTCTTTAAAGCTATCCCTGTTCCTCTTGCTACACATCTCAACGGATCATCGGCTATGTGAACTGGTAATTTAGTTTTGCTAGAAATACGCTTATCTAATCCTCGAAGCATAGAACCACCTCCAGCTAAATACAATCCTGTTTTATAAATGTCGGCAGATAATTCTGGTGGTGTCATTTCTAAAGCACTTAATATGGCATCTTCAATTTTTGCGATTGATTTATCTAATGCATGAGCAATTTCAGAATAAGAAACAACAATTTCTTTAGGTGTTCCAGTCATTAAATCCCTTCCCTGAACTGCGTAATCTTCTGGAGGGAATTCAAGTTCTGTTAATGCAGAACCACATTCTATTTTTATTTGTTCTCCTGAACGTTCCCCAATTAATAAATTATGTTGTCTTCGCATATATTCAACAATATCGTTAGTAAAATCATCACCTGCTACCCGAATGGATTTATCGCAAACAATACCCCCTAATGCTATTACCGCAATTTCTGAAGTACCACCACCTATATCAATAATCATATTTCCCATAGGCTCCAACACATCTATTCCAATACCAATAGCTGCGGCCATCGGTTCATGAATTAAATATACTTCTTTTGCTCCTGCATGTTCAGCTGAATCTTTTACCGCTCTTTTTTCTACTTCTGTGATTCCAGAAGGAATGCAGATAACCATTTTTAGTGAAGGAGTAATTAGTTGTTTTTTGGGATTCATCATTTTAATCATTCCTCTAATCATGTGCTCTGCAGCATCAAAATCGGCGATTACGCCATCTTTTAAAGGTCTAATCGTTTTTATATCTTCATGGGTTTTCCCATGCATTTGCATTGCTTTTTTTCCTACTGCAATAATTCTACCTGTAATTCTATCTTTAGCAACAATAGATGGTTCATCAACAACTACTTTATCATTATGAATGATAAGTGTATTAGCAGTTCCTAAATCTATTGCTATTTCTTGTGTTAAAAAACTAAATAATCCCATGTGTAATTTTAAATATCTATCTTAGTTTGAAGTGAGGTAAATGTACCATTTAATATTCCATCTCACAATTTCAAAATTACAAATGATAAACATCATTTTGTTAATGATTATAACTTTTTTTAACTCGCTTTATTCATGCAAAATCGAAGCGAATTGTATGAATGTGCGAAAGGCTGTGGGATGCAAAGCGGTTAATCCCGATTTAGTAATACCCAAATTTGGGCTATTGAAAATAGCTAAATTTGTTGGTATTACTTATATCGTAGAAAATT
>Ga0100377_1000300_pt1 | contig 41574 bp, 40 predicted proteins | sample CryGeymeta201501_FD_83664 | JGI IMG/M metagenome (GOLD analysis project Ga0100377, IMG submission 83664) | Groundwater microbial communities from Crystal Geyser aquifers in Utah, USA - Crystal Geyser metaG 2015-01 | ecosystem: Environmental > Aquatic > Deep subsurface > Groundwater | place: USA... | reverse complement strand
ATCCTGGAGAAATATGGGAACAATATGGGACCCCTGGGCTGCACAAAGCGTTTGCTCACGTCCTTTAGAGAGGCACAGATGGCTGTAGAGTATTTCTTGGCAGATTCGGACATTCAGCAGAAGGTGTGGGCTCTCATTGGCAGTCACCACCCTGACCTTGCTTCTCTCAACAAGGGAGAGCTTGTTGTTGTGTTCCGTGACAAGGCGGCAAAGGCTGGTGGTCAGGTCGTTCTGGGACAGGCACGCAAGTCGCCCCCTCTGGTGAACACCTTGGCCAACGAGGAGTACAAGTTCATTCTTGAGATTGCTCAAGACCAGTGGGTGGATCTCTCCAACACGCAGCAGGAGGCTCTTCTGGACCACCTACTGTGCTCATGTCGTGTTGAGGAGGATGAGAAGACTTCCACTTGGAAGTTTAGCATCGCTCGTCCAGACATTGCCGCATTCCGTTCCAACGTGGAACGTTATGGTATGTGGTTTCCCAAGGTGGAAGAGGAAGATGCTCCCGCTCCTGAGGAAGCTTCAGTGGACACGCTCTTCGGAGAGTAATAGGCTAGTACAGTAGGACACTGAGAGGGGCATATGGCATACGACACCAAATATCGACCAATGCATTACAACGACGTGCTAGGTCAAGATGTGGCTGTCGATATCTGTCGTCAGTTCGTCAAGAACGGCACAGCCTTTCACCAATCCTACCTCTTTGCAGGACAGCATGGGTCGGGCAAGACGACTACAGGTCGAATCCTTGCCCGATCTATGCTGTGTGCAAACCCTAAGGACGGAGGGCCTTGTGATGCTTGTCCATCTTGTCTAGAGATTCTGCGCACAGGGTCTTCTGAGTGCTTCGTTGAGTTTGACGCAGCATCCAATAGTGGTAAGGCGGATATCCAGCGCATTGTAGAGGAGCTTGAGTACAGCACCCTTTCAGGTAAGCAGCGGATCTACCTCTTTGACGAGGCACACCAGCTCACCAAGAAGGCGCTTGATGGGTTGTTGAAGCCCATGGAGGACTGTCACCCTGGATCCGATAACAAGATCTTGGTGTGTATTTTCTGTACAACAGAGCCCGAGAAGATGCGAGACACGATCCATTCTCGCTGTGCTCCAGAGTTCACCATCCGTGTAGTCCCTCCAGAGGGCATTGCCAAGCGCTTGGCATGGGTGTGCGAGCAAGAGGGCGTCGAGTATGATTTTAAGGCCTTAGAGACAGTTGCAGCCATCAAGCGGTCCCATATCCGGGACGCCTTGAAGACGGTGGAAGCAATCGCACAGTTGGGGCCTGTCACGATGGCCTCCGTGCGCAAGGTCCTACAGTTGGACACCAATGAGTCCATCATCAGGATCCTGGAGAGCTTGGGTGGAGATCTTGCCTCAGCGATGGCAGAGGCGGATGCACTTGTGCAAGTGATGTCTCCTGCCACGGTGTATGCGAAGCTCGCTGAGACGGCTATACTGGCCTACAAGGTTTACTTGGGAGTCTCCAAGCCACCTTCCTATTGGGCACCTGGGTTGGTGGAAAAGGTTGGGACACTACACAAGGATTTCTTGGTGGTGTTCACCCAATGCTTTGCTAGCCGACCGGGACACCCTAACGCATCCATGTTGTCCTTAGACCTGGCAAAGTTGCACCAAGCTCGAGCAGGAATTTCTTTGCATGAGGCACCCCCCACAAACCTGCCCCCACAAGCGGCCACAACCTCTCAGGTACCTCTCCAAGGTACTACACCAAACCTTGCCACAAAAACACAAGGGGTGTTGGGTAATGTTCAGACTCTTGGGGATTTGAACCAAGAGCCTGATGGGGGGACCTCTTCAGGCGTCCGAAAGGTAGCCTATGAGACTTCCACGGGTGTTTATGTAGACCCCCGTGGTGTCCGCAAAAAGAGGGATCGCAGTGCAAAGAGTCCATCCCAAAACGAACCTGAAGTTTCAACCCATGAATTCGCTAGAGCGCTCACCATGCGCGTTGGGGAATTAAGACGTGCGGGCCGAAATGGGGGACTTTCGAGACCACCTGAGTTGGGTGGTGCTGGAACTCACTCGGATGGGGGAAGCACGGGCCGATGAGGGCACATTAGCCACATGTTTGGCTGATGCCCTTCGCTTGGATGTCACAGATGTTTTTGTGCCTTCCAAGACCTACATGAGAGACGGTCAACGCATAACCATCCATCTAATGGAAGGTTATGCGTTTGTTGCAACAGGACTATCCGAGAGTGAGTACTTTGCCTTAGAGCGCAACAGCCAGTATGTGCGTAAGGTGATCTCCTCTATGGGCCCAAATGGTATTCCAGTCCTGCAGGTGTTGAGCAACACAAACATCTTAGAGATGCTCAAACGTCTGGCGGTTGTGATGTCAGAGGACATTGAAGAGGGGATGCAGGTGAAGGTGAATCAAGGCAAGTATGCGGGCCTTGATGGAGAGGTTCTCTTTGTAGAGAACGGTTCAGCCTACCTGCACATTAAACTAAGGTCCTTTGAGGTGATCCGCGCTGTTCCTGTGGCTTTTTTGGATCCTGTGGGTGAAGAAAATGTACCATGAAACGGGGGGGTCCATGCGAGGGTATTGGTCTGGACACAAGCTTATAGACCCTTCGGAAATGGAGTCTCGATTTTCAATCGAGGACGGGATGAGCTTTTTGGAGGTCTCAGGGACAGAGACGATCTCTGAAGAGTCCTTGGAACAGTTGGACAGGGTGCAGAAGATCCTTTATCTGTTGCCGGAACGGGAAGCAGATTTTGTAGATTTGTATTACTTCAGGAAGCTGAAGCAGACGGACATTGCAGAGATCTTCAGTGTGTCCCAGCCTACGGTGTGCTATCGACTTCAACGAGCGGCAAACCGAATCAAGTTCCTCCTCTCTCTTCCTGAGATGGAAGAGGATGAGCTGGAGACTGTGCTTCACGAGTTTCTAGAGCAAGACCTAGACATCAAGATCATGGTGGGGATGTATGAGACTACTTGTCAATCCGAAGTTGCCAAGCAGCTGGGTGTAACACAAGGTTTGGTGCGTCACAGGTTCATTCGGACCATCCAGAAGATGACCATGACTGCAGGCATGGAGAAGTATGCTCGGATGTTTCAATCTATATCCGAGAACCTGAATATCCTGCGTGAAGTGCAGCGTCCTGCTTGGGGTCCCAAGATCACTCATGTCATAGAATAGGTCCACACGGTAGAGAGCCTATTCTATGGGGGGTTTAGGGTACCCTCCCCAAGAGGTTTGGTATGGGACAGGATAAGGCGGCACATAGGGTTGTGATGGCAAAGCTCATTGCAGCACGTTGGCTTGAGTCAATGGTCCATCCTGAATATCGGATGGCCGTTTACTATGGCCCACGGGATATCAAGAATCTACCTAATCTTTTGCGGTCGTTTCGAGACGGTAAGCTCAAGGTGGGCTCTGTAGATCCCATCCCAGATCTGGGCATTAGGGAAGAGTTTGATCACCTCGTTATCTGGTCTTCAGAGCGAGAAGGGTTGTTGAAGCTTCAGGGATGGTTTGAGGAACGTGAATGTGAGACCTCTGGCATTTGGTAGGAGGTCTCCATGGCCGGTACGCGGGTTCTATCTGAGTTTTCCTACCAGTCTGGTGTGACTCCCTATGTGTACTATTTCACCATTGGTGTTGCACAGACGGGTGCCGTTTCTGTGCGCAATATTCAAACACCCTTTGGCCTCATCCTTGATTCTATGTCCTCTTTGCCACAATCCGTGGTGACGGATATCACCCTTGCAATTGCACAGGTGGAGAATTTGATGGCCGCTACTTCTGCTGTAAATGGGAATTTGACTTTCACCAATGAGACTGAAAAGTCGGTCCTTTTTGTAACCCCAATGGCAAGTGCAAACTTCCGGGTCCAAACTGCAGTGGACGCCTTCGTTGTGTTGCGCATTCTTAATAAGACCACAACCGGATTCACCATCCAGTCAGGGGCCCCTTTTACTGGGACAGTTGACTATGATGTCTTCATCTGAGGTTACTTTATGGCACAGTCTCCTTTCCTTGTAGATCAGATTCAAGTAGAGCCCGCTACAACAGGCACACGTCTTCTTGATCGCAATCCCGTGGATGGGAGTCTGCGTTTTACAGATCCTTTTGTTGTGGCTTCCCTGCTTCAGATGGTGGGGATGCGAAACATCACGGGGGTCTTCGTGGTGGGGGCGGGTGCTGGTGCTGCTTATACGAGCATCCAGGACGCATTGGATGCTGTGCCGGACAGTTCCTCTCCTACAAGCCCCAGCTTGATCCTAGTGGGTCCTGGGGTATACACCGAGAATCTGGTGGTTGAGAAGGATGGTGTGCAAATAGTGGGGTTGGGTCGCCCCTCCATCACGGCTAGTTCGGGTGCCACAATCCTGATTCAAAGCAACCCCACCACAACCCCTGAGAATGTCCTGGTCCAGGCTGTCCAAGTTGTGAACACCGGGGTTGGAGGTATCTGCATTCAGGTTTCAGGTGCCGGGGTCTATGCTACAGGAAGCTTGACCCTTGCTTCGGCTCCTGTGGCGGGTGATACGATCACTATCGGTGGAGTCGTTCTTACCGGGGTGTTGGGTTTACGGACAGCAGGGGCGAACAACTTTTCTGTCAGTGGTTTAACGTTGGATGCGGTTGCCGCAGAGATTGCTATTGCGCTATCAGACCCTGCCAATGGTTTTACAGGTGTTGTGGTATCCAGTTCAAGCACAACCTCTGTTAACTTCGTTTCTTTTGTTCCAGGTGTGGCCGGAGACGCGGTGACATTGGCAACAACCTCCGCAGGTATCACAATTTCGGGTCCAAACCTTACGGGAGGTAGTGCCGCAGGTTCTACTGTGGGATTGGGTGGCATTCTGGTTCAGGATTGTGTTGTCCAAGCTACAGGGGTTGGGGGGTTTCAGATTCAAGCCGATACTGTGAACCACATCCAGGTACAGGGTGGGACATGGTCCGGGTCTTCCAGCAGTTCACTCACACAGGTTAACCAGTGTGCATCTTTTGGGTTGTTTGGTCTACAGTGGGTGAATGATCTTGAGGTGTCCTACAACACCGCAGACCCCCAACCCTCTGTGACCACTTCGGAGTACTTGGTGGCCCAATGTGGTAGGGTGGGGGCTGTGCTTCAGAGCAATGTGGGGTTGGGGTCTTTGTCTCTCCAATCTTGCCCCGACGTAGGGGCAATCACCTCAGGTGGTGACGGCTCTTTGCAGTGTGTCCTAAGCAAGGTGGGTAATTTGACACTGTCAAGTACCTTGGCAGCCTCCTGTGAGAATACCACGAGGGGTACGGCTACAGTAGCCAGTGGGACACCTACTCTGTCTGAGTCCTCACAAAAGTACTCTGTTGTTTTTGCAGCATCCTCTTCAGAGGTGCTGACTTTTGATGTGCCTCAACCTGATGCTGCCTACACCGTTCTTGTGGATTCTCCCGATGTTCTTGGCATACCGCAAGCTACATTGAAGCTGGCAGGTTCAGTCACACTGGCTACATCCACCCCCATCACCGGAACAGTTCAGGTGACTGTTCTACGCTAGGGAGACATTATGAGTGATTTCTGGGATGCCTTGGTAAAGGAAGCAAGTTTTGGTGGGGCGGCAGGTTCCATTGATAAATACTTGCAAGGTACGGAGGCGGATAGCAGCTTTGATACTGTTCGTGCTCTAACAGACAGTGGCCGGGCCGCTTTGGCTTTGCCCCTCCCAGTGTTGGCTGGAACTCGTGTCAGTTTCACCACCAACATTGGTTCCCTCCTGTCCTATACGGACGCGCCTGAACCAGGGATGCAGGGGACGGTTGTGTATGTAAAGTCTGCAGGGGGGGATGTCACCCACCATGAAGGCCTGGTCTTTGTGTCATGGGATGATGGTAAATTCCGAGCCATCCATGCAGAGCATCTTCGGGGTGTTAAGGCAAAGGGACACACCAAGACACAGAACGCTAGGGTGATGCGTGCATCCTCTCTAGGAGATCTTACTGACTTCTTGAAGGTGGCTGATGGAACCCTGATCCACAAGGCAACTAAAGACTTGTGGAGCTTCCGAAAGGAAGGAGAGGACTTTGTCCTTGAGCAGCTCTTTGACGCCTCAGGTGGCCCTATCAAGGTTTGATTCGGTGGATTCCTTATAGCGTTAGCGTCGGTAGGGGATCCACTATGCCAACCTTCATTGTGAAAAAAGTAGCTGCCCGTCACTTGGCGGAGATGCCTTCTCCAGGTCGGGTGAAGACAGCAGGAGAAGTCCGCTTCATTAAGGACCGTTCAGGTGATGAGGGTCAGTGGGGTTGGGGTGCTCCTGGGCCATCCAACCGTGAGATGGAGGATGGGTTCGAGTTCCATCCCAAGTACTTGAAGCCCTTGGCTCTAACAATGCGCTCGGCTCTTATGGCTCTAGGCCATGTGGCTTCCGCCCACGAGCGGTTCGTGAAGATCAAGAGTCGCAATATCTCCCCTGATGGAGCCCTTGGGGGTCGGGGTTATATCCAGAAGATTCCGGATATGCGTCGCCAGTTGATGAACTGTGTTGAGGCGCTCTCCGCTTTTACAGACACGATTTACGATGAGATCAATGCCCCCCACTGGGACATCTCCACTCCTGGCCATGGTCTTCGTGAACGTGACGATGTGAAGGAGATCCTTACGGACGTGGAGGAGATTAAGGACGATCCTGAAGCATGGGCAGAGGAAGAGGAGGAGGAGATGGATGAGGGCAAGGTCTCCAAGACCGCGAGTAGTCATGTAGCGGTCAACATAGATCTCCCCCCCGTGAGAGAGCCAATCCCGGAGGATTACTACCTCAAGGCAGAGAAGAAGATAATGCGTGATCATTCCCTAGAGGCACATGGTCTTGAAGACAAGATTCTCATGCTAGCTTGGGATTCTGGCTATGCCTATGGGCTTAAGCAGGATGACTTCTATCGTAAGGACTTCATCCTGCAACGTTTTTTGGCCATCCACCACAATCTGGATGCGAAGGCCATTCGTGAATTTAACGATGGGTTGGTGGCAGGCAAGAAGGCCCGCAAGGAACTAGGGAGTCAGAATGACTAAGAAAGGTCGTGTTGAGGTTCTAGGCGAAGCCTTCCTCCCAGAAGATCTCTTCACGTCTACGGATGGCTCCTCCTATGGTCTAGGTGAGACCACTGAGGTGGGCTATGGCATGGGTGTGCTTGAAGGGTTCTTTGAAGGGGACACCTCTCAGGTTCCTGACGGGATGGTTGTAGATTCCAGCATGTGGGAGGAAGACTCCTCTTTTGATGGTGGCATGTTTGGCAACAGCGAGGATCCTTTCTTTGGTGGTGAAGAGGATGACGTGGGCCTGGACTTCAGCAGTTCGGATCTGATGCGAGAGGCCAGTGTTCAGAATCTAGATTGGTTGGAGCTTGCCGAGCAAGACCCCGATAGGTTGCCCGTCAACCCCGTGGACCTTGCCATTCCAGAATTGGAAGAGGCATGGGGTAACTATAAGCCCACCACCCTGCAGGCCAACACACTGGATTTGGAAGAGGTCAGGTATCGCCAATCCCTCACAGAAGGCTCCAAGCCTAAGTACAAATTTTCCAGCAAAGACCTTGCGGATGTTGTGCGCAAGGCTATGCGTCGTTCAGCTATGGGCCACCCGTTGTCCAGTATTCTGAAGGAGGCTGCCAACACTCTTGGAGAGGAGGCACACCGTATTCAGGCTGCTATGCGTCAGGTTCAGGACGAGCATGGTTTGGCTGGCAACGTCTACATCAATGCTTCTGCATACCCAGGCTACACCAATGGCAGGTGGAACGAGGTTCTTCTCAAGAATGCCGCTGCTAAGTATATCCTTGTGGATGCCGCAACCCTTCGTGGTTCAGCTCACATTGAGAATGGCCGGTGTAAGATCACCAAGAAATTGGCTGTAGCGGAAGTGCCTTGGAACAAGGCTCTGGTGCAATACCGACCAATGCTGGAGGGCGCGGGTCGGAAGGTTGCGAGTGGGGACCCTCGTGAAGTTCTGAAGCGAGCTTTCTTGTCCACCCCTGTGAAGGAGACTAAGGAGACCCATCTCCCACACCACACCGCCCCTGTTGATCGTGTGAGCCTCTCAGAAGCTCGCCAGGCATTCGCAGAGGCTCCGCGTGAGGCTCGGCTGGTGGTTGACCGGACAGCAAGCCAGGAGGCCCTAGAGAGGCGTCAGGCGTGGAAGAAAATTGATGCATGGGTGAAGGCTGGCCTTGTGGATCTGACGGCTGCCACCTCTGTAGTGCAATCCGGGGTTACTGCAAAGCAAATGCTCCATCGTGTCGCGGCGATGGTGGTTCAGGCTAAGGGGGCTCAAGCCTTCTCAGGTCTTGAAAACGATGCTCGTCCGCCCTTGGCTACGGCGGACGAGGCTCGTCAGGCTATGGAAACCTTGCGTGCCAACCCTATCCCTGTGATGAAGGTCACAGACCTGACCCACAAGCAAGCGGTGCAGACTCTGGCCCGCTGGGTCCAAGCAGGGTTGTTGGACTCGAACACGGCACACGCTATCGCTCAATCAGGCACAAGCCCAAGAGGTATTCTCCACAAGGCTTCCACATCCATCAATGTGGTTGTGGCTGGTTATTCCGGAGTGGGCAATGACGCTCGCATGGATGTGTCTCATGTGGATGGGGCACAAATTGCCTCTGCAGTAAAGGCCGCTTCTGACCACAAGGCAAAGGCCCAAGAGCACATGGACAAGGTCGCGCGAGACAAGGTTGCTAAGACAACTCGTGCCGCAAAGTTCTTGGCTTCCGTGGACCAGAATGTGGCAAAGGTAAAGAAGGCAATTGACAAGGGTGTTCGAGGCAAGACCCTAGCGGCATACATCCTACGGACCATCCCCAAGAACCAGGTCAAGTATGTTTCCAAGACTTTGAGCCCAATCCTTCGCTCTACAGGGGCCTTGTCAGAGAAGCGGGTGTCACGCCAGTACGAGGGCCAGACGTTCCGTCCCAACGTCTCACACACGGCCCAGGTGGCTCCAGGACACCGTGAAGCAGCAGACATGCTTCAGTGGATGCGTCAGGCTATGGATGAGGGGTGGGCGGGTAAGGCTTTGGATGAACTGCTACAGCAGAAGTATTCCTCCTCCGTTCGTCAAAGTGCTGCAGCAGATATGCAAGCTTTGCGGAAGAAGCATGAGGGTGCATCTGGCTTTGTCTATGTAGACGCTTCGGTGTATGCAAGTGCTTCAGGCAACAAGGGTTGCAACCAAGGTGCTTTGAAGCACCGGGCCAATTCCATCAAGATGGTGCTTGGGATGTCTCGCTGTGCAAGTTGTGCTCTTGCCCAAATCCTTCCTGGGGGAGAGCGAGTGTGTCAGACGTACAACAAGCAGATTGTGTCCTCTTCGGAACTCCCTGAGGAGTTGGGGCAAATCCGCAAGGCGAACATTCGGTCAGCGAACATGAATGACCAACAGGCAACTGCATCCCTGTTTGCGCCATCGTTTGACCCTGATGAGTTCGATTTGAGTAATCCCACGACTGAGATCGACTTTGAAGAGGAAGACCACAACCCATTGAAGGACATCTTCTTTGGAGGGATGGAGTTCTGATGCCACTGTCAAGCCTTCGGGTTGCCTATCGTCACTTGGTTAGGAAAGCTGTGGAAGGGGTTGCGCCGTCCGCAGAAAAAAGCTTCTGGGATAATCCAGAGAAATATGAGGTCAGGGAGTTTGCTGAAGCCGGTGCAATGTCCAATGATGCAGACATTGTGAAGGATTCCGGTAAGGCCATGGCTCTCACCCGCAAAGAGATCCGTGAGGAAGCCCACCAAGTGGAACATACTCCTGAGACTCCTTCCGAGATCTTGGACGAATCTCCTGGTGGAACCCAGTTCAGCACGTTGAATCGGTACTTGGTTGAAACTGAACAACCCATCCAAGGGATTCCTTCCGGAGTAGTGGACAGGCCTATGACACCGGACCCCAACGGTCGTTTGGCATCCTTGCTTCAGCAGTGGTTTTAGCGGTATTTGCCCTATGGAGATCTCATAATAGAGAGGTCTACCCATGTCACGCAAGCTGCAAACCACCCAAAGTCCCTTCACAATGCTGGTGGCAAACCTAACAGGTGGTTCGGATCCTAGCAAGGGTGTGGCAGGTAATCCTGTCAAATCGCGCACAGGTTTTCGAACCCAGCACATTGTGGATGTGAATGTAGAAGGGCCAATGAGAGCCTACAATGAAACAGGGGCTCCAGGAATCTCTACCCACAAGGGCCTAGTGGCCGGGCTTCCGGTGGCAGCTACAGGTACAATTGTTGTGGCAGACAACGACTTCACGAATGTTGTCTCCATTTTGTTGGGGGACTTTGAGATTGTCTCTGGGGTTGACTTCGCTGTTGGGATTTCAACGGCATTGACGGCGGTGGCATTGGCAGCCGCTATTGATGCTCTTCCTGGGTACAGTGCTCCTGTGCCAGGGGCTTCCACGATTACCGTGACAGGTCCCGTAGGTTTGATGGGTAACACGAGTCGGTTTGATGCCCTCTACACGGGGGGCATCCAAAACTACACCTTGAGTCCCACCAATGGTGCCTTGGGTGGCGGGGGGCCTTTTGTAGGCCCTCCTACACTTCTTCCCTAAGAGGCTTTAGATGTCAGGACCCCCTCTCTTACCTCTAAATAAGAACAAGGTTCTCGAGTCACTTTCTCCCGAAGTGACTCGCCTCCAGGTTGTCGATGCAAGTGGCAGGACTTGTTGGCGTAAGCTGGATGAGTTGGAAGACCTTGACACTATTGTCCTTCATAGTGATGGTAAACCAATCACTATGAAGGGAGCCCCAGGTCGAAGGAAGAAGACAGACCTGAAGCCTGTGAATGCGAACATTGCCGAGGTGTTGGATGCCAAGTCTGATCACCTTAAGGATGATGCTCTCATTAAAGTAATGAGAGATAGCCCAGATTCAGATTCCATCCTTGATGTCATCTTGCAGCAGTTGGCCCAAGAGGCTGCATCCATGGAGTTTGAGCGTTTGGAGGCAGAGCGTAACGGCAGAGATACATCTACCATTTCACTTCGTAGGGCTAATATCCTCAAATCTGCGGGGGACATGTTTCTCCAGCGCAAGAAGATTTCCGTGGCAGGAACCTTGGACTTGGATTCCCCAGCGTTCAGCGAAGTGTTCCGCTTTATGTTGGAGACCTTTCGAGGGGCTATGGTGGATTCTGGGATGCGGCCTGAGCTGGTGGAGACCACCTTTGCCAAGCTGTCCAAGCGCTTGGACGATGGATGGAAGGAAGAGGCCCAATCACGGATGAGGGGGGCTAAGTGAGCTTTGCTAACCTAGCTCGAAATATTGGTCGGCAGGATATCACAGAGACCCCATCTGAAGTTGTAGATATCATCACCTTCATTGAATCGGCTTGGGGCCTCAACATGAGGCTCTTCCCTGTTCAGAAGGTGGTCCTGAAGACCCACTACGGTCTGCCCCTTGACACAAACCCTGAAGGGTTTGACCTCTACCGTCCAATCCCCTTGGATCACCCAAACTATGCAGACCTGATTGATACTGAGCCTCGTTCGGCCTACACCAAGCTCAACGTTTTTGATTGTGGTGAGATTCCAAATGGTGCTGTGATCACCCTTTTGGATCATAAGGGTGATCACACCTCTTTGGTGTTGGGTGTAGATTGGTTCAAGGGTTCAGGGGAACAGGACACAATCACCTCAATTGTGGCAGCCATCAATGCCATCCCCAATGGTGGGTTTGAAGCAGATGGTTTCTATGGGGCCAATCAGATTCAGATTACTTCCAAGGCATTCTCCTCCGAAGGCAACGTGGCCCGCGTTGATCTCACCCCCTGTGAAGGTCTGCAGGTTGCTTTCCCCGAGCTAGAGATTGATCAACCAGGTTTTTTAACGAGAGGTCACCATTTCTACGGAGGGACCGGTGGCTTCTATCGACACCGTGTCCCAATTACCGATTGGAGACGTGAAAACCTCAAGGTCTACACGGAAGCCGAATACCTGAAGCACCTGTACAGTGTGGGCAGGAGCAATGTCGCTGAGGTCATTCCAGGCAAAGAGCGGCGGGAAATGCTTCTTAGCATTGGGAGACGTAGTGGTAAGACCCTAATTTCTTCCTGTATTGCTGCCTATGAAACCTACAAGCTGATCCATAAGCAGCACCCCCAAGGGTATTACGGCCTACCAGACAGTAACGTCATTCAGATCATCTCCGTAGCAACGGATAAGGATCAGGCAGGCTTGCTGTACCGAGAGGTGCATGGTCACTTTACGGCCTGTGACTACTTTGCCACCTATATGGCGAATGCCACACAGACCTTTGCCACGTTCCAGACCCCTCGTGATATCTCAAAGTTTGGCTCATTCAAGGACAACCCCAAGGCTCGCTTCTCTCTGAAGATCACCTTCCGATCATGTGTTGCTAAGGGTCTTCGTGGTGCTGGTAATATCGTAGTCATCCTTGACGAGGTGGCCCACTTCACGGACAAGGGTCAGTCTGGTGCAGAAGAGGTCTACAATGCTGTGACACCTTCTACCTCAGCTTTCTCCAAGAAGGACCCAAAGGACAAGAGGCGACCCATTGGACCAGTAGAGGGTCGCATCATTCTCATCTCGTCCCCTCTAGGGCGACAGGGGCATTTCTTTCATCTATTCCAGATTGGAATGCGAGGGGGCCGCCCTGCGGAGAACATCCTCTGTATTGAGGCCCCAACGTGGGAAGTCAATCCTACGGTGCCTGCTTCAGAGTTTGAGAAGCACTATGCTAAGGACCCTGCAGTCTTCTTTACGGAGTATGGTGGACAGTTCTCGGATAGAACACGAGGGTGGCTTGACGGCACCAAGGATTTGTCTGAATGCATTGATGTGAACCTACGCCCGAAGTATCGGGGTGCTCCTCTTGCACCACACTTCATGGGAATCGACCTCGCCCTGGTTGGAGATTATTGTGCCCTCTCCATTGGGCACCTCAACCCACAAGGTGAGGTTGTGGTTGATCTGATGGTTCGCATTAAGGCAGGTGAGGGAGACTTTGCTCACCTTGAGCGTTTGGAGTTTGATGGGGTGGCAGATTGGGTTTTGGATTGGTCTAAGAAGTTTTACATTGCCGAAGGGATCTTCGATCAGTGGGCGGGAATCCCTTTCCAGCAGGCGTTGGAAAAGCGTGGGCTGAAACAATTCAAGGCAGTACACCACACCAATGTTTTGACCAGCCAAATGTTCCAGAACTTCAAGGACATGATGTACGACCGTCGTTTGAAGCTCTACAACTGGCCTATCCCCGCAGAAGAGGGGAAGGACTACTGTGACTACATCCAAGAGTTGCTTGAGCTTCAGGCTGAGATGCAGTCTAAGTACATCATCAAGGTAGAGGCACCCCAAGCGGAAGGCAAGCACGACGACTACAGCGATGCTTTGATGCGTATGGTTTGGCTTGCCACCAACCATGTGGGCAAGAGTATTAGTTTTGGTGGAAGATCAGGGCCCACGTCCTTCAACACTAGCCTACCCTCGAATACCACCATGGTGCAAGCACGCCTTCGGGCAAAGTTGGGGGGTTCGGTGATGTCAAGGCAACCTAATCACCCTATCCATCGTGGTGGTAGAGGTGGTGGGCACAGGTAGGTGTTGCCACTTGTGTTTTTTTGGGGGGGTGTCTCTTGCCACAACTGAGTCATGCCAATGCGTCTGAGGCTAATGACGTGGTTCTATGTTTCCCAGGGGACAGGTACCCTGTGGAAGTGGGCCCTAACCTTCGTTCCACGGGTTGGCGTGGAGGTCTCTGGGTTCAGTATGTGGCTGGTGACCGCGATTGGACAGTAGAGGCCAGTGACGGCAACTTTGCCGCAGGTTTCTTGCTGTTCCCCTCCGAACAGTACAACCAAGTCGGGCTGATTCAGGGTGGTTTTGACGTGGGGTCCAATGGCAACTGGATTAGCACACAACCTGCTACAGGTGTGGGCGGTCAGAATGTGGTGACCATGATCAATGGGGGGTCCCGAACCCTGTTCCGATTCTTTGAGACACATCGTCTAGTTGGCGGAGTACGCACAGGTGCCACAATCACATACACCCTTCAAGAGTCTCTTTGGATTTCAGAGAATGGTCTTCTCACAAACGATTCCGCATTTGATCTTGGGACAGTAGGAATACCCAACCCTGTGTATGTGGGTATGGTATCCGCTATCCCCAGCAATCGAAATGACGGGCGTTTGGGTCTGGATATGAAATACTAATGGGCAGGAATAGTGGCCAAAGATCGGCGTTAGATCAAGCCGTCCAACGTAATGTGGACGCCGCTTTGCGTGCGGTTACGGATGCTATTGGTGTCTGCAAGAAGGCGGAGAGAGAGCGTGGTCCAGAAGGTAGGCGCAGTGCGCAAGTAGCTAGAGACCTATCCAAGGTTCGGACCCTGCTGGGCTCTGTTCGCCGCCTATCTCCGGGGTATGATACGGAAGATCCGGACCTCATGTCCGAGGATTTGCGAGCGTCACAAGCTCGTGAGAAGGTTGTTGCTTTGCGTGAGGCTAAGCTTCTCCAAGAGGCCAAGGCGCAAATTGATCCTCGGCGTGACGGAGAGCAATAATGGCAAATAAGCAAGACGGCCTTGAGGTTGCAAAAATCCCTAGTGGTGATGGGAAGCCTACGGATGCAAATGTAGGTAAGGCCATTACAGGGAAGCCTAGGAAGGTTGTGACCACCGCTATGCGCACAAAGTTTGCGGCCACAGGTGGGATGACTTCTGGCAACGTCATGGAAGGAGCCGGGGGCAACTTCTACTCTCCTGAGCTTTCCACCGACTTTCTTGAGTTACCCCAAAGTCTCCATGAGGCCTGGAACTACTACAGATTCTTCTACCGTACTGAGCCCTTTGTAGGACAGGCCATTGACCTGCATACCGAATTGCCTTTGTCTAAAGTCAAGATTGGTATGCCCGAGGCAAAGGATCGGGCCATTGCAGAAGCGGCGGTTGCTTTCTGTACCAAATGGGCAAGGAGAACACACCTACTTCGTAGGTTGATTGCCATTGTGCATGAGCTTTACCTAATTGGTGAGGCCTTCATTTGGATGGAGGATGCCAACCCGGATATGCCTGTAGAGATTAGGCATGACCTCGTGCGAGAGATTCTGGGGGAGGGTGCGGATGCAACGGCAGTAGAATCGGAAGTCCTACGCCCCGATGCGGATGAGCGGGCTGTGAAGTGGCTGAAGAAGAACTACAAGGGGTGGACAGGTATGCGTACCTTGCCCCCCGAGCAGATCCTCATGGAGTCCTTTAATTTCACGGATGAGCGTATCTTTGAATTGATCCCTGACTCCAAGACAAGGAAGGTCGTGGAGAGGGCAAATAGCGGAGATCCTCAGGCCATCCGCATCGTTTCCTCTATGCCTCAAGAGGTTGTGGCTGCTATTAAGAATGGTGGCAATATCCCATTGAACACAGACCCAGAGGCTGGGTCTTTCATCCACTACATGGCCAACTCCAAGTCGGACTATGAGCCACGCGGACACTCCATCCTAGAGCGGTGTATTCGTACCCTTGTCTTTCGGGACAAGCTACGGCAAACAAACACCAGCATCGCCTCCCGCCACATGACACCTATTCGTGTAGTGTGGTCAGAAAACATGGATGCGGCGGATATTGAGAACCTGCGTGAGCAGGTAGACTTAGCCTTGATGGACCCTGACTTCTCCATCATCTCCAATGCCGAGATCAACTGGAACGAGATGGGGTCAGACCAGCGTCTCTTGGACCTGACTTCGGAATACGACTTGACAGACCGCCAGCTCTATGCTGGCCTAGGTGTTACAGAAGGCCTCCTTTCAGGTGAGTCCGCCTATTCAGGTGACCGCATCAACCTAGAGGTAATCAACACCAGGTACATGCTGCTGAGGGAGTTGATTCAGGACTTTGTAGAAGATGAGGTCTTCCGTCCTATGTGTGCTCGCATGGGGTTCATTGAAACCGGAGACGATGGTGAGGAAGAGATCATTGTCCCTAAGCTGACCTTCACCCGCTTGGCGCTGCGAGACAACAATGACACCTATGATGCGCTGTACAACCTCTATCAGAAGGGGTCACTGGATATTGACGTGATCCTTGAGCTCCTCAACATTGATCCAATCAGCACACGGGACAAGTTGAAGAAGGATATGTTCACTGTCAATGACGCCACCTTCAATGAAGTCCTTCGTGGGATTTACTCTGAATCCGCACGAAAGATTGCAGAGAACTCAGATTCTTCTGAGAAGCTTAGCAAGTACTTGGGTCTGAAGTACACAGCACCCAAGGAAGACACGGGTAGGTTCTAGGTTCTAGCTCCTTGGTTCTAGCTCCTTGGTAGTCAACCTATCGAATAGGCACGTTAGGACTACTGTTGGAGCACGCCTATGTTTAAGACCCCAAGAGCATATTCCCCAATCCTTCGTGAGTTTCTAGCAGGGGATTCTAAGTGGACAGGGGAGGGTGACAGTACTCATGTGGGGCTTTTCATCCCCCTGCCTGCCGAGCTTGCCAAGCAATACCCATCCTTGGGGGTGGAAGATTCAAGCCCTCCCCATGTGACCTTGCTCTCTGTGGGGGAAGTTCCTCCACAGAGGATGGGCGAGTTTGTGTCCATTGTCAAGGGCGTGCTAGACTCTGGACCTAAAAACATTCGTGCTGCCATTGTGGGTGTGGATTCTTTTGTTCATCCACATGCAGAGCGAACAGTCTTCTACACCCCCATTCATTTTTCGTGTGACATGGGGACGGTTAGGGACCAAATCGCCTCGGCTTTGTCTGATGCAGGTTTTGAGGTTGACAACAGTTTCCCGCTGGCCTTTAACCCACACACAACCCTAGAGTATCGGGATGGCTTGGTCCATGAGCATGGCTATGGTAAGCCTGTGCCACACGGAGCTTGGGATGTGGATGAGATTCAGGTGTGGGGGGGCTCGAAGGTACACACATTCAAGGTGGGATCCTCTCAGTGGAAAGTGGCATCCCGATACCTGAAGGCCTCTACCAATCGGCAGGGGTGTATCATTGCTGCGGGTGTGTGGGGTGGTTCGCGTGCTCTCCTGAAGAACCGAGATCGCAATTACACCCCAAAGTTGAAGGTCTACCATCAAGTGCGAGATGGGGTGGAAGTCCTGTACATGAAGGATGAGATTACAGGGTGGGTTGAAGGCCTAAATGAGTTTGGTATTGGGGTGGTCAACTCTGCTCTGTCTGTGGCTCGGGATGAGGCAGAGAAGGTTCTGGTAAAGTCCAAGGGCAAGAAGTCCAAGGACGGGGAGAGGGTCCTTAAGGCTTTGGCTCAAAAGGATTTGGATGCTGCTGTGGAAGTGGCTTGCAATTTCAAGGGTGGCATTAAGGGGCACACTTTTGTCTCGAATCCTGACACCACCAAGGCCATTGAGCAGACCAGCAAGCATGATTGTGTGGTCAAGACCTTGGCAAACAACCGTGTCCATGTACGTTCCAACCATGGGATGGCTCATGAGGATGCGGGATACACGGATGGGGAGAATTACGTCTCTTCTGTCTATCGTAGGGATAGGGCTAAGGAGACGCTTCGAGGACTGGAATCTACCGAAGAGATTGCCCCTGCCATGTACCAGAAGCATAAGGGTGATGGGGAGCACAATTCCATGGTCCGTAAGACGGACAACATGAGAACTTCCAGTCAGATGGTTCTGGACCTCACCCAGAAGATTGCCCACCTCTACCTGCTTCCAGGGGAAGTGGAGTTCGAGGGTCTTGAGGAGGATCTCCCCAAGGGATTTCAGCCCAAGCTGATGCTGAAGGTGTATGACTATGACACCCCTGAGTCTTTTGCAGAAGCTAAGGCCGTTCAACGCAAGGTGGCAGGACTACTTCCCATCATGCGTGCAGGGTACAATTTGCGGGAGATGGCCAAGCAACTCCTCCTCCTCGAGGACCACCTCTTCCATCCAAGGAAGAGGTGTAAGGATTGCATCCGTAAGCACATCCTTACCGCAGAAGCTCTTGCAGAAGAAACAGTCTCTTTGGACGATGGCACCAATGCTGTAATCCTTGTGGGATTGGCAGATCAAATTCGTGAGGTATGGGCCATGGTTCAGGATGTAGAAGACGCTGCTGGCTATGTGGGGGTGGCACAAAAGGTGCGTGCCATTCGCAAGGCTCTGGTGGACGTGGTGGGTTCGGTCCGTGTGGCAGGAATGCTTATGGATTTCCCTGAAGTCAAGCGTCCGGTTTCCAACACACACTTCTACCCGCTCCACGGCAAGAAGTACGTTCTGTCTGATGATCCTGGGAACATGGTTGCGGAGGTTTCAGGAGAGGAGGACCCAGAGGGTGGGGCTACTTTGATTGAAACAACCCACCCACAACCCTACAGGTTCCTGTGGGCATATGACATGGACAAGGGGGACGTGCTCATGTGGCGCGTTACGGATGGTGTCCTGAAGGTCGTAGGTCCTGCCTATCGTTTTGAATACAAGCTTCTCCAGCTCGATCGTCTAGGGGAGTTGAACCGTATCCCCCATGCTGAAGTGAACCTAATTGGGCGTGAGATGTTCCGTATTGAAGACAAGCATCTGGAGTCTTTGAAGCAACACATTGAAGAGAGCAAGGATGACTTCCAGAAGCAAGTCGACCGGATCACCAAGCAGGTCTTTGACGAGGAAATCCTCCCCTCCATTAAGAAGAGCCTCTCTGACCTGAAGCGAGGAGTTGTTCCTTTTGGCTTCAAAGTCAATGAACGCATGTTGTCCCACAAAGATGCAGAGAGCCAGATGCGACACCACGTTGTACAAGAGGCCCTGAAGCCCTTTAAAGCTCGTTTGGTGGAGAAGAGGCTGCGCAGTGAGGGCTTGGACCCCGACGCTCCTGGAGTGGACAATCAGGCCGCCTATTGGGCTGTCCATGATGTCATTGGCAAGTTCTGGGGCACCTTTGAGTCAAGTGTTCTAAACCGTGTGGCTTCCAGATACCTAGGAGTCTGATATGTCGCATTCGGCCATTCGTGTTGCTGCTCGATACCAACGGAAGAAGAAGATCCAGACTCAGTCTGGTGATGAGGCCGTGGTGTATGAGTACAGCGACCGTCAAATTGCCAAGCGCCATAAGGAGAAGGCCGAAAGGATTGAAGCTCTCCGCAAGCAAATGTCTTCCTTGCGTGAGCAGGCCCGCAAGGACCTCAAGGCAAAGGATGCAGCCACTCGCCTTACCGCTCTTGCTGTATGTCTAATGGATGAGACATATGAACGGGTGGGGAATCCTAAGTCTGCAGAAGAGGGGCACCATGGGGTGACCAACTGGCTGGTAAAGCATGTGTCCTTGAGCAAGGGAAAGGCTACCATTAGCTATGTGGGGAAGTCAGGGGTTAAGCAGAAGAAGGAGGTCACCAACAGTCGTGTGTTGGATGCCTTGAAAAAAGCCCTAGAGGGTAAGGAAGGCAAGGAGAAGATACTCTGCGAAGGGGAGGACTGCGATATCTTGGCGAAGGATGTCAACGCATACCTTGCCCCCTTTGACGTGACTGCGAAAGACATTCGAGGGCTACATGCCAATGAGGAAATGCGCAGGCAACTAAAGGAGATTCGTGGGGGGGCCTTGCCAGAAGACCCCAAGAAGCGAAAGGAGGTCTTGGACAAGGAGTTCAAGAAGGCTCTGGACCTTGCGGCTAAGGCAGTGGGGCATGAGCCTGCCACACTTCGTAGTCAATATCTGGTCCCTGGGTTGGAAGAGTCTTACCTCAAGGATGGTACTGTGCCTGACACTCTGGATAAGGCCGCAAGGGTTGCTTCCCTGTACCTGGCCACCAAGTCCCAGGGTCAACGTGAAGATGAAGGGGCAGAGGCCCTTGTACATCGCAAGCCTAAGATCAAGCCTCCTAGGAACGATCTGCGTAAGCACCGTGACACGTCAGATCCCGATGTGGATCGGGATCCGGATGCCGAGCAGGATCAGAAGGATCGTTCACACAACTGGAAGGACATTGGTGCTTCCATGGTTGCGGCGTGGGAGCGTAAGGCTAAGCCTCGCAAGGTTCGTAAGGTGCGAGAGGTTGGTTCAACTTGGAAGGTGGACAACACTTGGTCTGCCAAGAAGATGCAGGACGGGAAGCCCACTGTACAGAGTGGGTTCACTAGCCAAGATGCTGCGAAGGCTTGGGTGGCAGGTACAGATTCTAAAGCGAAGCCCAAGGAAGAAGTAAAGCCAGACCCAAGTCCGGAAGATCTGGACAAGACGAAGAAGCAGGAAGAGGCGGAAGCAAAGGCGGCTCTGGGGGAGGCTACGGCCCTCACAACCAAAGTGTTGGAGGGTCGCGGGATGGGAGCACTGCCCGACCCCTATCGGACACGTCTCAAGGGCTACTTGAATCGTCTGGCTCCAGGCATGACGAAGGCATTCCTGAAGTCGCTCGCTGCAGAGATGGATGCTCTGCCTAAGGATCACCCCGAAGGCAAGGAAGCGATTGTTGCGGGTGATGCGGCGTTAAAGGTAGATTTCAGCAAGATGCCTCCCGAGGAAGCGGCCAAGGCGTTTGCTCAAGCAATTTTTGCAGAGCAGGTGACGTTTAACCCCCTTATGCTGGGTGGCGTGGCTGTGTCTGACAAGACCACCCCCATGACAGGTGACCAGAAGGTAGAGGCGGAAAAGCAACGTAAGGAGCGCTCTGTACAGGCCCTGAAGATCTACAGCCAGATGGATGCTTCCCATCGGGAGCTTGCGGTCCTTCGGTGCAAGGAAGAGTTGAAGGATTTAGATCCTGAATCTCCTCGTGCAAGGGAGATCTCTGGGATCATGGATGGGGTGGTAATGGCCGCCATCCTCAAGGGGGAAGAGACCAAGGGGGTCCAGATCTCCAAGAGGACTGCAACCCTAGCACAAACGCTGTCTCGTGTTGGCAAGGAAGATCTTCTTCTGGGGACTGTATCAGACCTGAAGTCTCCCCAGGGCCAGAAGGCTGTGCGAACCGCTCTGGGGTCTATGTCAGATATGGAGCTGACAGATTTCGTGGGAAGTGGCGCGCTAACCCCGTTCACAGAACTTCTCACGGCAAGGAAGAACATTAAGGGACCTGACGGGGAGGTTATTAAAGGAGGTGGGGATTACCGCCTGTTGGATCAGGAGCGTCAGGCTGTTCGTAAGCGTATTGAAGATGCCGTGGTTGAGGACATTGCTCTTATGGATGACTTGGTTGGAGATTACCTAGAGGCCAATGGTGTGGAGAACACCCAAGATGCTAGGGACAAGTACCTCCAAGAGAAGCGCAAAGAATCCATTGAAACGAAGCACCCTAAATTGGCAGAAGAGCTTCTTGGTGAAGGCAATGGGGAAGCCAATGCCAACCGTATGTCCACGGAGGAGCTTATTGCTATGCTAGAGGCGGAAGCTGCTGAGCAAAGGAACCATGTCATGGATTCCTTGGGTAAAGACTTTGAGAATGCCCCTACTACAGAAAGTGCGGCCATTGCCAAAGCTGTACAGGAAGAGGGTAACACCAATGCCTTGAGCCAGAAGAGGGTCCAGAGGCATCCTGGAGATGTCTGGGAAACGGATGCAGGCTTCTGGACACTTCTTACAGATGGGAGTAAGCAGGGACCCTTTGAGAGTAAAGAAGACTTGACATCTGCAGGGTCTAATAAGGTTGCAGGGTGGGATTTCACACCTTGGGTGTTCCTAAAGTCAACCTGAAAAAAGACCCAAGAGTCCCCCGTTAGGATCCCTATATCTAAGACTTATAGGCGAGAACTAATCTCGACCTATGTTTTAGGTTTTGCGACCCTTCCAGGAGAACCAGCAATGGCTAACAAGCTCACCCGCCAAGGCGCTAGGAATCTCACGCAGGAAATGGATCGTATCGCTTCGGTGATCCAGCAACATGCTGATGTTCTCGGTATCCCTGAGAAGGTTGCATTGGATTTTGCCAAGCGTTCGGATCTTCTTTCTGACGCCATTGAGATGACAGCAGTAACAAACTACCCACTTATTGCTGCTTCCGCTGAAGAAGTGGACGAGTCCGCTGAAGACGAAGCCCCCGCAGCTTCGGACAAGGAAGCTAGTGCCGAGTGGTCCGCACCTGCAAAGGATGAGACGGGTACTTCCGTCACACCTGCACAGGGTTGGGATCCCAATGCCATTGCTGACGATCATGGCGGTCCCTTCAAGCAGGAGGGGGACGAGCCCTACATGTCAGGTGCCTTTGCACAGAACTGGTTCCACCAGCTCCGTGACAAGCAGCAGGCAGGACAGGTCCCCGGCGTGGGCCATTTTGCCGCTCACATGACCCTGACGGCTTGCTTGGCCGATATGACTACAGCTACCCTTTCGGGTGACGCCAGCCGTATTGCTTCTTCCTATGCGTCCCTTCAGGATGCCTTTGCATCCCTTCCTAAGGAAGCAGCAAAGGAAGCTTGTGACGAAGGCGAGTCAGAGTCAGACAAGGAAGCTTGTGGCGATGAAGTCGAAGCAGAGATGGACAAGTCTGCCTCTGTAGATGACACCTTCGGGTTCAACCTCTTTAGCTAGGGGTGTGCCTTGAACCGCTTCGCTGAAAACCACGTCAACTACCAGGAGAGGGCTGCTGAGTTCTCTCCTGGTGATGTCGTTGTGCCCTATGGTGTGTCTAAGGACATGTCAGGTCGTGTGACTGCCGTTTGGCCCGGTATTGGTATGGTGGACGTGGAGTTTCCCATGGGGAACAAACGTTACCCCGTGGAAGACCTCCAGCGTGTGGATGCTGACGATGCGGGGGTGGTGCCTCCCTTCTCCAATTCCACTCCCGGTGGTGTGCCTGTTGTGGAGGTCAGTGGTGGCCCTGTAGCACTCCTGCCCAAGAGCCAAACAAGGGAAGCCAATGCACAGCGTGTTGCTGAGGCTTTCGTGAAGCGGGCTCTCTATTGGTCCGGAGCGGATCGACAGTATTCGGCTACAAAAGAGGAGCAGGCCACAAAGGTCTACTTCTGTCCTAAGTGTCGGGCGCAAGGTGTGGAATCACAGCTTCGCCATGCCAACTACAAGCGTCGTGGTGGGGTGTCTGAAAGGCTTCTGGGTTGTGGGATTTGCCTCTTCTTGATCAAGAAATCTGATATCCCCAATTGCCCTGACCACCAGACGACTGAGGAGCCCTAATGGCTTTCCTACGTTTTGCCAATGCAATGGTGGTGAAGCCACAGATCACAACTTCGGGGTGGTCTAAGGTTCGCACGGCTTCTGTTGCCCCAGCGGTCAACCTCATGGCACAGGCAGAGGAGATTCTGGGTGAACCCCTAGACCCTGCTAGGTTCCTAATCTCCCATTGTACGATTGTGGCTTCTGTGGATGTGGAGAAGGTTCCCAATGTGGTTCTGGGCAACATCAAGGTGGGGAAGCACGGTCGGGTCATCAACCGCAAGTTTGATGACTACTACGTCACCCCTGACACCTTCAAGTACATCAACAACAATGGCGACTGTTGGAGTCGAGATGTCCTCTTGATGTCTTTCAAGACCTTCATTGCAGGACAGAACTACCAAGAGCACGTTCAGATTGAAGAGCAGTCCAAGGGGCGGCTTATTGATGCCGTGGCTCGGGATATTGGAGAGTCGGTATACATCGACATCCTTGTGGCTACGGATCGCAAGCACAAGCAGCTCATTCAGGACATTCTGGATGAGAAGATGTCCACCCTTTCCATGGGATGTACCACGGCATACACCATCTGCACCAAGTGTGGAAACGTGGCTGCAGATGAAACGGATCTGTGTCCCTGTATCAAATACGAAAAGCTGAACAAGTTCATGGACGAGCGTGGACAGCAACGGGTCATTGCAGAGCTGTGTGGGCACCCAAGCCTTGGGGAAACCGCTGGGGTGGAGTTCATTGAGGCCTCTTGGGTGGCCAACCCTGCGTTTAAGGGTGCAGTTATCCGTAACATCCTTGATCCTGTGGGCATTGCCAAATCCGAGATGAGGGTTCAGGCAGAACTCAATCGGATTCCTCAAGTGTGGCAGGGATCCAATTACCTCAAGGCCGCATCTTCTCGTCAGGCTTTTGACTTTGGGGAAGAGGATGGGGGTGGGGAAGAGGAAGCAGCACCCGAAGAAGCACCTAAGGACAACAAGTCCAAATTAGAGGACCTTGCCGACAAGGTGGAAGATCAGGTCACCAAGAAGGTGGAAGAAAGGGTTCAGAAGGAGCTGGAAGAAGAAGATGTGAAAGATGCAATCTCTCCAGAGAAATCTTCAATTGCTCCCAATAATTCCATTATTAGGCAAGCCTATACTCAGGCAGTAGGGGGTTTGCTCCGCACTGCTTCGTCTGAAGTTGCTTTTGTTGATGGGTTGGCTTCTTTGAATCTGGCCTATGGCATTGAAATCCCTCTGAATCTCTATCGAGTCGCCGTCAAGGTGGGCTCGTTGTCCGCATACCCCTCGCAAGAGAGGTATCTCACTACATGCTCACATGTGGTGGGTTCAAATCTCAATTCCGCTGATGCCAGAACGTTGGTTCGCATTGGCAAACTACTTTCCCGAATGGGGAAATAGAGAAACCCCGCAAGGAGACCACAATGGCTAATCGTCAGCGCTTGTCTTGGAGTCAAGGGGCACTTCCCGTGGAACGTGCCGCTGCTGCCCACCCTGCCACCCCCGATGAGGGCGCGGCTCACCCTGCACACACGGAAGATCCCGGTGTGCATGACTACGAGAATGGGGACACCTCGGCTTGGGCCGAGGATCCCACCTCGGGTCCTTACCCTGCATCCGCACACCCTGCCACTCCGGATGAGGGTGCTGCTCACCCCGCATTCAAGGCTGCGGCTCAGGACCTCCGTGCTGCTGTCGAGCGCAAGGCAGCTCGTTGCGTTCGCATTGCCACTGCTCTCCTTGGCCACAAGGTTGCAGAGTCCATGGTTGAAGACCAGGCACTTGCCTTCATGGACCTGAGTGATTCCGCCATCACCGCCACCCTAGGCCGCCTTGCTGCTCTTGTAGTGGCCGGAGAGGACGAAGAAGAGGAGGTTGAGGACGAGGTTGAGGACGAGGTTGAGGACGAGGTTGAGGACGAGGACGTTTCCAAGAAGGCTGACGACACCCTTCTCCGCAAGCTCCTTGCCGAAGAGGGGATGCTAGAGGAGGAGCCTGCCCCTAAGGGTGCAGAGAAGGCCGCTCTTGACCAGATCCTTGCTGCACTTCAGGGAGTCTCCGCTCGCCTTGATAACCTTGAAAAGGGGGTCACTGCTCCAGAGGTTGCTTCGGATGACGAGCTTCTTGAGCAGATGTTGGTCGAAGATTCCGTTGACCCCGAAGTTGATGCCATGCTTGCGGAAATGGCAGACGAAGATGCCCTTGACGAAGATGCCCTTGACGAAGATGGCACTGATTTCGACATTGACATGGGTGGGTTGGAAGACCCCATGGGCCTCATGGACGAGGAGTATGTCAGTGACGAGGATGATGCAATCCTCAACTCTCTGTTTGCGGGTCAGTCCCTCTTTGCAGGTGAAGAGGAAGAAGAAGAGGTTCCTGCAGCCAAGACGGCTGCCCTCAAGCCCCGTCCTAAGAAGGCCTCTGCCGGAGCAACTCGTTTGGGCGGCGTAAGCAAGGGTGCCAGCTCTGAGATTGCAGATCTTGAGGCCCTTTGGCCTTCAGCACCTGACCTCTCCAGCCTCTACGGCCGCTAGTTCCCTCTAGGAAACCGTATCCCCCGAGAGAGATACGGTTTCCTTGTTTCTCCAAGGTTTAGTCAGAGCACCTGCTCCGGACAAATAAATCTTCGGTAATCATTAGATAAGGGCCTACATATAGTAGGTAACTATGGGCTGGTTGGATTTCCCACAAGCCTTTCTTGAACCCCCGTTCCTGTGAACAATGAGGAGAAGCTAAAATGCCTCTACTTGGACAGGCGAGTGGTGGATGGACTGAGTCAAGCTCAGCGCTTCGTATTCTGCACCTTGGTGTGCGCAATACGATTGGCGTTCTTACGGCTGACGCGTTCACCCAAACCAACCCGCCCATCGTAACCGTCCTTTCTACGATCTCGACCAACGTTAGCACTGGTGTCTTCTGTGTGCTTTCGGGATCTGTAGCTTTCTCGCGTCCTGACGCGGGTTCCAACCACATCGGTGGCAACGCTGAAGGCCTCGCAGTTCCTGCGCAGGAGACCTTCGTCCGTCCTCTCGGGTTGTTCATCAACTCGGCAGCCGGAAATGCCTTCGAGAATCAGCCCGCTCCTGCTTCTGGCAAGTGCCCCTACGTTTCGGCGCAGGGCACCTACGCCAGCGGTCTGTTTGAGACCCAGGCACTCGGGGCTTCGACCGGTGGTGTTGCTCTCGCACAGGGGGCCGCTCTGACCTACGTCACCGGACAGGCCCTCATTGCTTCGCGCAATGGCTACCTGATGCCTTCGGTTGACGGTTCTGACGGTGTCACCTCACTCGCCAACGCAGCTAACTCTGCGGATGTCGAGCACGGTGTTGCTGTTACCACCATTGGTGTCCTCAAGATGCCAGCAGACTCGGTCCAGGCCGAGCTTGTTTTCGATCAACGCATTTAAGGAGGACCTGAAGATGGCCGCTAGTAACGCTGTTCGTCAGAAGATCATCCAGGACTTCATCGGGACTCCCCGTGGTCGTGCGAAGCTTGCTGCTTCCATGACGCAGCCTCTCAGGCTTCGTCGCGACTACATGGCGGTTGGTCGTAAGACCTTCCTCGTGGAGCAGCTCCCTGATGGTGCCCTGCCTGTCTACGACAAGGACCCAGATGTCACCGCATACGTTGTTGGTGAAGAGGGTGAGAACATTCTCGCCATCACCAAGCCACGTCGTGTGATCTTCCCTCTGTTCGAGATTGCCTCGAACCCAGAGATTCCACTCACCCAGATCAAGGAGCGTCGTTTCGACCTCATCGAACGTGCCCAGGACCTCGCTCGCGCGCAGATCCAGGCCGCTGAAGATGAGCGCGTATTCGCGGTTCTTGACGCAATCGCTACCAACGGCTTTGACTCCATCGCCGGTGGTGAGAACCCTGACGTTCCTGTCGTTGCCCCAATCTCGGGTGCAGTGCTTGCGGACGCCTTCGCTCTCATCGAGCGCCACGACCTTCGCGTTGCACGCATCTACATGAATGCTCGCGATTATGCCGACCTTCGTAAGTTCGGCCGTGACATCCTCGATATCGAAAGCCAGCGTGAGCTTCTCAAGACCGGTCTGATGGCTACCCTCTGGGGTGCTCAGATCATCGTCAGCCGCCTCGTCCCTGTGGGCACGGTCTACGCATGCTGCGAGCCAGATATGTTTGGCCGGATCCCCGTGCGTACCGAGCTAACCGTTTTGAGTGCTGATGACCCTAAGGCACGCACCATTGGTTTCTCTGTTTTCGAGAATCTGGGTATTGGCGCTTACAACCCCAAGGGGTTGGCAAGGTTGACCATCACTCGCTAGGTTGTTAGCGGGTTTTCCCAAAGGGTGTCCTTCACGGGGCACCCTTTTTTTGTCTTCATTTTTTAGAGCACTGTACCACAAACAGGAGTCCGCAACACTTGCATACAAAAACTGTTGTCTTCTTTGCAGTTGTATGCTATTGCTGATAAAAAATCTTGGAGGTACAATGCTTTGTGTTGAGGATTTGGATGAGTGTAAGCTCCGGTTCCTGTACGAACAGGAGGGCTATTTAGATCAGCAAATAGCAGAGAGATATGGGACGTATCAAGTGAAGATCTCAAGAATGAGATCTAAGTGGGGCATCCCTACTATTAGCATGTCAGATAGGATTTCGAGAGGGTTGCTTCCTCTGACAACTCAACAGAAGGAATTGTTGTTGGGCTCTTTGTTGGGGGATGGTTGCATGAAGGCCACCAGTGCAAAAACCGCCAGGTTTATTGAGAGACACTCTCTTAAACAAGAAGGGTATTTGCGATGGAAGGCTGAGATTCTAGGGGATTATGTCTCTTCCACCTACCCCGTGACTAAATGGGAAGGGGATGTCCCCTATCCTGGGATAGAGTTCGCCACCAAAAGCTGCCAAGAATTGTACCCCTACTTCGACTTGTTTTACAAGTCGGGTAAGCGTGTGTTCCCAGCCTCCCTCAGCAATCTGCTGTCCCCATTCTCTCTGGCCATATGGTACTTGGATGATGGCAGCATCAAGCAACACACACACCCTAGCATCTCTTTTGGGTTAGACTCGCGGAGTCTGCACAGGGCTACCAAGGCATTAAGAGCATTAGGGCTTCAGCCTCAATATCTGGGTTCAGGGGGGAGGGGATCTATTGTGTTTCCTGGGCAAGCCGATTTGTTTTACCAAATAGTGGCTCCCCATGTGCCTGAATGCATGCAATACAAGCTACAGACACAGAAGGAGAGGAGGATTGTCGATGTAAATGCCAAGAGGCTGACACCTGAACGGGCTCGTGTACTGTATGAAGGTGGGATGTCTCTCAAAGACATTGCGGATGCTTACTCCGTGGGCCGTTCTACTGTTAGAAGAAGACTACAGGAGATGGGGGTTCCTCGGAGGGTTGTGGGTCGCCTAAGGCCCTCCTTTAGCCTAGAGGCTGCAAAGGTGGCCCTGCAGAATTATGACCCAAAGGTTTGGGCTACTCTCTCTCTGAGCCAGCAGGAGACCTGGGTGGGGGAAATCCTTAGCATATTGCTTCGGACCCCTTTCCCTTTCCCCTCGAAAGTTGAAAATTTGCAGAAAGAGTTTAGGTTCCTCTTAGAAAAGTCCTTACGGTTAGATGGGGTGGATATTAAGCCTCTTTCCCGGACGGGGTTGAGAATTTGCACACCCTATTTCCCAAACAGATATAAGGCAGCCTACCGTAAAACAAATTCCGCTTGGGAAGGGTGGCATGATCCCAAACACCTGCAACGAGCTATCCTTTTCCAATTAAAGGTGGGTGATCCCGTAGTACCACATAGGGTTCTTCGGGCTTTGACTGCAAACTGCAGAACCCCAACGGTATTCCGCCCCACCATTGCTAAGTTTGTGTATGAGAATTATGCCCCAAAGGGTGGGAAGGTTTGGGATCCTTGCTCTGGATATGGCGGCAGGCTCTTAGGGGCAGGAGCTGCCGGGGTGCAATACTTGGGGACAGATGTGGAGCCTCAAACTGTTGCAGGCAACCTTGCTTTGAGTGCGGATTTGGGCTTGGATGCAGAAGTGGTTCTTTCTAAGGCAGAGGATTTCAATCCTGGGAAGGTAGATCTAGTGTTCACATCCCCCCCCTACTTTAATGTTGAAAGGTACTCGACCCGAGATGCCCAATCTTACAAACAACACCAAGAGTTTAACCTTTGGTTGGAGGGGTTCTTGAGGCCTGTTATTCGGACATCCTATGCTTCTCTGGGGGTGGGGCAATATCTGATTCTGAATGTGGCCAACATTAACTTACCACGCCAAACTCTTCTCTTGGTGGAGTCTACATGCCGTTTGGCAGAGGAAGAGGGTTTCATCCATGAGCAGACGTTGCACATGCCTCTTTCCAACCTTAACAGGAAGAACGGGATGGAGCCTTTGCTAGTCTTTAAGAAAGGGATTGCTAGCACACCTAGTACGAGAAAGAGCCTATTCGAGGGTCTGGGTATCGGAACATACAACCTCAAGAAGCCTCTTGGCTAGGTCTTCCTGAAGTCTGTCCATAGATTTGGGCACATCCTTCAGCCCGCAGGCATGCTTGGATCCACGACACAATTCGGTGGGGGGTTGGAACAACCGTTCCAACCTTGGTGGTTTTATTTGCCTATTGTGGAGGTGTGTTGAGTGCAACAGGGGGTTGGGTTATGCAGGTTTTAGGTTGTGTCCAGAGAGTGGCCGCTAGGTTTGCCGCAAAGTCTTTGTATCTAGAGGATACGGGTGAGTACATTGTGGTCAGTGGGCCATATGACTTGATGCAACAGGTGTACCCAAAGCTCAAGTCGAGGGGTTTCTGGTATGACTCTTCTGTGCGGGCATGGGGGATTGAGAAGGCAAAGATGACACCTGCAAAGATGAAAAACCTCCATGCTCTGTTGGAGCCTTACCTGCCCAAGGGCGATGCTTTGTCTGAAGAAACCCCACCCCCGCCACCCCCGCCAAAGAAGATTCTGATTCAGGTGCCTTATGAATACCGCCACATACCACGACAGGCTGGGGGTGTTTGGGACTCTTGGTCCAAGTCATGGGAGTTCTCCAATGCTTCCGTGGCGGAAAAGGTTGTACAAAAAGTGGAGGAGGCAAGGCTAGAAAAGCCAGTGTCCCCTGTACCGCTCACGAAACGCGACCCTAATGCGGTCGTTTTTACTGAGACAGGCAGAAGTAAGCGCGACATTAAACACCCGCTCAATTCCTCCTTTAGGGATCCTAAGTCAGGAAAGATCCTAACGGTGGTTAAGGTAGACTCCTACTATGTGTCTGAGGATGGTCTGTCTTTTGGTTTGCCAGATGATGCCGGGTGGGTTCATACGATACACGCGGTGGTGGAAGGAGGGGAGGGTGCGGTTCAAGAAGTGGAAAGGGATGAGAAAGCAAGGATGTCAAAGAGTCAGGCTCTCCACTTAGAACAGGATCTGATTAAGAGGGTTGTTGTTCCTTCAAATTACCACAAGGCCCCCCACCCACAGAGAGTCGTGGGTGAGATCTTATTGAGGAGGAACCGGAGGAATGTGCTTTATGGTGGTGGGACTTGGTGGGTTGTTCAGCCTGGGAAAGCCATCTGGTACATCCGGAATAATGGGGCAGATGGTGACGATTGGTCTGCTAACAATGTCCAGACCAACGGCGCAGGGGCAATGGGATACCATGTTCCTTACACCAAGGAGATGGATGAGACACTCCACCAATTGGATGAGTCCTTGGGTGAACACTGACCGTTCCTTGGAACCTGCCTAAACAGGTGGGTCCCAATTCGAGCCTTTGCCGTTCCTGGGTTGGACGAGTACCTCGGCAGTAAGGCTCCGGCCCAACGGTGGGGGCTGGATCTGCGGAGCAGAGGCACCAGCCTTAGGGGGGATCAGACTGGGGGGCACGCCACATGCTATCATCTTTTTTTTGCGGGTTTAGGGGCCCGTGCTATTTTTAAGCCGGTAGGCCGCGAAGGCAGCGTCAAATAGACGCTGCATGTCAGCATCAAGGGGGATTGCGGGTGTCACCTCGCTGAGGCTCTGCACCAAACCGGTGCGGAGATCCGTAGCCGTGCGAGGCTCATCCGGCATGTACTCCCGGCACTTGGTGCACCCTACGGCGCTCGTAGCACTGCGATGGAACTCACCACAGGCACATTCGTGGGTGAAGCCACTGTGGATTGCGTTGTGGATGGTGTCGTTCATGGTGGGCTCCGTTCCTCCCCTAGAACGCATGCGGGGTAGTCCGTGAAACCACGGGTGCCGTTTTTTTCCCCCTATACTGCTGAAGACATAGGAGAACACCCTATGTCTGATATTTACACCTCTGTGCTTCGCATTGCATCCACTCTTCCTGTAGGCAACCCAACTCGGCGAGAATTGCTCGCATCCCCTGTAGGCAACCCAACTCGGCGAGAATTGCTCGCATCCTTGCAGGCTACTGCTTCTAAGGATTGGCAGATCCTAGTGGATGGTCCTCATGTCCGAATTCAGTGGCAGGACCACCCCCACAATAACCTGGTGATCCAGGAGCTTCCTAGCAAGCCTTTCAAGGCTAAGCTCAAGAAGGCTTCCTACTGGGTTTGGATTGGGCAGGATATTCCGTATGAGGGCAGGGGTGCTCTACTCATGGTGAACATGATCCAGGACATGCACCCCAGTGCTTCCATGACCTTTGATCAGGCTGTGGCAGCCATGAACAAGGCCGTAGCGCTGGCAGTGGAGCGGTCCATTGCCAGCGGGACTCCAGAGAAGTCCCTCACAGGGTTTAAGCACATGCCCCACATGGAGCTGGTGCATTACCTACAGGTTGAGCCTTCAGACTACAAGCCGGTGGTCATCCGGGGCACGGCTTTGTATGTGAAGAGCACATGGCAGAGCTTCACCTTCTCAGAGGTGAGTGAAAACCGAAAATATCAAGAGATGCCTGATTTTTACCAGTCTAGCTCACCACGGGATAGCCGCAAGCTATTCACGCTTGTGAAGGCTCAAGAGGAGACCATTCGCAAGATGACCGTGGCTCAATTTCAGGAAATGCTGGACAAGAACAAGATCCACTATAAATACGTTCCTTCAGTGTACAGGTAGGAGGTTTCATGTCTGCTTTAATTCATCGTGTAGCCAGTCGGTCACTGGCAGGCCAAGCCCCCAGTGAGACCATTTCTACGCTGGTGTCCAAGATCAATTCGAGCTTTGGTCCGGATTGGGAGGTCTTCAAAGAGGAAGTCAAGGACCTTCTCCATGAGTATCGGGATGGGGCGGGGATCCAGGGCCCTCCGGGATCCCTTTTGCGGTCCATTAGCGTTGCTGCAGAGGGTGGCCGGGTACCCAAGGTTCCCAATGCCAAGGAGTTGTACTACCCTTGGTACCGCGCTCGAGAGATTGAGCTTGAGCGGGCTAGAGAGCAGGCCTATCTGGCCTCAACGGTGGCTGTACAGATGTGGGCTAAGGACAAGTGGAGCAAGTCTGTTCGCATCCCGAAAGAGGATGCACAGGTTCCATGGAAGCCAGGGCATTTGTTGGTTACCACCAACACCATCATGCAGGGCCACGGTTTTGATAGCTCCAGTGGGGCCTCCTTCAATGTGCGGTCTTTGGTTATTGGGGCAGAGGTTCCTAAGGGAACGGTGGTGGGTAAGCGTCTCCTGGGGGGGGAGACCCAATACTTGGTGAAGCCCCGTGGCGGACCTAAGGAAAAGGCATACATGGCCGCAATGAGGTTGAAGGCTATCCTGGGTCTCTTGCGGGGATCTGTGGATATGATGCCTGAGAAGCAACGGGAGAGTCTGATTGCTGAAAGGGACAAGCTTCAACCCTTGGTGGAGAATGCAAAGCTGGGTCCCTTGGTATAATGGTGTCCTCCCTATACTTCGTGGTAGGGAGGACCAATAGGTTCTGGGGGCTTTTTGGCTAAAGACACCACACCCGTTTCCCTCGCTGTCAACATTGCTGCAGGGCTCAATCCAGAGGATTGGGTTGGAGGGTACCGGGAGCTGAAGAAGGGTCTTGGTCTTTCTGAGCATGTTGCAAGGAAGGTCAGCAAGCTCCTGAAGGAACGCTCTGGCATTCCTGCCAAGAGAGCCGCACCCTCCCCTCTTGTGGATGTTGTCCCAGAGATGGGGGGCGGAGGCTCCTACATGGAGATGCCAGATGGCAGGTACATCTTCGAATGGGAAGACCGAGGTGTCCAAAGGTCTTTGGTTATCTCCGAAGCTGAGCTGAAGAGTCTCATTCTGGCCTACACCAAGGATGGAGACAATCAGACCATGCAGGTGACCGCCACGAAGCATGGGTTGACTCGTAGGGACTTCCACAAGGTTAAGACCATCTATGGGGCCACCAAGGACCATGAGCCCTTTACGCTCAAAGAGCTTGTGGAACGTCCTGTAGCAGACTTGGCAGATGAGCACCTTGCGCTCAAGCGACGTCACCTGATGCAGACTGTGGAGAAGGAGGACTATCGTCGTGTCCAAGAGGATGCGAGGAAGTGGATTGCCTTCAGCCAAGGTGTCCTCGATCCGTTGGCGGATATGGTGGAGTCTTTGGTGGGGGCTCGCCCCTCCCCTGAACGTCCAAATCTTTCTTGGACCCCTAGGTCCGGGTATATCACTCTGTACCAGGGTTCGGATCTCCACTTTGGGCTCACTGTAGAAGGTGGCCAGTACAACCGCCAAATGGCCAAGGAGCGGTACGCTTCAGGCTTGTGGCAGGCTGTGGAGCATGGTCGTCAGTCCTATGGTGACCCCGACTACATTCTCCTCTACATTGGAGGCGATGTGGCCCATGTGGACAACATGCAGGGAGCCACTTCCTCCATGCGTCACACACAGGATATGGATGGCACCCCTGATACCATAATCCAAGGCATTGCAGAGATGTACCTGGCAGAGGTGGATGCCCTTTTGGCACAGGGAGAGCGAATTCATGTCGCTTGTGTTCCTGGCAACCATGATGAGTTGATCTCCCGCGCCTGCGCTTCCATCTTGTGGGCAGCATACCGGAACAATGGGAATGTGTCCTTTGGTAACCTGACGGGTTACCATAGCTACGAAGTCTATGGCAAGAATGCCATTGTAGGCCATCATGGCCATGGTGAGAAGACCGCACCGAGTCTTGGTGCGAACCTAGGGTCATGGTTGCGCAATGCAGGCTTGAGCGTTCCCTACCACTATGCCATCACAGGGAATCTACACCACCTTGCGGCAAAGGAAGATGCGGGTTGTATTCTGATCCAGCAGCCCTCACCCGCACCTGCGGATAGATACCACACTAAGAATGGGTATGATAGCAGCCGAAGGGCTACAGTTGGTCTCTATTTTGGGAAGGAGGAGGGTCTTCTTTCCATTAGGTACATTGGTTTTTGAGTTTGACACCAACCCCTCCTTCCCCTCCTTTGAGGTTGCTGGAGGGGGTTGGTGTCCTCAAAGGAGGTTCACATGGCGAAGACCGCGAGCTTGGTATTTTTCTACATGGGGGAGAAGTCCTACCTGAAGCAACTGGCTCAGGAGTCGGTCCCTCTGCACAAAGCCATGGAGGGGTATGACCACACAGTGCTTCTCCACCACACGATTGAGGCTGGTCCTTTTGAACTATCTGCACAAGCTAGGAAGATGGCTTCAGTTGAGGACATTCCTACGAAGGAGAACTTCGTTCGAGAGCTTCAGCGTCTAGGCAAGGAGGGGTATACCGTTGACCTCTTCATCTTCTCCCATGGGTCACCGGAAGTATGGTTGGTCAGCAAGGGCACCTATGGCCAGAATGCCTTCATCCATGCCAATTACATTTTGGACAATGTCGACCCTCTTGATCTGCGCATTGTTTGGCAGTGCAACTGCTATGGTTCCACCCTCAATAGGGTGTGGAGCCGCTTGGGGGCCAAAGCTTCTGCGGGAAGTCGTTATGTCAACTTCTACCCTACTCGGTTCAATGGATTCATCAACCGGTGGCAGAAGGGTGAGCCTTTTGGCAGGGCTGTGGCAGACTCTGACACGGCGTGGTTGCATTTCCCCGTACAGTTCTATATCATGACGGACGCTGTATCTAGGCTCAAGGAATGGGGAGGGGCTGTGTATCAGGTTCCCTTCATCCTGAACCACACCCATGCCTCAACGGACTACTTCAGGACCTGTTGGTTTTCAGACAGTGAATGGCAGATCGAGTTATCCGGCAGGCAGAACATGTCCTATAGCTCTGAGATGATGGTAGATGGGGACCCTGCTGTTTGTCGCAGTTAGGTGTCTCACCCTCCCTTGTAGATGTAGCTCATATCCTTGTTGTCTTCAACAAGACGGATGGAGCAGTTCTCTGGGTTTGGTTCCTGTTGAGTTGAACATTTCTTGTTCTAGCGTGTGGCGGTCCTTGCTGAGCATGGTGTCTCCTATGCTTCTCCTACGTTTCCATCTACGGTTCTGAAACCTTGAAATGACACCTCAGCACAGTGAGCATGTCTGTCAGGGTGTGGGTGGGGGCCTCATGGGGGGATACACCGGTGGAGCCCTGCCAGAACCCCTGACAAGTCGGACATTCGCGCCAGCCTTGAATCAGGGTGGTCGTTTGAGCCTGATGGGTACAAGGCACCCCTTGGAGCCGGGGGAGCTTGGCTAGGAGCTTGGCCTGTTGGTTGGGGGCAGTAGCTCCACAGGTCGAGCAGATCAGCATCTTGCCTCGTCCCTTGTAGGTGGGGGCGTAGCAACAGCGTGCATTCTCAGGGTCTGGTGTAGGGAGGGGGCTAGGACAACCTTCACGTTCACGGGTCATGCACTGGGGCTTGGGCTGTGCATGGTAGCTCGTGTACCCTCGCCCGAGGACAAAGGTTCCCTTGTCCTCACCAACCCACATGCACTCCCGCATCCAGCATTTGCTAGGGTCACAGCAGGCGACATTGAATCGGGTTGCAAGCATCTGTTTTGTCCTTCAATAGGGTCACTTGTGTAAGGGGAGTCTCCCCCTTACTACGCACAACCCATGCCAAATGAAACTTTAGGGGCTCCAAAAAACTTAGGTGTTTCAAAACATAGGTGTTTCAAAAACAGAGCAATCAGCGTACTAGATGTGCAAGTACAAAGGAGTACAACACCATGGCTGACCGCAATGACACTCGCTACACGGATTCACAAGCCCCATGCAAGATGGTTGCATGGGCAGGCCCAGATCTGACCCTAGATATGGGGGGGTGGTCCGGTGAGGACCCCACTGAGTTCCTAGAGGCGATTGAGGACGAGGCTCGTGTCTGCTTGGGTGAGCCTCTTGCCTGTATCCGCATCGTGGACGTGAGTACCAATCAGACGCTACTTGAGAAGTAGCTTCCCACCAAGGGGCTTCAAGTCTAGAGCTTTTGCTAGCTCCCCATCTGCTTTTCGCACCATCCTCCCTGCCTGGCGAACCCCATTGTAGAGTGTGAAGGGGTCCTTTCTCTCTCTCTTGGGGCGGGGGATGATGGAAACATCAAAGCCCAACAGAGCACTCAGCTCAGTCACGAGGTTGTCTGTGCTGATGAGAGCCATGCTGTCCCCATAGGTCTGTAGGATTGTCTCCGTGTAGAGGCCTTCACTGCCTGAAGGCCAATCCCAAAAAGGATCCGTCAGAGTCCTTGGGGTGTTCCCCCATATGGATACATCCGTAGCCCCTACTAGGAATGCATGGAAGCGTCGGTCCCCTTTACCTAGGTGTCGGATCAGCATTTGACCCTCTTGACTCTCCAGTAGAACCATCCAAAGGTTGGCATACCAACTCCAAGGATCACGAACCGTGCCAAATAGTCTGCGGTTGTCCTGCCACTCAAAAGGGATGTCGTAGAGGCTAGGGTAGTTGGAGGTGGGCGTTGGCACTCCTCCAGCAAGGAGGAGGATCTGGGTCACCCATGCCTCTTCGGTTTCAAACATGGGGAGGTACAAGAGATTGCTTGTGGCGACAGGCATACAAAACTCGCTATGTGGAGGCACATAATACCGAGGCAAAGGAAAAGGCCACCTAGGGTTGCCCCTAGGTGGCCTTGAGAGTGGAAGATCTTACTTTAGCCGTTGTGGCTTCCCCTTGTGCTCCATGCACGTTGGGTGACCCAAGCACATCCGTCCCAAACCATCCCGTCCCATTCATCCCCTACTTGAGGGCTGGATGGGGGGCTGCCCGAAGGGAGGCGCTCATCCAGAGCGGTTCGTTCTACTCGTGTGGATAGTCCAACGCTTGTCTTCATGAAAGCCATGGTGTGACTCCTATACTCAGGGTGCTCAGCATAGTCGGATTATTGTCAAATCCGACGTAGGGAGCGAAGAAACTTCTGGTTTGTTTGAGTCTCTTGTTGGATGCGTTCCACGACTTTCCAAGTGGGCTGGTATTCAGCCCAATCCAGATCGATGACAACTGTGTAGCGGGCCATTTCTTCAACGAACTCTTCATAGCCCTTGTGGAGCTTCTGGAGGTATTCTAGGGGGAGCCCTGCCTCTGCATCCCGGCTACGGAGGTTGATGCGCTCTAGGGCCTTCTCCGGCGAAACATTGAGGTATAGGATGACATCGGGGTAGCGTAGGAACCCCTGCATGACGTGGAAGTGGCTGATGTAGGTTTCCCAGTCACGCGCATCAAGGGTTCCCTCTTCATAATGCATACGCGCGAAAATCGTATCCTCATAGATGGAGCGATCAAGGATCGCAGGCTTCCCACCCCAGACAATCTCTTGGTGTGCTTTGAAGCGTTGTGCGAGGAAGAACATCTGCATAGGGAAGGACCAACGAGCTTGGTCCTTGTAGAAGTCTTCCAGGTAGGGGTTGGACGCCACAGGCTCAAAGCGCGCAGTGTAGCCCAAGGCATCCGCAAGCTGTGTGGTGAGGGTGGTTTTCCCTGCTCCGATTAGGCCGGAGACCACGATGAAGGGTGCGCGCTTCTGAATGTCCATTTGTGTCCTCTCTGGGGGGGGACACATAGCCTACCCCGGTTTGTCTTCTTAGGGAAGTGTGGCAGGGAGTATTCTTCGTGTGATTTCCTCAATGGAGTCTGTAAAGGAAATCGAACCTCTGCTGGTTTGGTTTGTACCTTCCCTTTGAAAGAAGATACGCTTCTTCACCCAGTCCACATGGAAGTGGTAGGTGTTCGGTTGCAATTCAAACCAGAAGTCTGTGGGTTTGTTGCCCTCAGAAATTGTAGTCCACTCTCGTTGGATTGGGCTGTGGCAGGCTTCTGCTAGGTATTGTGCAAGGCTGTGAATGAACGTGGAAGCTGCGAGGAACATTTGATCCTCAAGCGATGTGACAGAATCAAGCATTCGTGGTCCACTCCATTTACATTTCAGCGGGTATAGGAAATGTACAGGGGTGCCAATGGCTTTGGGACACAACATGAAGGCCTTTCTGTCTAGCATTGAGGCTGAGCCGGGGGTGTGGTCTGCCACCCTCTTGGCTAGAGACTTTAATGTAAAGCCCTCATCCGCCCGAAGGACGTTGAGGGCTTTACATAGTCTAGGGCTGGCACACCGTAGGTCTGTTGCGTGTGCTTGCTGTGGCACCGCTGTAGACTTCTGGTGGCCGGGTCACTCCTTGTAGTAGTTGACTCGATTGCCATCGGGGTATTCCACCACGACACAAGAGAAGGTGGTGTGTTTGTCATGGGCATCGCACTGCTCAAGCACCAAGCGGGCCTTAGAAAGGAAGGCCAAGCGAGCAGCCTCAGATGCAGCCTTTTCCTGAAGAAGCTCTTCCTGTTCTTCCTTTGCTGCTTGGATCACCCGCTCCAGTTCATTGATGCGCTGAATGAGGGTGGCTTGTGGGTCATGGGTTAGCGGCATGGGCATGGGTACAGGCTCCGGGATGTCTTTGGTAAGCGGTTCTTCCAAGAAGAGGTCAGACAAGTCTTCTGCAAGGGGGGTGTTGGGGATGACTGGCCAATCCTGCTCTTCAAGGATCAACTTGAGGGAGGTGGCCTTTGGAAGGGCTTCTCTCTTCCATCGGCATTGTGAAGCAAGGAAGAAATAGAGGAAGGGTCCGGCAATGAGAAAGGGCCTGCTCTTCCCTCCTAGAAGGGCCTGGATGTCTGGTACCAAGGTGTCAGATTCAATGGCCTCATGCAACACCCTAGGATCGTAGTCACATGCAACTTTCCACCAAGACTTAATCACACCAGGCGATAGGTGGAGGAGATCTTCAATATCCCTTGCAAGATACAAGGGAACCACGTCACCTCGCCTTGTCTTGCGGATGTTGACGCCTCTCAATTTTGCTTCATCATAAGCTTCAAAGCCACTGGGGTAACCAACGGCAACAGGGGTGGGGCCCTTGTCGCGTAGCTTCCAGCAGGTGTTGACCACAGCACGGACAGGTGGGGCCTGCTTCCCCTTGCCCATGTAGATGTAGAGTAGAGAGGCTTCCTTGGAGGTGAGGCTTTCTTTTGACATATGTTCTCCTTGCGGTCTTTTACCCCAACTATGGTTGGTTTTAAACCTCACGGAGCAAAGTACGTTAGCCTCCCTATAGCGGGGAGAAGATAGGAGTCTACCCTTGCCCAAGAACACACTCATCGCCCATGTCATCCGGTTGGCGCATGCAGACAAGTCCTTGCGGAAGGATTTGCTGCGTGTTGCTTTATCCACGGGTGCGTTGTCTCCTCAGCAACGTCGGATTGTTGCTTTTGGTTCCACTTCAGTGGTTCAGCAGGCACCTATCATCATCCAGCAACCTCCTATCATTGTGCAACAGGAGGCCCAAGCCCCCTCTCCAATGGCAATGCCTGCCCCCATGCCCTTCTTCGGGTTCCCCACGACCCCTCCGCCAATGGCTCCGGCCATTGCCCCCATTCCTGCAGTGGGGGGCCCTACCCCCTCCTTTGGGGGGATGCTGGTGACAGAGAAGACACAACGAGGGTTTAAGTCAGATCTGCTCCCTGAGTTGGACCGTAGGGTCCAGATGGGGGGGGTGGTGGGGGTGGTGGCTGCAAACATGGTCGAAGAGGTTAAATCCGCTTTTCTATCAAAAAATGCCCTCTACAACGTCCTAATCCAACACCAGTCCGCTTTTGAGGGGGACTCTGAGTACCTGCAAAGCATTCTCCAGCTCATTCAGGTGTGGGCTTCAGGTCCCACGAATAGGGGAGCCTAAGCATGGCCCAGGAAGGGCTACTCCTCCGTGTGGCCCATACGGGGAAAGCGGCTGGTTCGATCCACCTGTCCGATATTACGGACGGTGTGGATGTTCTGACTTCCTTCCGCAAGGCTGGTGCAATTTACGTCCCCCACCCCTCAAATGGTGGGGAGTCTGTTCTCATCTATACTGGGTCTGTGGCGATCTCCCATGGTTCTGGGGCAATCCGTAAGTTCGTGGATGCGGGTTATCTAACGGTCGAGTTTGTGGCGGGTGCTGGATTTGCTGCGCTCCTTCCATCCGTGCTTGACGAGGGTGCTCTCCTTTCCACGACACCGACCACAATTAACTTTGTGGGCGCAGGTGTAACAGCAACCTCGGTTGCTGATGCGATTACTGTCACGATTCCAGGAGGGGGTGGTTCGGATCACGCCACTTTATCTAGTCTGGGTTGGGCGGTGTCAGGGCATACCGGAACAGCTTCCAGCGTGGCAGGGTTTGATGGTGCGGGGGCTACTCGAACCTATCTTGTGGGTTCAGATCTGCAGGGGTGGGATGCAGATCTAGATGCTCTGTCTGCTTTGGCAACCTTGGGGATGGTTGCTAGAACAGGTGCTGGAACCTATGGCACATGGACGCTCCTGGGCACTGCAGGCAACATTGTCATCACCAATGGCGATGGGGTTAGTGGTGCGCCTACATTTAACGTGGGCCCCAATGTGATCACCACAAGCACCGTGCTCACCGGGGATGTGTCTGGAACACTCCCCGGTTTGCTATCTGTGGTGGATCTGACGATTGCAGGGGAAGCACAGGGCTCGCTTCTTTACTTCAATGGCACAAATTGGGTTTCATTGACACCCAGCACTGTGGGGTTGGTGCTAACCACTCAGGGTGTTGGGGCTAACCCTGAGTGGTCTAGTGCTGGCTCTTCCTCTTTGTTGTGGGGAGCTTCCACTGTTGGGACTACCACTACCACCCGTTACTTGGCTCCGGGATCAGATGTGGGTTTGGCAGAAACCGTGTCAAATCAGTTTCGCGTGGTTCGCGGGGGCACAATACGAAGCCTGTATGTAAGACACAACACACCCGCCGGAAACGGTCTGCCCATTGTCTATACCTTGAGGGTGAACAATGTGGCCACAACACTGACAGTTAGCTTGGCCTCCACAGGCTCGGATGTTAGTGATCTTGTTCATTCGGTTGTGGTGGCAGCAGGAGACCTGTTGGATTTTGAGGTGACAAAGGCTGCAGTTGTTGAGACCTCTCCCACTAACGTTGTGGCAATGGTAGAGTTCGTCTGATGGCAACAAAGACGTACCTCTACCGAGCTTCTGGTGTGACCTCAGCGGATCTGATCCCTCTGCTTGCACCTACAGCCACACCCATTGTAGGTGTGGCTCTCAATGATGCGCTAATACCTATTTCCATAGATGAATTGGACAAGCCGGACTTGGATGATGCTATGGCATCATTGCAGTACGATTTTGTTGCAGAGTACACGGAT
>Ga0100377_1000298_pt1 | contig 41598 bp, 32 predicted proteins | sample CryGeymeta201501_FD_83664 | JGI IMG/M metagenome (GOLD analysis project Ga0100377, IMG submission 83664) | Groundwater microbial communities from Crystal Geyser aquifers in Utah, USA - Crystal Geyser metaG 2015-01 | ecosystem: Environmental > Aquatic > Deep subsurface > Groundwater | place: USA... | reverse complement strand
GATTCTGGTTCCAGGCGGCGTTTGATGTGAGGGAGTGGGCCCAGAGGCCCATGACCGAGCAGAAAACCCGCATGGGGCCAGAAGATACGAGGAAACACGGCATATGTTTTTGAAACGGCTTCTCACTCCCCCCCGCCCTCCTCCACATCCAGCCCGAAGTTCTGCTCCCGCACCGCCTTCGGCACCAGCGTGTAGAACCAGAGGTAGCCCAGGACGAGCAGGCCCGCGTAGATCGCCGCCAGCAGCGGGTTGTAGACGGTCATCGCCACCAGGCACACCGCCGACAGCACCAGCGCCACGCCGGGCACCCACGGGTAGAGCGGCGTGCGGAACGGCCGCACCAGGTCCGGCTCCTTCTGCCGGAGCCGGAAGAACGACACCATCGCCACCACGTACAACGTCAGCGCCCCGAACACGGCGATGGTGATGATCTCGCCCGTCCGCCCCGTCAGCAGCGCCACGGTCCCCACGCACATGTTCACCACCAGCGCCGCCGCCGGCGTCTGGCGCCCCTTGAGGGTCTTGCCGAGGAAGCGCGGCGCATAGCCCACCCGACCAAACTCGAACGTCGCGCGGCCCGCCACCAGGATGATGCCGTGGAACGACGCGATCAGCCCGAACAGCCCGATCGTGATCAGGAGGTGGTAGAGCAGGTGCCCCGTCCCCACCACGTGCCCCAGCGCCAGCGGCAGCGGCGAGTCCGAGGTCTCCGTCGAGCCCGCCTGGTACACGATCGACCGCCACCCGTCCACGCCCACCGCTCCATAGAACGTCAGCGTCGCCAGCGCCACCAGCGTCAGCATCGCCGAGCCGAAACCCCACGCGATGTCCTTCTGCGGGTTGCGCGCCTCCTCCGCCACGTTCGCCACGCCCTCGATCGCCAGGTAGAACCAGATCGCGAAGGGCAGCGCCGCGAACACGCCGCCCCAACCGTTCGGCAACGGATCGGCCGTGAACGCCTCCAGCGAGAAGCTCGGCAGCGTCACCCCCGCGAAGATCAACAGCTCCGCCACCGCCAGGATCGTGATCCCCAGCTCGAAGATCGCCGACAGCTTCACCCCCCAGATGTTCATCCCCGTGAACAACAGGTACGCCACCACGGCGATCAACGTCGGGTTCACCGACGGCAGGAAGATGGCGAAGTACGCCCCGATCGCTGCGGCGATCGCGGGCGGCGCGAATACAAACTCCACGAGCTGAGCTGCGCCCGCGAGGAAGCCCAGCTCCGGCCCCAACGACCTCCGCGCGTACACAAACGCCCCGCCCGCCCGAGGAATCGCGCACGCCAGCTCCGCATAGCTGAATACGAACGCCATGTACATCAGCGTCACCACCAGCGACGCCACCAGCATCCCGTACGGACCTCCCTCCGGCAACCCCAGGTTCCACCCGAAGTACATCCCCGAGATCACGTACCCCACCCCAAGGCCCCACAACATCAGCGGGCCCAGCGTCTTCTTCAACGCCCCGGGCTGCTCCATCCCCACACCAGTCATCGCGCGCTCCCGTCCTGGACAGCCCTGACCCATGCGCGCAGACGCAACACACCGCGCGATCCCCTCCGGGACGCCAGCCTGCGACCGTACTCCACATGTCCACTGCCTCGACGCCACACTCTCGCACGATCCAGGCCGCCTGAAAATACCTGCCCGACCGTCTATTTCCAGCGCCACCGACATCCAGACCTGACACGCAGGGATGACATGCTTATAATGGCCCCCAACAGCGCTTCGTCGCGACCACTTTCCCCCAGGAGACGACCATGGCCGAGACCGAAACCCAGATGATGGTTCCCCAACAAGCCGTCACCGTCGACGAGCTCCTCGCGCAGCAGGCTCCTGGAAAGGAGAGCCCTGAGGCCGCCAGCGCGCTCGCCGCCCAGCTCGAAGGCATGAGCAACGAGGACCTCCTCCAGCTCCTCGAGGCCGCCACCAAAGAAGACCCCGAGGCCAACAGCCTCGCCATCGAGAAGGCCACCAAGGTCCTCAGCGCGCGAGGCGCCGGCGACGCCGCCAAGGACAAGCTCAAAGAGGTCCGCTCCGAGGACTGGCGCAACCTCCTCGGCGACTTCGTTGGCGGCGAGCTCCACTCCATCATCTCCGACAACACCGACGTCGCCGACCTCCAGAGCTACGGCAACAAGGCCCTCGACGGCGCCCTCGGCGCCCTCGTCGGCCTCATCGACAAGATCGGCCTCGACGGAGACGGCAGCGCAGCCCTCGAGAAGTTCGGCGCCGCCCTGGCCGCAGAAGCCGTCAAGATGGGCGACGAGTGGCTCGCCACCGAGAGCGGCCAGAAGCTCTTGCGCAGCGTCAGCGGCTGGGTCGACGACCACCCCGCCTACATCCTCGTCGGCGTCATACTCGCCGCCGCCGGCGCCATCGCCGCCGACATGCCCATCCCCGAGCTCAAGACCAAGCTCAACATCACCAAGGGCCTCACCGCCGAGGTCCAGGCCAAGCTCGGCAGCCTCCGCCACATCGCCCTCGAGGCCGCCAAGCTCGACCTCCAGTACGTCAAGGGCAGCTTCACCGCCAAGGCCGGCGTCGAGAAGAGCGAGAAGGGCGTCGGCGGCAACCTCTCCCTCCAGGTCGGCGACGAGAAGAACCACGTCGAGACCCACGGCTCCATCGACCCCGAGGGCAAGCTCCTCGTCGGGCTCGACGCCGCCATCACCTCGGGCATGTTCGCCGGCTCACTCAAGGGCGACCACGAGGTCGGCACCAACAAGTTCAACGGCAAGGCCAAGGTCAAGATCGGCGAGGGCACCGACTTCTTCGAGATCGGCAGCGGGCTTGAGCGGGACGCGGCGGGCAACCTCAAGCTCGACCTCGGCGCCGACTTCATGACCCGCTTCGGCAACGACCAGAACAACCTGTCGCTCAACGGCGGCGCGGGCCTCGACAACCAGGGCGACCTCACCAAGCGCTACGGCCTGGGCTTCCGCCAGCAGCTCGACCCCAACAGCTTCTTCCATGGCAACGTGCAGGGCAACGGCAACGAGTTCTCCTCCACCATCGGCACCACCCGACAGTTCGGAGACTTCACCTCCACCCAGCAGACCGTCTCCAAGGACAACGACATCACCAACCAGACCCTCCTCGGCTACCACGCCGGAGGCCTGGACCTCAGCCTCGACGCCCGCGACAAGGGCGGCAACGGCTCCATCGACTCCGTCGCTGCCGAGCTCGGCTTCACCGTCCCGCAGCTCGTCGCCCTCGTGGTCAAGTACGGCCGCGACGCCGACGGCAAAGAGACCGGCAGCATCACCGCCAAGCACGACGGCGAGAACTTCGACGCCGAGGTCGGGGTCTCCCACGACGGCTCCAACACCCACGGCAACCTCAACGCCTCCTACAAGAAGGACAACTGGCTCGCCGAGGTCACCGCAGGCGCCAACCTCACCAGCGGCGACCTGGAGAAGCTGAGCGTCAAGTTCGGCTTCCGGGATCCCAACGAGTTCCGCGCCTTCTCCGTTGAGCTCTCCCACACCGTCACCGACGGCGTCTCCCAGACCCAGCTCGCCGCCATGTTCGAGGCCAAGCTCGGCGCCTTCATGATCCGCGGCACCGCCGACGCCACGCTCAGCGAGCAGGGCAACAAGTTCGGTGGCTCGATCTACGGCGCCAAGCACCTCGGCGGCGACTGGACCGGCATCGCTGGCGTCAGCGCCACCCACGACAACCTGACCGGGCAGAGCAACTTCATCCCGCAGGTCGGCGTGCAGTACAAGAACATCCCGATCACCGTGGGCTGGGACTTCAAGAACGAGGGCGTCGTCGTCGGCATCACCATCCCGTTCGGCCGCTGACCTCACCGCCCGCTCCTCTCTGACGCGAGCCTGGCCCCTGCCGGGCTCGCGCTGCTTTTGGGGCTCCGTTCATCCGCCGACGGCTTCGCCACGTGCCGGATCGTGACCCCATCCTCGTCGGTCTGCGCACCTCGCGCGTCGAGACCTCATCTTCTGAGAAGCCATTCGGAAAATAGATGCCGATGGATCCGACGTAGATTCTGTTTCCAGGTGGAGTCTGATGTGAGGGAGTGGGCCCAGAGGCCCATGACCGAGCAGAAGACACACCTGGGGACAACCCCGTCTGCATCTCGGTTGAGCCCGCGACGCAGGCTCAACCGAGATGCACGACGGTCTAGAAGATACGAGGAAACGAGGCATATATTTTTCGAACGGCTTCTAATATCCCTTTGAATCATCATGTTACGCGCACAAGCCTCCTCGCCGCGGCCTGACGATGCGCCCGCGCGCCCCCAGCCCCGTCACATCCCCACCACGAACGGCCCCTCCACCCACGGTCCCCGCGCCGCCTCCAACAGCGGCGCCACCGCCTCCCACCGCGAGGCCTCCACCACCCCCACCAGCCGCCCCGGGTGCCCCACCACCGACCACGCCACCCCGCCCTCGAACGACGGCACCGCCAGCGCCTCCAGCGCCGACTCCGGCCGGTCCGCGCCGCGCCGATCCGCCCGCGTCTCCACCGTCGCGTCCGCCGTGACCTCGAAGCCCAGCCATGGCCCCGCCCCCGCCACCGACCACGGACGCCCATCCGACGATGCCACGTGCACCCGCGGCTGGCACGCCACCCCGGCCACCACCCGACGCCACGCCGCCGACGTCACGAACGACGCCCACGCCGCCTTCGCCGCCTCCCCCGTCGACCAACTGCTCACCGACACCCACGCCCCACCGGGCCCCGATCGCAGCGGCCCGAACGCCTCCCCCCCGGACGCCCTCAGCGCCTCCTGCCACGCCGACCACGCCCGGCCCGCGCCGCCTGCGTCCACGCCCTCCACACCGACCCACAGCACCGCCGCCTCACGCATCCCTCGACGCATCGCTCGCCTCCGCCTCGCCTCGCCCCAGGGCGATCGAGCTCTGGAAAAGGGGGGTCCGGGGGCGGCTCGCCCCCGGCCGCCGGAGGCACCCATGTGCCTCCGGCGGCCAGGGGGCAGCGCCCCCTGGACCCCGTTCTTTGGAACTCGATCGCCCCGGGCTCCATTGGCAGGGTCCACAAGAGCTGTTAACCTGCCGACGGCTGGTTGGATTTTTTCACCCTCTCTATTCGACCCTCATCCGACTCTGAACGCGCGAGGAGCCACATGGCAAGGGATCCGAGAAAGGTCAGCCTCTACCTCCCCTCCAGGATGCTCGAAGAGATGGAGGAGGAGGCCTTCCGTCAGGACCGCTCGACCAGCTGGATCGTCCGACTCGCCTGGCAGATCGCCAAGCCCCAGCTCCAGACGCTCCCCGGACTCCACCCCGCCGACGTCGACACCGACGCCGACGACCAGGACTCCTGAGCGGTCCTCAGAAGCCGTTCGAAAAGTATATGCCTCGTTTCCTCGTATCTTCTGGCCCCAGGCGGGTTTTCTGCTCGGTCATGGGCCTCTGGGCCCACTCCCTCACATCAAACGCCGCCTGGAACCAGAATCTACATCGGATCCATCGGCATCTACTTTCCGAATGGCTTCTCACTTCATCGACGAGAACACGAACGCCTTGACGATCCGCCGCTGCGCGAACGCAAACACCACCAGCAGCGGCACCACAAGGATGACGTTCCCCGCCATGATCAGGTGCCACCGCGCCCCCGTCCCCTGCTCGCGCAGCAGCGCCACACCCAGCGGCAACGGGCGCACCGTCTCGTCCAGCGTCACGATCAGCGGCCAGAAGTAATCGTTCCAGTGGTACACCGCCGAGAACAGCATGAACGCCACCAGCGTCGGCGCCGCCAGCGGCACCATGATCTGGAAGATCACCCGCAGCGTGGAGGCCCCATCCACCTTCGCCGCGTCGATCAGCTCCTGCGGCACCGCAAGAAAAGCCTGACGCATCAAGAAGATACCGAGCGCGCTCGAGGCGTGCGGCAGGATCTGCGCCGCGTACGTGTTCAGCAGATCCACCGTGTCCAGCAGCAGGAAGATCGAGATGAACCGCACCTGTGGAGGGATGATCAGGCACGCGATCACCACGTAGAACAGCGCGTCCCGACCCCGAAACCGCAGCCGCGCAAACGCATACCCTGCCAGACAGCTCAGCACGCTCTGCAGCGCCACGATCGAGACCGTCACCACCAACGAGCTCACCAGGTACGACCCGAACGGCGCCGAACCCCACACCTCGACGTAGTTCCCCCACTGCGGGCTCAGCGGCCACATCGTCGGCGGGAACGTCGTCACCTCGGGCAGCGACTTCAGCGAGGTCGTCATCATCCACAGGTACGGCGTCACCTCCAGCAGCGCCACCAGCGTCAACACCGCCAGCGCCGCCGCCCGGAGCGTCGGATGCGTCTCCGTCCTCACGGCGCCTCCTCCCGACGCTGCCGGTCGAACAGGCGAAACTGCACCAGCGTCACCCCCAGCAGCACCACGAAGAACAACACCACCGCCGCCGCCGCGTACCCCACCTTGAAGTACCCGAACGCCTGCTCGTAGATGAAGTACACGTAGATGGTCGTCGCGCGCACCGGACCGCCCTGGGTCATCACCCGCACCACATCAAAGCCCTGGAAGGTCATGATCACGCTCGTGATCAACACGAACAGCGTCGTCGGCATCAGCTGCGGGAACGTGATCGACCAGAACCGCTGCCAGCGGCTCGCGCCGTCCATCTCCGCCGCCTCCAGCGTGTCAACCGGGATCGACTGAAGCCCCGCAAGGAACAGCACCATGTCGTAGCCCACCGTCTTCCACGACGTCACCCCCACCAGCGACCACAGCGCCAGGTCCGGATCGCCCAGCCAGTCCACCGGGCTCACCCCGAACGCGCTCAACACCCCGTTCACCGGACCAAACTGCGCGTCCAGCATCCAGATCCACAGCAGCGACACCCCCACCCACGACACGATGTACGACGTGAAGATGCACGCCTGAAGCACCCCGTAGACCCGCCCCGGACGGTTCAGCAGCAGCGCCAGCCCCAGGCCCCCCACCATCGTCACCGCCACCGTCGCCAGCGAGTACGTCAGCGTGTTGACCAGCACCTCCCCGAACACCTCGTCCGACAGCAACGCCTCGTAATTCCCCAGCCCCACCGGCTTCGGATCACCCGTCAGGTTCCAGTTGAAAAAACTCAGATACAGCGTATGCGCCACCGGATAGAGGTAGAACACCGCGAACACCGCCATCGACGGCAGCACCAGACCGTACCCCGTCAACGCCTCGCGCCACCGCGCCCCACCACCCCGTCGCTGTGTCCCCATCACGCCTCACCGACCCAGCAGCGCGTTGGCGTCCGCCTCGGCCTTGCCCAGCACCGACTCCACCGTCGCGTCCGTCACCACCGGCTTCTCCAGGTTCGGCTGCAGCAGGTCCCGCTGGATCTCCAGCAGCTTCGGCGAGAACGGGAAGCGCACCGCATGGTCCAGCTGATCGATGGTCGTCCGCCAGTTCGAATGCTCCACATAGAACGCCTTCATCTCCGCGCTCTCCACCACCGACCGACGCACCGGCATGTAGCCCGTCTTCTGCGACCACAGCTTCGTCTGCTCCGGCTCGGTCATCCACCGCACGAACTCCCAGCCCGCCCGCTTCTCCGCCTCCGGACGCCCCTTCATCACCACGAAGAACGTCCCGCCCGTCGGCACCGCCTTGCGCTTGAAACCGGGCAGGAATGCCGTGCCCAGCTCGAACTTCGCGTTCTCCGTCAGGTAGTTGAGGAACGCCGTGCTCGTCCAGATCATCGCCACCCGGCCGCTCAGGAAGTCCGTGTTCGCCACCTCCCACGCGTTGTAGTCGCGCCCCGGCGGGTTCTTCATCGTCTTGTCCTGCTTCACCATCCGCACCAGCAGGCCCAGCGCCTCCTGACCCGCCGCGTGCCCGAACATCGCCGTCTTGCCGTCCTCCGACAAGAGCCGGCCGTCGGCCTGATGCAGCAGCGCGTACCAGAACCACCAGCTGATCGGCAGCTCGAACCCCCACACCTTTGTCTGATCCCCCTCCCGCACCGTCAACGTCCGCGCCGCCGCCTCCAGCTCCTCCCAGGTCTGCGGCGGGCTCACGCCGGCGTCGGCCAACATCTTCTTGTTGTAGAACACGATCGGCGTCGAGCGGTTGAACGGCAGCGCGAACAAGGGCACCTCCTTGCCCAGATAGTCGAACGTCCCGTCCTGGCTCAGCGCTGGGATGAAGTCCGCCAGATCCACCGCCGTCGCACCGCCCTCACCGCGGGCGTAGCCGTCCAGCGGCTCCACCAGACCATCCTCCCACAAGGCCGGCAACGACTCGCTCACCACGTGCGTCACCGCCGGCCCACGGCTCGTCCGCGACGCCACCCGCACCTTCGCCAGCGCCTCGAAGTAGTCCCCCTGGTACGTCCCCTTCACCCGGATCTTCGGATGCGACGCGTTGAACGACGCGATCAGCTCCTCCGTCACCTGACGGTTCGTACCCCCGTACGCGTACCAGAACGACACCTCCACCACGCCGTCCGCCTCCGATGCCCCGTCATCCCGCTTGCACGAGCCCGACGACAACACCAGGAGCAGCCCCAGCACGCTCGCCCACCTCACGCCCCATCCACGCACCGAGCTCCGCTCCATTGGACTTCTCCCAATCGCTCCCTGACCACCTCGACCACGTCCGCGTCGCGCCCGTTGTATCCCCTGCGCACCGACCCTGGCAAGCCGTCCCACCTCGACCAGACGCCCCGAGACACCCCTTCGCCATCTACCGCGTCGATCCAATGCCTGCGGGGTGGACACCTCCCACTCGACCTCTCTATAATCCCCTGACCGGAGCAGGGTGCCCCTCTCCGCTTGCGGCGAGAGCATGGTCCATTTGTTCGTCCACACACGCTCACCTTGACAGGAGCGAACCTGTGCCACGACTCGTCTACGTTGACCGACAGGGAATTGAGCGAAGCATCCCCGTGGGGGCCGACTTTCCGCGCGTCACCGTCGGGAGAAACCCCGACTGCACCATCCAGGTGACCAAGCCGTCCGTCAGCCGCCTCCACAGCGAGTTCACGTTCCACAACGGCGTCATCGAGGTCGCTGACCTCGGAAGCTCCAACGGGACCTTCATCAACGGCCGCGAGATCCGGAGGCAGACCCTCCGCGACCGCGATGAGGTCAAGTGCGGAGACTTCATCCTCCGCGTCTTCATGGAGGACGACAACGCCGCCCCCATGCCCCCGCCGCTGCCCGCCTCCCAGCCCCCCGCCTACGCGCCGCCCCCCCAGGCCGCCGGCTACCAGCAGCAGCCCACCCAGCTCCCTGGCGGCCCCCAACAGTACGACTACGGCCGGCAGGCGCCGCCGCCCCAGCGCCCCGCCTCGGGCGGCTACGCCGACCCCTACACCGCCCCCCCCAACCCCTACGGCGCTCCCTCCGCGCAGCGCGCGGCCTACCCCGCCGCGCAGCCCACCGCCTACCCCGCCGAGCCCGACCCCTATCGCTCCGGCTCCTACGGCGCCGCCACCCAGACCGGCTACGGCTCCCAGAGCTCCCGCGCCGCCGGAAACGCCGGAGAGCCCGACGCGCAGCGCCTCATGCGCGACAACCAGGCCCTCCGCGAGAAGATCGCCGACCAGGACGCCATCATCAACGTCCTCCGCGACGACTCCGGTGGACCCGGACTCCAGGCCCAGCTCGACAAGCTCCGCGCCGATAACGCCGAGCTCCGCTCCGAACGCGACAAGCTCCGCACCGAGATCGCCGACTACATCCGCACCACCGGGGACGGCGACGGTCGCTACAACGAGCTCCGGCGAGACGTCGAGCAGAAGCAGCTCATGATCGAGTCCTACCAGGACCGCTATGAGCGCCTCAAGGAGCAGGCCGAAGAGCAGCTCGGACAGATCGAGGAGTATCGCGCCGAGCTCAAGGAGAAGAAGCAGACCATCGATGACCTCGAGTACCGACACCGCGAGGTCGAACAGGCCCAGCAGAAGGGCTCCTCCCACGTCGCCGAGCTCATCGAGGAGAACGCCGACCTCAAGGTCCGCATCAACCAGCTCGAACGACAGCACGAGGAGGTCCTCCGAAACTCCAACCTCACCGAGTTCGAGCTCAAGAAGGTCCGCCAGGAGTCCGAGAACCTCCGCCTCATGATCGACGCCGAGGGCTCCGAGAACGTCGGCCTCACCGACGAGATCACCCACCTGCGCCAGGTCATCGATGTCAAAGAGAACGACATCATCACCAAGGAGCGCGAGATCGAGGACCTGCTCGCCGAGCTCGAGGGCTACCGCAACTCCGCCGGCGACGACGACACCGCCCGAAAGCGCCTCCTCGACGAGCTCTCCTTCCTCAAAGGCACCGTCCAGGACCTCCGAGATAACAACGACGCCCTCCACCACGCCCTCGAAGACGCCGAGAAGGCCGCCTCCGCCGCGCCCGCCCGGGGCGGCGCCAGCAACGCCCTCGTCGAGCAGCTCCAGGCCGACCTCGACGCCCTCCGACGCGACAACGAGCAACTCCACCGCGAGCTCGAGGCCAACGGCGAAGGCGCCTCCGGCGGCAGCAACGCCCAGGCCCAGATCAACCAGCTCAAGCGCCAGAACCGCGACTTCCGACACCAGGTCGAGGACCTCGAGGACCAGCTCGCCCGCCTCCGCGCCTCCGGTGGCGCCGAGCCTGCCGCGGGCGCCGACCCCGCCGAGGTCCGCGAGCTCCGCAACGAGCTCGAAGACCTCCGACGCGAGAACGACGACCTCCGCCTCGCCCTCGACGAGGCCGAGCGCGCCGCCCGACGCAGCACCTCCGGCTCCTCCTCGGCCGCTGGCGCCGACCCCGCCGAGCTCGATCGCCTCAAGCGGGACAAGCGACGCCTCGAGGACGAGCTCGAAGACCTCCGCCACCAACTCGACCGCGCCGTCGCCGCCTCCTCCGCTCGCCCCTCCGGCGACGGCGGCGGCAGCGACGCCCTGCGCGCCCAGGCCAGACCGCTCGTCCAGAACCTCAACGACAGCGTCTCCCTGCTCCGCAACAACATGCAGCTCATGTCGGACTACATCGCCGACATCAAGCGCATCTACGAGGCCGTCTCACGCGCCGATCTCCAGGGACTCCAGACCCTCGACCGCGTACGCCTCGAGAAGGTCATCCGCGAGGTCGAGCCCGACGTCACCTTCGAGGAGCTCGGACAGCTCATGGGCGACGCCGTCAACGACGCCGAGGAGATGAAAGACCAGCTCCTCAAGTTCAAGGACACCATCCGCTCCTGACCGGGACCTGCATGCGCTGCCGCTCACACATCCAGAGCCCCGAGGACACACGCCACGCGCCGCGTCCACACCTTCTCCATACCAGGCGTCCACGCTGACCATCCACACCCCTATCCAACCGGAGCCCGACACCATGTTCAACGCCGAGCGGATCTCCTCCGCACAGGAAATCGAGGATCTCGTCCGCGCACGATACACCCTCATCTACGTCGTCTCCGGTGAAGAGGTGCGCGTCGAGAAGGCCCTGGTCGAGATGGCCCAGCGCCGCAAGCGCAACCTCATCACCTGGACCTGCACCGAGGGCTTCCAGGATCTGCACCGCATCGACGACGACGACGACCAGTCCACCGTCGCCAAGAAAAGCTCCCTGCCCCCCGACACCATCGACCCCCAGAAGGCGCTCGAGCAGATCTCCATGTACGAGGACCACGCCGTCTTCGTCTTCAAGGACTTCCACGTCTTCCTCGACTCCCGGAACTTCCGCGCCCTGCGCAAGCTCCGCGACATCGCCACCCAGTTCAAGACCGGCAAGTACTACCGCCACATCGTCTTCCTCTCCCCCGTCCTCAAGGTCCCGCCGGAGCTCGAGTCCGTCCTGGCCATCGTCGACTACGAGCTGCCCGAGCGCGCCGAGATCGGCAAGATCGTCGACAAGATCCTCCGCTCCCTGCCCCCCGAGCTCCCGCTGCGCGTCCGCGAGGTCCCCGGCCACAAGGAGCGCGTCATCGAGTCCGCCCTCGGCCTCACCCTCGAGGAGGCCGAGAACTGCTTCTCCAAGTCGCTCGTCCGAAAGAAGGACTTCGACATCGACACCATCCTGTCCGAGAAGAAGCACATCATCCGAAAGAGCGGCATCCTCGAGTTCTACGAGTCCGACAACGAGCTCGACGACATCGGCGGCCTCGAGACCCTCAAGGCCTGGCTCATGTCCCGAAACGCCGCCTTCTCCTCCAAGGCCCGCGAGTTCGGCCTCCCCGAGCCCAAGGGCATCCTCCTCATCGGCGTCCCCGGCTGCGGCAAGTCCCTGACCGCCAAGGCCGTCGGCTCGGCCTGGAAGATGCCCCTGCTCCGCCTCGACGTCGGCAAGATCTTCCACTCCCTCGTCGGCTCCTCCGAGGAGAACATCCGAAAGGCCATCAAGACCGCGGAGGCCGTCGCCCCCTCCATCCTTTGGCTCGACGAGCTCGAGAAGGGCTTCGCGGGCGCCGGCGGCTCCGGCTCCTCCGACTCCGGCACCACCCAGCGCGTCTTCGGCTCCTTCATCACCTGGCTCCAGGAGAAGAGCTCGCCCGTCTTCGTCATCGCCACCGCCAACGACGTCTCCCAGCTCCCCCCCGAGCTGCTGCGCAAGGGCCGCTTCGACGAGATCTTCTTCGTCGACCTCCCCGACGAGGCCGAGCGCGCCCGCATCATCGACATCCACATCCAGCGCAAGCGCCGCAACCCGGCCAACTTCGACATCGAGCGCATCGTCAAGGCCACCCAGGGCTTCTCCGGCTCTGAGATCGAGCAGACCATCATCTCCGCCCTCTTCGACGCCTTCGAGCGCGAAGAAGGCCGCGACATCGACACCGAGGGAATTCTCAACTCCGCACGCGAGATCATTCCCTTGTCCTACACCGCGAAGGAGAAGATCGACTTCCTCCGCGAGTGGGCCCGCTCCCGTGCCCGCCGGGCCTCCACCGTCTCTGCGGAGACCGAGGAGAGCCAGTCCCGCATGTTGGAGATCTAGCACACCGTGTCGACGCCGCCCTGAGCGGCGCCGACACACCGCGAGCCATGAGCCCTGCGACAACACGTCACCCTCGGCCTGCCCCCCCCGGACGCCAGGGCCCAGACCCGGAGCCAGGATGTCACACTTCACCACCGTCAAGACCAAGCTCAAGGACGTTCAGTGCCTCAAGCAGGCGCTGGAGGATCTCCACTACGAGTTCCTGGAGGCCGAAGACCACCAGGGGATCCAGATCCGTGGCTACAACAACACCCACGAAAAAGCCGACCTCTGCATCCGCGTCTCCAAGAAATACGACGTCGGCGTCAAGATCACCGAGCACGGCGTCGAGTTCATCGCCGACTGGTGGGGCGTCGAGACCACCCACGGCCTCACCGAGGAAGAGTTCGTCTCCCAGCTCACCCAGCGATACGCCTATCACAAGGTCATCAAAGAGGTGAAAGCACGAGGCTTCTCGCTCGAGGAAGAAGAGACCGAAGAGCAGACCATCCAGCTGACGGTGAGCAAATGGCTGTAAAGCGTTCCATGAAGATCAGCATCGGGTCCAACGGAAAGGTCAACATCGAGGTCATCGGTGTCGGCGGACCTGACTGCCTCGAGTTCACCGAGTTCCTCGAAGAGGAGCTCGGCGACGTCATCCAGCGCGAGAACACCGCGGAGATGTACCAGCACGAGGACGCCGAGGACCACGTCAACGTCGGCGACGGCGACGCCAAGGGCGAGACCCCCGAAGGTTGACCATGAACGAGCCCTTCGTCGGGGCCCCCGGCGGCGCGATCCCTCCCGGCGTCCTCGATCCCGACATCGCCCGCCACGCCCGCGAGCTGCGCGGGCCCGACGACCTCTACGCCTCCCCCCTCGGCGCGCTCGCCCGGAGCGGTCAGCGCTTCTGGCGCTTCATCCACCACCGCCACCTCCGCGCCCTCAACTCCCTCAACTACGACGGCCTCGCCCACACCCGCCAGCACGACCGGTTCGTCCGCGACCACGAGGCCACCCTCCCCGCCGTCACCATGGTCGACCTCGACGAGATCAACCAGCGCTGGTGGACCGAGTTCGCCCTCAAGGAGCCCACCGAAAAACCTCAGCCCGACGAGGTCGAGACCAACGTCAAGGAGTGCACCCCCCAGTTCTTCCTCCGCAACATCATGCGCCTCGAGCACGAGGTCGGCCTCCCCGTCCCCCCCTACCAGATCGAGGTCTACTTCGACCCCTCCGAGCACGAGCGCATCGAGACCTACGACTACGTCGCCAACTTCAGGCCCCCCGAGGTCGACCTCGACGAGGCCGCCCGCGTCGTCGCCGAGTTCCGCACCCTCCACAACCAGCTCATCTACGACGCCGATTGGGAGTCCATCCACGGCAACAACGCCTGGCGCAACCCCGATCAGGAGATCCCCATCTTCGCCCTCTTCATGCCCAAGGCCCTCAAGCGCCTCCGCGGCCGCTTCGCCACCCCCGAAGAGGCTCGTCAAGAGGCCGAGAGCACCCGCAAGCACACCCGCGTCCTGTCCGACGAAGACTTCATCAAGATGATCCGCAACCCGAACCTGCGGGAGTGACGGCTCCCCCGCGGCCGCAATCGCGGAGCAAAGCTCCGCGAGCGGCCGCGGGGGAGCGCCCTCAGTACGCCACGCCCTTGTCAACGGCCTCGGCCTTGACGTCCTCCTGGATGAGGGTGTCGAGGTTGTTGTCGGTCGCAGCGCCCGGCGCAGCGGCCTTGGCGGCCACCGACGGCCGCGCGCGGCGGACCTTGCCCTCCTTGAGGAGGGCGCCACCGCCGCGGCCCCAGTCGCCCTTCCCTAGGACACCCTCGGCCTCGTAGGTGTCGCCGTTGTAGTAGATCACGGAGCGCTCGATGCCGTCATCGTCGGTCACGACGGACTGGTAGGTGAGCGGCTGATACTGGCCGCCGGTGCCCTGGGCGATGAGCCGGAACTCGGACTCGCCGCTGTCCAGGCCGCTGCAGCCCACGGCGTTGATCTTGATGCCCTTGGCGCGGGCGGTGCGCAGGGCGCTCTCGACGTCGAAGCCGTCCTTGTAGTCGTCGTGGCCGGGCGCGTCACCGACGAGGTAGACGAGGCGGGTGACGCCCTCGTTCATGTCCCAGTCGAGGTTGACGGCCTCGTGCAGGCCGCGGCCGACGTGCTCACGCCAGTCGCCGCCGCCGTCGGCGGTGATCTTCATCAGCTCGTCGTGGATGGCGTCGACGTTGCCGGTCAGCTCGGTCTTCTTGACGAGGAAGGTGTCGCCGCGATCCTGGTAGAACACCAGGCCGAACCGGATGTCCGGGGCGGGCTTGCCCTTCATGAGCGTGTTGGCGATGTTCCAGACCTCGCGCTTCACGACGTCGATCTCGTCGCCCATGCTGCCGGTGGCGTCGATGGCGAAGACGACATCGAGGCGAGGCGCCTGCTGGGGCGTCTCGGTGACGGTCTGGGTGATGATCGTGGTCTTCGGGTCGGTCGTGGTCGTGGTCGGCCGGTTGGACAACCCAACGATGAGGGCCACCAGCACGATGACGCCTGCAATGGTCCAGATCGCGTAGCTCTTGGTCTTCGACGTGGTCATCTCTCGTCTCCTGGCTATAATGCGACGCGCAAGGCGTGACGCGCTTCCGATCGCTTCGTGAGGCACCGTCCAGCATCCACGGGGAGTTGCGATGTTGCAACCCGGGTGGACGGTGCTTTCGTCCAATGTCTGCTCCCCTCGAACGCATGGTGTAGCGAATGGTTCTAAGAAAAAACGACCTCTCCCTTCGAACGTGGGCAGCCCCGCTGCTGGGGGCTCTGCTGCTTCCGGCGGGCCTCGGCTGCGGGACCGATCCGACCATCGGCGACGCGGACGTCATCGTCGCGCGGGCCGATACGGCGTGCGCACCGGTGAAGGGACCTGTGGTGCTCGGTGAAGCGGACTCTGCGTTTGGATGTCGGGGCGCGCTGCTGGACAGCGGCGGCTCCGTCGTCGGCGCGGCGCGGGCGACCAAAGAGGACGCGTACACGCTCTTTGTCGCGTTTGAGAAGGAGGGGCTGGACACCCGGGCGAGCGAGCACCGCGGCAACACCACCGCCCTCGTGCCGACCCCGCAAGGCTTCATGTTCTTCTCGGTTGAGGGCAACGCCATCCGGGTCACCACGCACAACAACGCCCTGGCCCCAGGCGGGGAGGCCCAGCGCTTGACGACCTCGGACGGCGCCGAGATCACCGCGCTGGCCGCCTTCGGCCGCGAGACGCGCCTCGGCAGCGCCGTCAAGGAGCCGGTCAAGACCCTCGAGCGTGCGGACGAGCCAGCCGCGGTCAAGACCCTCGAGGAGGCCGGTGGCGGGGAGGTCAAGACGCTGGCCGAGAGCCGGAAGCTGGCGCCGGTCGTGGTCGCGGTCGCGCTGACGCATCAGGGGGCGGACGTCTTCTACCTGGACGCCAGCGGCGCGGCCTTCGCCACCCGACGCGTCGTCTCCTGGGCCGAGATGCCGTACTGCAACAGCGTCCGCGGTGGCTTTGTCGACGACGCCTCGGCGCTCACCGTCGTGGTCGGCTGCCAGGAGGTCCTGCCGACCGCACCGACCGTCGAGGCTGACACGGCGAAGGTCGCCGATTTCGGCTACGACGGCGACATCCCCCCCCAGATCGGCGTCGAGGCCTCCCTCGACCGCGAGGGGAGGGTCACCTCGGCCGCGCTCATCGACCTCACCGAGCTCCCGCCGCCGCGCTACGAGCTCGTGCGCTACGTCACCGAGCAGCTCCCGCGCAGCGCGGGACAGCGGGTCAACGTGATGGACGCGATCGCCGTGGGCGAGGACAACGTCGTCGCCCTGGCGTGTGTGGGGCCGGACGGCGGGGCGGTGGAGCTTCAGGCGACCCTGCTGAGCTGCCAGGGGCTGCCGCGCTGACAGGCCGGGCCGCGACGGTCAGGTCGCCCGACGACGGGCGTCGAAGGTCAGGCGCCCCTCGAGGACCCGCACCCACACCACGTCACCGTCGTTGGCCTTGCCGGTGAGGATCATCTCGGAGACCGGCGTCTCGATCATGCGCTGGATGGTCTGGCGCATCGGGCGCGCGCCGAGCTTCACGTCGTAGCCGCCGTGGTCGATGAGATACTCGAAGACCAGATCCTCGGCCTCCATCCCCACGTCCCGCTCGGCGGCGAGCCGGCGGGCGGAGTCGCGGAACTGGAGGTGGGCGATGCGGGCGATCTCGGTGCGGGAGAGCGGCGCGAACACCAGGCGCTCCTCGATCCGGTTCCAGAGCTCGGGGGTCAGGCGGCTGCGCGCGGTGTCGACCACGGCCTCGCTCAGCTCCTCGAACTCCAGGCCTGGCATGACCGCGCCCACGTTCTCGGCCCGTGAGCCAAAGCCGATCCGGCCCCGGCCCACGGCCTCGAGGCGCGACGCGAACAGCTCCGAGCCGAGGTTGCTGGTCATGATCACGACGGTGTTGGAGAAATCCACCGTGCGGCCCTGACCGTCGGTGAGTCGGCCGTCGTCGAGGAGCTGGAGCAGGACGTTGAGCACGTCGGGGTGGGCCTTCTCGATCTCGTCGAGCAGGACGATCTGGTAGGGTTTGCTGCGGACGCGCTCGGTGAGTTGGCCGCCCTGATCGTAGCCCACATAGCCTGGAGGGGCGCCCACCATGCGGCTGACCGCGTGGGGCTCCATGTACTCGCTCATGTCGAGGCGCACCACGGCGTTGCGGTCCCTGAACAGGAAGTCGGCCAGCACCTTGACCAGCTCCGTCTTGCCGACGCCGGTGGGGCCGAGGAACAGGAACGAGCCGATCGGTCGGCCGGAGTGGAAGCCGGCGTAGTTGCGACGGATGACCTGGCTCAGCCGGTTCACCACGTTCTGGTGCCCGATCAGGCCGGCGCCCACGTTCTCCTCCATGCGGAGGAAGCGCTCGCGGTCGCGCATGAGGAGCTTGTCGACCGGCACGCCTGTGCGGTCGGAGACGACCTGGGCGAGGATCTCCCGGTTGACCGCGTCGCTGCCCATCCGGCGCGCGCGGCTGCCGGCGGTGTCGAGCAGGCTGATGGCCTTGTCGGGCAGGCGGCTCTCGGTGATGTAGCGCTCGGACAGGAACACCGCCGCCTCCACCGCCTCTTCGTCGTAGGCCACGTCGTGGTGCTTGCTGTACTCGGGCAGCACGCCCTGGAGGATGGCGAGGGTGTCCTCGCGGCTCGGCTCGGCCACCTCGACCACCGTGAAGCGGCGCCGGAACGCCGCGCTCACCTCGATGAACTTCTTGTACTCCTCCTCGGTCGTCGCGCCCACGCAGGGGAACTCGCCGCGCGCCAGCGCGGCCTTGAGCTCGCCAGCGGCGTCTGCACCGCCGTCGCCGCTGGCGCCGGCCCCCATCCAGGTGTGCAGCTCGTCGAGGAAGACGATGATCTTGCCCTCGGCCTTGCGGACCTCCTCCTTGATGCCGATCAGGCGCTCGGAGAATGAGCCGCGGAGCTGGGTGCCGGCCAGCAGGCGCCCCATCTCCAGCTCGACCAGGACCCGCTCCTCGAGGCCGCTGCACTCGGCGGGCTGCTCGACCATGAGCCGGGCGAGCCCCTCGACGATGGCGGTCTTGCCGACGCCGGCCGGGCCGACCAGCAGCGGGTTGTTGTTCCGTCGCTTGTTGAGGGTGTCGACGAGCTGAGAGACCTCGCGGTCGCGGCCGACGAGGCCATCGATCTTGCCCTCGACCGCCATCATGGTGAGGTTGCGGCCGAGCTCGGCGAGCTTGGGGTAGGTGGCGCGGTCGAGGGTGTAGACCGCCTCGAGGCGGCGGCGCTCGGCCTCGGTGCGCTTGCGGGGGGCTGCGCGGACCGGCGCCGGGGCCTGGCGAGGCGAGGCCGAGGGGTGGGGCGCGGGCGGCTCGGCTGGCGTGGAGGCCGGCGTGGACGCCAGCGGTTCGGGGACCGGGGCGGGGGCGGGTGGCGGGCTCGCGGCGGGCGGCGCAGGGGCCTCAGCGGCGGGCGGCGAGCTGGCGGACGGATCGTCGGCAGCGGGCTCGGCAGCGGGCTCGGGGCTCTGTGAGGGGGGGCGAGGCTCGCGGACGGGGCGGGTGTCGTCGGCGACGCGGGAGCGTTGCTCGGAGGCGCTGAGCAGGTCGTCCACGGTCGGCCCGGACGCGCCGCCAAAGAGGGCGTCGGCGAGGGCGGACTGTGGCGGCGGACCATCGTTGGGCGCCGGACGGGCGGGCTTGCGGGTGCCGAAGCGACCCTTGAGCCGATCGGCCAGACCGAGCGGTGGCCGCTTGCCTTCGGCGTCGCGGGGCGGGGAGGGCTCGGCGAGCCGGGAGGGCGGCGCCTCGGCGCGGAGCTTCCGGGCGGGGGTGCGAGGCTTCGGGTCGGGCGCGGGGGTCGGGGGCGCGCTCGCTGGCGTCGAGGGGCGCGCTGCGGGCCGTGGCGCGGCGCTGAGGCCGTTCGAGGAGATCGGGCGCCTGACGCGCGAGGTCATGCGCTCGATGGTCCCGAGCGACGGGGAGGACGGCGCGGGTGGTGTGGGCGGCGTGGCCGGCGGCGCAGGCGGCAGGTACGGGTTGGGCGCGTTCAGCGGGTGCTCGGGGTGCAAGTCCGCCCAGCTTGCGTCGTGGGGGCCGGCAGGGGCAGGGGCACTGGGGCGGGGGCCCGGCGCAGCGAACGGAGGCTGCGCAGGTGTGGAGGGAGGCGGCGAGGCGTAGGTGGAGGTGCCCTGGCCGGTCTCGCTCCACACGGCCGGTCCGGTCGGGGCGGCGGGCACGGCGCTGAGCATCCGATTGCGGCGTGCGATCTCGGGGTGGAAGCCGATCTGGCCCTGGAGCTCCTCCTCGGCCGGCGCGACGCTGGTGAGGGCGCTGCCGCTGGTGCCGGCCTCGTGCATCAGGGCGTGGCGCTGCTTCATCAGGCAGCTGATCACCATGTTGCGCAGCCGCGGGATGTCGTGGCCGGTGCGGTTGAGCGCCCGCACGACGGTGGACTGGGCGTTGAAGCGGAGCAGACCGGCCAGCAGGTGGAGCGAGGTCACCATGGGCTCGGGATCGCTCTGGGCCAGCTGGAGCGCCGTGCTCCAGACCGCCGTCAGCACCTGAGCCGGCTCGGGCTCGGCGCCGTCGATCAGACCGCTCAGCGCGGCGATGTCGACGTGGTGCTCACGCAGGTACTGCTGTGCCTGGTTTTCGTTGTGCAGGAGCGCATAGAGGAGCTGCGCGGTGGTGGGCTCGATGTGTCGCTGGGCCGCTATTGTGTATGCCTGGGCAACTAATTGTTGCGCCTCGGCGCTCAACGGATACGGTAGCGGCGGCACACCGAAGGGCGCATCGGTGGAGGTCTTCCCTGACATCTCCAGTCCTCTCAGGCACGCAGGCCGTGAATTCCGATGTCCGCTCCCTTCCGTGAGAGAAGATCCGGCCGGCGCTGGGCATCATCGGTGACATCTTCAAACCGTGCGCCCCTGACCTTCGGGTGACGGTCAAGGGCAGCGAAGCGGTTGTAACACACGCCCGAAGGGCTGTCGAGGCAAGCCAACCGCACACCTCTCGACGCCTTCCACCGCGTGCTGGAGGGCGTCGGCACGCCATGCACCAAAATCAACTGCCAATTATGTCACGAAGCTTGACGTTAACACCCTCCTGTTAGAAAGTGTCCTCGCAACATCGTCTCCGTGGAGCTTCACGGACTGCACGGTGTTGCCATGCTGATGGCAAGGTGGCGTTATGCCTCGATCTTGCCAGCTCACCGTCGTGTCGACACGCAAGAGGGCGCGTCGGCCGCGGGCCACATCCGGTCTCAGCTCAGAGGGATTGAGACCATTCACCACAGGGAGAGGGAAATGCCCAAGAACGTCAACCTGAACAAAGAGGTCTTCACCACCTTCGAGGTCGCGAAGATCTGCAACGCCAATATCACCTCGATCAAGAACTGGATTGAGGACAACCAGATCCGCGCCTTCCGTACGCCGGGCGGCCACTATCGCGTGCAGAAGGACGTCCTGGTGGACTTCCTCAATCGCTATGGGATGCCCAACCCGTTCCAGAAGAAGGAGGAGCGTCGGCTCCTGCTGGTCTGCGAAGATCCGGCCACCGTCGAGCTCGTCCGCCGCGCTGTCGGCCGGGAGAGCGAGGTCGCGGGCACCGACGACTACATCGAGGGCGCGCTGCTGATCGGCGCCAAGAACCCCGACTCCGTCGTCATCGAGATCCAGAAGGGCGACGGCCGTGGCGGTCACCTGATCAGCACCATCCGCGACCAGTCCTCGCTGAACCACGTCCGCATCGTCGCGTACGCCGGTGAGGGTGTCGGCCCCGAGATGCTGCCCACCAACAAGAACGTCGAGTACTTCGTTCGCATCAACGAAGGCATCGAGCGGCTGATCGAGAAGGTCCGTCAGGCCCTGATCTGAGCTTCGGTCGTCATTGTGCAGCGCACAACAGCCACGCCCCAACGGGCGTGGCTTTTTTTGTGCGCCTCAGCCCGCCGCTCCGGCCGCCGAGCTCTCGCACGGCCGTGCCCGGACGCGCAAGACGCTCTCCTCACGCGACGCGCCGATGCGCAGCGGGAAGCTGTCGTGTTCGCTCACCACCGTCCGAAACCACCCCGGCCGCATCCGCGCCCACGGCGCGGGCGCGCCGCACCCAGGACCGCCGCCCCACCCAACACCGTGCACGTGACCAACACCCACAACGGCTGGCCTACACCTCGATCTCCACCCAGCGACCGCTCCGAAACCGCACCCACACCATCAACCCTAGCAGCAGCCGATAGCCGATCATCCCGGCCCACAGGGCGTTCATGCCCCAGCCGAGGTGCACCGCCAGGAACCAGGCCAGCGGCAGAAAGAGCACCCACTGGGCCACGACGTTCATGATCAGCGCCGCCATGGTGTCGCCGGCGCCCGCCAGGACGTTGAGCAGCACGACCCCGACCCCGTCGAGCACCATGGCGAAGCCCAGCAGCTGCAGGGGGACCACCGCGAGCTCCAGGGTCTGCGGGCTGTCCACGATGAACACGCCCAGCCACAGGCGCGGCAACAGGGCCAGGACCAGCCCCATCACGCCCATCACCACCGCGCCGATCACGGCCACCTCAAGGCCCCAGCGTCGGGCGTCCTCGGGGTTCTTGCGGCCCAGGGCCTGACCTACCAGCGAGGCCCCGGCCAGCCCGAGCCCCAGGCCCGGCAGGATGCACACCAGCAGCAGGTTGATCAGCACGCTGCTCGCCGCCAGCGCGTCCGTCCCGATCTTGCCGGCGATGGTAAAGAACATCACGAAGCCCGCCGCGAAGAAGGTCTGCTGGAAGCTCGACGGCAGGCTCAGCCGCACCACTCGCTTGAGCGCCTCGGTCAGCCCCGCGCGCTTGAGGAAGCCCTCGGCCCGGCTCCGCGACAGCGCCATCCCCACGTAGATCCCCGTCCCGACCCAGATGGCGATGGAGGTCGCGTAGCCGGCGCCCGCCGCCCCCAGCTCCGGCAGCCCCAGCCGGCCGAAGATCAAGCCGTAGTCAAGCACGATGTTCACGGCGTGCATCAGCAGGAGCGTGACCAGGTAGCAGGTCGACCGGTTGGTCCCGTTCCAGTACCCGCGAAAGGCGAAGTTCGCCGCCACCGCCGGGATCGCCAGGAAACGCGCGCCCAGGTAGTCCGCGCCGATGCCCACCACCTTCGGGTCGTGGTTCAGCAGCTGGAAGATGTCGTCGGCCAGCCACCAGCCCACCAGCAGCGCCGGCACGCCGATCGCCACCGCGATCACCAGCGACGCGTTCAGCCCCGACGCCAGCTCCCCCTTGCGCCCCTCCCCCATGCGCCGGGCCGCGATCGCCTGGACCCCGACCCCCATCCCCTGCAGGAAGGCGACGAAGAGGAAGTTGGCGAACCCGCCGAGGCCGACCGCCGCGAGCGCCTCGGGCCCCGCGCGCCCCACGAACGCCGTGTCGACGAGGTTCAGCACGTTCTGGCTGACCATGCCCAGCATGATCGGCACGGCCAGGACCAGGATGGTCTTGAGGCGAGTCTTCTCGAGAAAGCGGCTCACGACGCTCCTGGGTCCGGAGGACACCCTGACGACGGGATGTGTGCCCTGCGAGGGCCACGGGCTGCGGAGAAGATGCGCTGGAGCGCGGCGCCCCGAAGGAGGAGACGAAGCGCCGGACGCCCTCCGGGTGGCCTACACCGGGCGCCCCTTCCAGGTCGTCGCCTTGCCGCGAGCCCCTCGCCACGCGCTCGTGACGATGACGCCGAGGAGGATGGAGGCTCCGACAGGGTGGGTCAAGGCGCAGATCGGAGACAGCCCGAGCGGACGATCCTGGACCGTGCGAAACAGCGCCATCAGCGCCAGCGCCCCGAGCGCGACCCCCGTCAGCACGAGATCCCCCGTCACAGCCCCCGCCGCGAGCGCCACGAGCGGAAACAGTGCGGTGTAGGCCACAAACAGCGCCGCGAGCGCCGCGAGCCCCGCCCGCTGCCCCATGCCCGCGTAGAAGTTCTTGACCGTGCCGCTCCACAGCGCCGGCAGCGTGGTGTACAGGCGCACCCGGAACCAGTCGGGCGCCAGCACCATCCCGCCGCGCTGTCCGGCCCTTCGGACCGCCTGGGCCAGCCGGACGTCCTCGAGCACCTCGTCCTTGACCGCGGTGTGCCCGCCCATGGCGTCGTAGGCGGTCCGGCGCATCAGGATGAACTGCCCGTTGGCGAACACAGCCTCCTGCGCCGGATCGTTGACCCGATCGAGCGGGTGCGCGCCCCGCACGAAGCCTCCCACGACCGGCAGCGCCACCTTCACCCCCACGCTGTCCATGATCCAGGTGCCCCAGGCGCTCAGCAGGTCGAGCTCGCGCGACAGCAGCGTCTCGACCGCGCGACGCGTCGCCAGCGGCGACAGGACGACGTCGGCGTCCACGAACAGGAGCAGCTCGCCACGGGCCTGCTGCTGGGCCTGCCACAGCGCCCAGGGCTTGCCCTTCCAACCCTGTGCCAGCGGGGTGCCGGTCAGCAGGCGGAACCGGGGGTCGGCGGCTGCGGCTGCCAGAGCCACCTCCGCGGTGCCGTCGGTGGAGTTGTCGTCGATGAGGAGGACCTCGAGGTCGGGGTAGTCCTGGGCCAGCGCGCTGGTGATCGCCGGGCCGATCACCTCGGCCTCGTCGCGGGCGGGGAACAGGATCGACACCGAGGGCAGGGGCTCGGCCACCTCGATCGGCGCAAGGCCGAGCACGTGACGCCGATCGCGGCTGGCCGCGAGCGCGCCGAGCAACATCAGCCCCCAGAGCAGGAGATCCAGGGCGGCGAGCACGAGCAGCACGGTGAGGACAACGTTCACGGGGACTCCGGTCAGGCCCGGCGCGATCGCGCGGGGCTTTACGGGACGCGTCTGGTGACCACCCTTGTTCATGTCACATTCGGTCCCCCGGCGGCAACGTCGGCCGCGGACCTGGTTGAGAAGCCGTTCGAAAGTATATGCCTTGTTTCCTCGTATCTTCTGGCCCCAGGCGGGTTTTCTGCTCGGTCATGGGCCTCTGGGCCCACTCCCTCCCACCACACGCCACCTGGAACCAGAATCTACGTCGGATCCATCGGCATCTACTTTCCGAATGGCTTCTGAAACGGCCCACCCGGCCTCAGGAGCACTTCATGCGGGGCGCTAGAAAGGTCTTTACGCTCGCCGGCTTTCCGACCCACATCCACTTCACCTTTTTGATCCTCCTCGCCCTGTTCGTGCTGCCGGGCTGGGGCGACACGGTCGGTCGCCATGGGATCCAGCTGGCGTGGGTGCCCATCCTCGCGGTGGCGATCTACGTGCACGAGCTCGGGCACGCGTTCACGATCCGCAAGTTCGGCTATGGGCGCAGCGACATCATGCTGTGGGGCATGGGCGGCGTGTGCGTCAACAGCGCGCGGTACGCGCCGAAGCACGGGATGTGGATCGCGCTGGCATGGCCGATCGCCGGGGCGCTGCTCGGCGTGCCGTTCATCCCGCTGCTGTTCTTCGATGTCGGGACCGTGCTGCATGCGCTGACCTGGAACATCCTGATGGTCACCATCGGCTTCTCGCTGGCCAACATGCTGCCGATCTACCCGCTGGACGGCGGCCGGGTGCTGGTCTACGGCCTTCGTCACTTCAGCAAGCGGCGGGACCGGCACGAGTGGGCGGTCAAGACGACAGGGCTGATCGGGCTCATCCTGCTGGTGCCGCTCGGGGTGCTGGCGCTGGCGACGATGGAGATCTGGTTGCTGTTCATCCTGTTCTTCATCGGCCAGCAGACGTGGCAGGCGTATCGGCACGGCACGCAGGCGGTGAAGCTGTAGCACCCGTGTGCCTCGCGACGCAGGCCCCTCCGCGAGCTGTCGCTCACGGAGCTCCCTGCTCTGCGTGGCACACGGGTGCTCAGGCTGGTCGACCACGCGCTGCTGGAGGAGTGCCTCGTCGGCGTCCAGCCCGAGGACGCGGCCTCGCCCATCATCGGCTACGCGATGGATGGCTTCCCCATCTACGGCCCCCGGGGCTGCCTGGACGCCGCCTGCAGCGAGGTCGTCACGTTCAAGAGCGGCTGGCAGCAGACCGGCGATCCGTCGACCTATGCGTGGGACAACCACGCCTACGTCGGCGGTGACGCGCCGGAGCTCCTCGACGCGTGCAACGGGCGCGTCGGCCCCGATGGGACCTACCGCTACCACGTCACCGAGACGTTCCCGTACATCATCGGCTGCTACGCCGGCACCCCGCTGGCCGGCGCCACGGGCACCGGGGCCCCCGAGGGCGACCCCGCGCAGGGGACCGGCGGTCCTGGCGGCGCGCCAGCGAGCTGCACCTCCGACGCCGACTGCGGGGCGGCCTGCCCCGCCGACGCCATGGGCTGCACCTGCGACGACGGCCCCATGGGGCAGATCTGCGTGCCGGCCTGCGAAGACACCTCCGACTGCCCCACCGGGCTGACCTGCATGCCCAACGGCATCTGCGTGCCGGGGCGCTGACCATGACCGCACCCACGCTGCGCTCCATCGCGCTCGCCGCGCTCGCCGTCTCCGGCTGCGCCGACGACGAAGGTGCGGCGGACACGCCGTCCACCGCGCCGGACGCCCTCGTCGGCGTCCCGCTCGATCAGGTTCAGTACACGCTCGACTTCGACCTGGCCGGCGTCGAGCCGCTGGAGGAGGGAGGGTTCAGGGTGGAGACGAGCGCGGGTTACACCGTGGTGATCGGCTCCGGTGAGCTGGCCAGCCACAGCGCGTCGCTCACCGCCTGCCCCCAGGTGGCGTCGAAGAACTCGCCGCCCCTGCCCATCGCGGCGCTCGACCTCCTCCTCGGGGCCCGCACGGCGTGGGCCACCCACGGCACCACCGCCTCGCGGTCCACCCTGCACGTCGATGTGCACGAGGACCTCGGCGAGCTGGCGCCGATGGCCTTCGAGCCCATCGTCTTCGATCCGACGACGTGGTGCCACCTCCACTACCTGATCGGGGCGGACGACACCACGTTCGACCGCGCGCTGGTGCTGGAGGGGACCTGGCGCGGCCCGAGCGACGCCGAGCCGACGCCCTTCACCGTGCAGACCGGCCTCGGCAACGCCCTGCTCCGCCCGATCGCCGAGGACATCGTCGAAGGCGAGGGTCAGGCGGCGCGCGTGCGCATCACGCGGGCGCCGGGGATGTGGTTTGATGGGATCGACTTCGCGACCGCGTCCACCGACAACCTCACCCGGACCGTCCTGATCAACGTGATCGTCGGGACACGGGTCGAGGTGCGGCTGAGCGCGGACCCGACGCCCTGAAGACGGGCGTCCGGTCTGACGGCGAGCTCAGGGGGCGCCGGGGGCGCCGGGGGCGCCGGGGGCGCCGGGGACACCGGGGACGCCGGGGGCACCACCGCCGAGCTCCTGATCGATCATCGCGGCGACGACCTCGAAGCTGGTGGGGTTGGCGACGCGGGCGCCGTTGAGGAACATGGTGGGGGTGCCGTCGACGGCGATGGCCGTACCCATGGTCATGTCTTCGTCGACGCGCGCCTTCAAGATGCCCTCGTCGAGGGCCTTCTTGAACTTGCCCATGTCGAGCTTGAGCTGCTGTGCGTACTTCTCGAGGTGTTCGCGCTTGATCTCCTTCTGGTTCGCGAACAGGAGATCGTGGTACTCCCAGAACTTGCCCTGATCGGCCGCGGCGAGCGCGGCCTCGGCGGCCAGGTGGGCGTCACCGTGGAAGGACAGGGGGAACTGGCGGAAGACGAAGCGCACCTTGTCGCCGTACTTCTCCTTGATCTGGGTGGTCACCGCGGCGGCGCGGGTGCAGTAGGGGCACTGGAAGTCGGAGAACGCGACGATCGTAACCTTCGCGTCGGCCGGACCGAAGGAGGGGGCGTCTGAGCCAGCGATCACGGCCTGCTTCTCGGCGTTGAGGGGCTTGTTGCGCTCCTCCTCGGTCTTGAGCTCAGCGAGCACGGCGGGATACTGCGCGAGCATCTCCTGGCAGCGCTCCGGCGGGAACTTGGGCGTGACCTCCTTGACCATACCGCAGGTCTGGGAGTCCGGACCGAGGTCGGCGCAGAGCTTCGTGACGAGCTCGTCGCATTTCTTGGTCAGCTCGCCGATTTTGGTCTTGGTGAACTCGAGGTTCTCCATGCCAGCGGCGCACGCCTCGGGCGGCATCAGGTCCGCGAGCGACCGCATGGACTTGCAGTTGGCGCTCTCCTGGCCGGCCGTGTCGCAGAACTTGTTGGCGTAGTGCACGCACGCGTCGCGATCCACCGGCGGTTTGGCCTCCGTCTTCTGTGCGGCGGCGTCAGGCGTCGTCTCGACGGCGGGCTTGGGGGGCGCAGGGGGATTGCACCCCAGCACGACGATCATCAGAACGCCAAACGCGGGCGCGAGCCGCCGCGGGCGAAGAACCTCGAAAGCCATGGATGAAGTCTCCAGTGGTGGAGCGACACTCCGTTGGACACTTCGCTGTCGGAGGGCGCTCGCGTGTGGCGAGTGGAGGTATCAGGAGTGGAGCGCCAACGCAATCGTCAAGCACAATCTCCACCTGAACTCTGTGGTGTCGACCACGCACAGCCCCCGATCCGGACCGTCCCGACGCACTTTCCCTGTGCGCCGCGAACAGGCATCCTGTGGCGTGACCTTCGGGCCGCTCCGTGGGGACAGGCGCACCGCCGCTCCCCGCGCCGGTGAGGCGTGATCGAGCCGACGCGCTCAGGCCCGCACAGACCCAAGCCCACGGACCTCGCCATGCGCTTCGACCTCATCGTCTTCGATCTCGACGGCACGCTCATCGACTCCGTGACCGACCTGACGAGCGCCATCAACCACGCCCTGCGGCAGTGCGGCTACCCGCTGCGCACCGAGCAGGACGTGCGGGCGGCCATCGGCGACGGGGCGCGCAAGCTGGTGGAGCGCAGCCTGCCACCGCGCGCAGACGTCGAGATCGTCTTCGAGCGATTTCGCCGGGCCTATCTGGAGGTGGCGCTGACCCACACCCGCCCCTTCGACGGCGTCGACGCGCTGCTCGACGCCCTCCAGGGTCCGGTCGCCCTGGCGACGAACAAGCCCGAGGCCCCCACCCGCGTCATCCTTGCCGGGCTCGGCTGGCAGGACCGCTTCGTCGAGGTCGTGGCGGGCGACACCCTCCCCTTCCACAAACCCGACGGCCGCGTGCTGGAGCACCTCGCCCGAGCCACCGGCGTCTCGTGCGCCCGCATCGCCATGATCGGCGACGCCCCTCAGGACGTGCTCACCGCCCGCGCGGTCGGCGCGACGGCCATCGGGGTGACCTGGGGCACGCGGGACCGCGCGGTGCTCGAGGCCGCCGGCGCGGCCCTCGTCGTGGACACGATCCACGAGCTGCGCGAGGCGCTGGGGCTGGCACCCCATGCGGATGGGGCAACGTAACCCGTTGTATTGACAAGGATTATTCTCGTCCACCACCGAAGGGGACGCGGTGGGCGCAGCCCACGGGCGACACCCGACCAGCGCACCGCTCAGCGACGCCGAATGGCCTCGTCGGCGTTGGCGAGGTCGTGCACCAGCGCCGTTGAGAAGCGCGCCGCCGCCAGCAGGCGGGGCATGTCGATCTCGGCGACCTCGTCGGTGACCTTGCCCTCGTCCTTGTGCCCGGCGGTGTGCAGGATCAGGATCGGCACGCCGGCTTGCTGGAAGGGGAAGCTGTCGGTGGTCTTGCGCAGGCGACCGGTGCCGGAGATCGCAGCGACCGGGTAGCCGCTGCGCTCCTGGAGGATCCCCTTGCTCAGCCCACGGAAGCTCGGCGAGTTCTCGACGCCGAAGATCTTGATGGCGCGGCCGGGGCTTCGGGCCACGGAGTCGATCGCGACCATCGCCGCGGTCGAGTCCAGCGGCCGAAGCGGCGCCTCGACGTAGCTGCGCGACCCGGCGAGGTCGTGCTCGCCGGCATCGAAGAAGAGGACGAGCACGGTGCGGTGGAGGGGGACGCGGGTGAGCGCGCGGGCCAGCGCCAGGGCGGCTACCGTGCCCGAGGCGTTGTTGTCGGCCCCGTTGTAGATGTGGTCGTCGCCCTTGAGCGTCGGGTCTACCCCGAGGTGGTCGTAGTGGGCGCCCACCACGATCACCTCTGCGCCGCGCTCGGCGTCCGTGCCCGGGATGATCGCGGCGAGGTTGACGCCCTGGACACCGTCGCGCTCGAAGGGAATGGCGTAGCCGGGCACGGCCTCGGCCACCCCGGCCCCACGCAGCCGTGCGACGATGAACTCCCGCGCCTTCGCGGCGCCGGGCGTCCCGGTCTTACGCCCCTCGAAGGCATCGCTGGCGAGCTGCTCCAGCCAGCCGTGGAGGTCATCCTCGACGATCAGGTCCAGCGCCGCGTCCAGCTCGAGCGGCGCCCCCGCCACGACGGGCTTTGCGGGAACCACCTCCACCGCCGGCTTGTCGTCGTCGCCCGCGCGGTCTGGAGGCTCCTCGGCGTCAGGCGCCGCACCATCGGCCACGACCGGGGGTGGCTCCGCGTCGGGTTCACCGCCCTCGACCGCCTCGGGCGCATCCGGTTCGGCTGGGTCTGCCGCAGCGAGGTCTGGCTCGCCGTCGTGCTCGGCGGGGTCCGTAGCGGAGGGCTTGACGGGGCTTGATGCCGTGGCGGCCGGCGGCGCCATAGTCTGCTCAGGCGCCAGGAGCGTTCCCGTCACTGCTGCCGTGAGTCCGAGGGCGACGGTCAACCCAGCAGCGACCATCAGCACGTTGTCGAGGTTCATCCCTACTCCTGCTCGAAGCGCTGTGCACATGCACCATAGAACACGCAGCGCGCAGCGCAAGACAAGAGCATGGATCGCAGGGACAAGGAGCCGCCCGGGCTCTGGAGTGGGAGGACTCAGGCCACCGGGGTCAGGGCGCTCACGGGCGGCGCTTCCACCGCCCGGCGGGATCGGGCAGGAGGCGATGCTCCAGGTCGTCCTGGCGGACGAACGGGCCCGTCGGTTCGGGGACATAGCCGCCGGGCGGGACCGACTCGGCGGGGGGGCGCACCGTCTCATCGAGGTTGCGCGGTGCCCGGACCGGCGGCGTCGTCTCGAAGGGCTGGAAGTCCTCGCTGTAGCGGGCGGTCGAGTCGAGCGCCGCCCCGGTGGGCTTGACGACGTTCGGCAGGGCCGCCGTGGCGTCGAGCGGATGAATGACCCAGGTCAACGTCTCCACCGCGTCGCCGCGGACACGGATGCAGGAGCAGAGCACCGGGATGGTGTTGTAATCGCCGCGGAGGGCGTAGGTGCGGAGCGGCTCACGATCGGGGGCGTCGGCGAGCGGATCGACGTCGCGCGAGAGCGCCTGCTGGTTGTCGGTGCCGAACACGCCGGGGAGCAGCACGCGCATCGACAGCCCGGTGAGGTCGACGGCGGCGTGGCCGAACAGCTGCTCGGCGGCCGGGTTCAAGCTGAGGATGGAGCCCCGGCCGTCCGAGGTCACGATGCCGACCGGGACGCGGGCGACGAGCGCCGTCATCGAGCTCTCGAGCTGGGCGAGGTGCTGGAGCGTGTCGTCGAGCTCGGCTCGCCGCACCAACTCCTCCTCGAGGTCCACCTCGGGCACTCCGAAGTCGCTGAGGTCGATCTCCACCTCGATCGGCGCGGCCACCTCGATCGACGCCTCACCCTCCAGAGCGCGCTCTGCAGAGATGCGCCTGAGCAGCTCCAGCCACACGACGAGGCCGAGCGCGAACAAGGGCAGCGGGAGCGTCCAGAACCACCGCATCGGCTCGACCGCCATGGCCGCGACGATCCCCGCCAGACCGACCTGCCAGGCGCCGAGCCCCGCGGCCAACGCCACAGTGCGCCATCGGTGACGGGGGTGAGATGGGCAGGGGAGGATGCACCAGGGTTCATGAGCCGCCTCGTGGGTTTGGGACTTCCAGATCTGCAACGCCACCATCGAACGTAAGAGCCGTTGGACGGGGACACAACCCGCCAGGTGCGGCGTGCGCGAGAGTCCGTATTCATGGAGTGGCGCAACTCAGAAGACCGTTGCCGCCACTACGCGCTCACGCCCCAACGCACGACGTAAAGACCGAGCCCCCTGACCGGACGCGGCGACGAGCTGTGTACAGACCATGCCCACGAACACAACTTGGAAGTGACAGACGAGCCACACATCGCTACGTTGAGAGAGCACCGCACGACGTGCCTCGGTCGCCTCGATCACACCATGGAGTCCGCGATGTCCTCACGCCGCCCTGTCTATCTCACCCTGGCCGCCCTCCTCATCGTCGCGTGCACGAGCTGCAACGAGGACACCAGCGTCTCGCCGCCCCCCGCCAACAACCTCCCCGCCAACAACGGCAACAACGGGACGACCAACAACGCCACCAACAACGGCGGCCTCAACAACGGCGGCCTCAACAACGGTGCCACGAACAACGGGGCCACCAACAACGGCGCCGCCGATGACACAGACCTGGACGGCGCCATCGACGGTGTGGACAACTGCCTGACGACGCCCAACGCCGACCAGGCTGACTTTGACGGCGACGGCCTCGGCGACGCGTGCGACAACTGCCCACAGGCCGCCAACCGCGACCAGGCCGACGCCGATGGTGACGGCGTCGGGGACGTGTGCAACGAGACGCTGATCGGCGACCAGCCGCCGAGCTCACGCGCTGACCTCTGGCAGGACTTCGGCGACAGCCCGAACGCCGACGGCACCGAGTGCAACGACGGCATCGACAACGACGGCGACGGCGACATCGACAGCGCGGACGCGGGCTGCGTCAGCCCGTGCGACACCAGCGAATCGGCCGACATCGCCGGCAACCGGCCCACCTGTCTCGACGGCGACAACGCCTGCATCGGCGCCCAGAACCCCCGCTGCTTCGTCGAGTGCTTCTTCGACGGCGACAGCGGCAGCGGCAACGACGCGGAGTGCGACCCCGCTCCCGGCTGCGACTGCTACGGCTGCTGCGGCGGCGTCTCCTTGATCGACAACATGTCCTGCGAGACCGACTTCTCCTGCTACGACTACGGCTGCGGCCAGTGCAACGTGCTGGCCGACCCCGGCTGCGAGGATGCCTGCGAGAGCTGCGGCGAGGAGTGTGATGGGATCGATAACAACTGTGACGGAGAGATCGACGAGGGCTGCACCGAGGGCTGCCACCCCTCGCCCGAGGTCTGCGACGAGCTCGACAACGACTGCGACGGACAGATCGACGAGGGCTGCGGCACCTGCACCCGCGAGGAGTGCGACGGCGTCGACAACGACTGCGACGGCCTCATCGACGAGGGCTGCTTCGACTGCACCCCCAGCTTCGAGCCGGACGGCTGCGACGGCATCGACAACGACTGCGACGGCCTCATCGACGAGAACTGCGCCTGTGTGCCCACGACGGAGGCTTGTGACGGGCTCGACAACGACTGCGACGAGCTCGTCGACGAGGGCTGCGCCACCGGCTGCGACCCCGTGCCCGAGTTCTGCGACGGCGCCGACAACAACTGCGACGGTCAGATCGACGAGGGCTTCGACCGCGACGGCGACGGCTTCACCATCTGCGGCGGCGACTGCAACGACCGCAACCCCGACGTCCACCCCGGCGTCGTGGACATCTGCAACGGCATCGACGACGACTGCGATGGCCAGATCGACGAGGAGAGCAACTGCGGCTGAGTTGCCGCGGCCTACCCGAGCTCCACGAGGTCCAGCGTCGAGCCCGACCCCAGGCGCAGGCTGAGCTTGCTGCACCCGAGCCCGCGGCTCACGTACAGGTCGCACGTGCCTGCCGGACCGAGCCCCGGATACCAGCCCGCGACGTAGTCGCCGCTGCCTGGCGGCGTCCAGACCACCCACCCGAGCGGGGCGAGCTGCCCGCCGTGGGTGTGGCCGGAGAACACCACCGTCGGCGCCGTCACCGCCGCCGCGATCGACGCCACCGTCTCGGGGCAGTGGCTCAGCACGATCGCCGGGCGCCCTGCCCGCGCCTCCTCGATCATGTTGAAGCGCGGCGCGCCGCCGAGCAGGTCGTCGAGGCCGATCAGCGCCACCTCCTGCTCGCCCGCGCGCACCACGAGCGCCTCGTTGATGAGCAGCTTGAAGCCGAGGTCGGCGTAGTCGGCCGCCAGGGTGTCCATCGGCACCCTGGCCCAGTACTCCCAGTTGCCCGCGATGGCCACCTTCGCCTGCCGCGCGTTGAGGCCGGCCAGCAGCGTCGGCACCAGCCCCGCATTGGCCGCCTCGTCCACGACGTCCCCGAGCACCGCCACGACGTCCACGTCCGCCGCGTTGACCGCCTCGCGCAGCGCCTCCATCCCGAACCAGAAGTGCGGCGCGTGCAGGTCGCTGATCAGCGCCAGCCGCAGCGGACGCGACAACCCCAGCCGCGCCACCGAGGTGCGCTCGACGTGCAGCGCGCACGAGGCCACCGTGTAGCCGCCGCCCAACGCCGCCGCCGCGCCGAACACGCCCAGCTGAATCGCCGCGCGACGGCTCACCCCCTTCTTCGGCGCCTCACCCTCGCTCACACCGCACCACCCCGCGCAGGCCTGCCGCTCACCTCCTCATCGCTCAGCGGTTGGGCGACGTCACGAAGGAGGTGATGAAGCCAGCACGTACCACGACGTCGCGCTCGAACACCAGCGTCCCACCGTCCTCGAGCACCCCCGAGGCGGTGACCGTCGCGCCAGCGCCGACGTTGAACACGCCGCCCACCCCGGAGTCGTCCGTCGCAGTGGCGGCCGGGGAGGGGATCGCTCCGGCGATGTAGCCGTCCGTGCTCTGGGCATCGTCCGTCGAGGTGCCGAAGACCACGCCGCGCGCCCGGCCCTCGATGCAATCGCGGGCGATGACCGCGACGTGGCCTCGCGTCTCGTCGAGCGTGACGCCCAGGAGACCGACGAACACCTGAAGGGTCGTGTTGCTGAGCACGCTGAAGTCGAACGTCCCGCCCTCGAGCACCGGGGTGCTGAAGTAGGTGATGGAGGGGAACCGGCCCCCCCCTGTGGCCACGATGTACCCGTCGAAGCCCGTCGTCCCGCGGTCCACGCTGAACGTGACCGCACCGTCGGCGTCCGTCGTACCCGTCCACAGTGGGGTCGCGCAGTCGGCATCGTCCGCGGCGCAGATCATGACGTCCGCTCCGGGGACGAGGTCCCCCGTCTGGAAGTCGTGCATGATGATCCCGAGGTCGATGCTCTCCGACGTGACCGGGTCAGGCGTCTCCGGCTGGCCCAGGCACGCCCACACCACCCCGCGCCGACACGCGTCGGCGCAGGTCGTGTTGCGGCAGGTGGAGAAGGCGCTGCTCACCGTGCTGGCCTCCGGATACATCTCGACGCAAGCCGTCTCGCATGCCGGATCGCCGAGGCCACAACCCTCGAAGCACTGCCGCAGCGCCAGACAGCCTTCATCATCCCCGCAGGCCATCGCTTCGTCGCAGCAGCCCGTGTCAACGCAGGTCGCGCACTCCACCGCACGAGCGGGGTCCCCGTTCGGCCGGGGCAGGAAGCCGCCACATTCGCTCACCTCCGGCGGGAAGCCGTTGTTCGTGGCGCCATTGTTCGTGGCGCCATTGTTCGTGGCGCCGTTGTTGGTCGCGCCGTTGTTCGTCGCGCCGTTGTTCGTGGTGCCGTTGTTCGTGGTGCCGTTGTTCGACCCGCCGTTATTCGACGCCGCCGAGGGCTCCGTGTCGTCGCTGCACGCGCTCACGACGAGTGTGAGCGCCGCGAGGGCGACGATTGCGGCGCGGAGCGCCCGCGATGGTGAGATTTGAGTCGAACCCATGCCACATGCTCCTTGATGCACATATGTGTGAATGATACCCATTCTCCTTAGAATGGCTGGTGGCATCCTAGCCGCGCCGGACTGCCCGGTCAACGACCGTGTTCTGAAACAGTCTGAAACAGACTGTTCCCACGCGCCCCTGGTGGCGTGACTCCACCGGCCGACCCCGCTATGCTCGGAGCACGCGGCCTCGCGTGCGCCGCCAACGTGTTCCCCGGTGAGCGTGTCGCGACACCTCACGCACAACCCGGCCGCCCATGTCCCAAGAACTGCCAGCGCGCACCCCTGAAGCCGTCGGCCAGCACATCGACGAGGACTTCAAGGCGAGCATCGAGGCCATCATCGCCCGGGGTCGCCTGCTCGGTGAGCGCGCCCGCATCGCCAGCCTCAAGGAGAGCCACGCCCGCGCGCTGGCCCAGGTCGAGCTCCTGCGCAAGATCTGGCCCGACCCGTGGTTCGGCTGGCTCCACGTCGATGAGGACGGGCAGGATCGCGTGTTCCGCATCGGGCAGGCCCACTGTCCCGACGTCGGTATCCTGAGCTGGCGGCACCCCCTCGGGCAGCTGTTCTACGAGCTCCTGCCCGCCGAGGACTACGACCGGGAGGGCGGCGCGGGGCTCATCGCCGGCACGCTCAAGGCCCGCGCCCGCATCCACCAGCTGCGGCACGTCGTCCAGCACGTCCGGTGGGACGATGCGCAGGGCGAGCTCCCACTCGCGCGGCTGGCCGACGGCACGTTCGACTTCGAGGACGTCGCCCACGCGCTGCACCGCTCCGGTGGCCTGCCCAACATCCAGGCGTGGCTGACCCGCGAGCAGTTCCGGCTGATCGCCCGCGCCCACGACCAACCCCTCATCCTCCAGGGCAAGGCCGGCTCGGGCAAGACCACCGTCGCCCTCCACAGGCTCTCCTGGCTCTGCGCACCCCAGCCGCGGCCGGACGGCTCGGTGGACCGTCCGCTCGTGCAGCCGTCCAACATCTTGATCGTCATGTTCAATCGCGCGCTGTGCCAGTTCGTCGAGGAGCTGCTGGCGCCGCTGGAGCTCAGCAAGGCGACCCTGCGCACCTTCCACGCCTGGGCGCTCGAGACCCTCCGGTTCGTCTACCGCGGGGAGCTCACCGTCAGCACCGCGCCCCGGCCCGGCGCCCGCGAGGCCGGCGCCGTCAAGGCCCACGTCGGCATACTCGCCGCCATCGACGACTACGTCATCGAGCAGACCGACCGGATGGAGCAGTGGCTCACCGGGCAGCTCACGCCGCTCGGCGGCGGCGCCTGGCTCACCCGCTACCAGCGCTCCGACGCCCCCGTCCTGCGCCGCCTGCGCGAGCTGCGCGACCAGGCCCGCCAGGCCCGCAACGCCTCGGCCGACCCGGCCGATCACCAGAAGCTCGCCGCGATCTACGACACCTTCTCCCGCGCCGCCGAGCGCATGGCCCTCTACAAGGAGGACCTCCGGCGCATCCTCACCGACGTCGACGCGCTCGCCGGCCACCTCACCTCCCTGCCGCGCGCCGACCTCGAGGCCGCCGCCCGCTACCAGGACGCCCTGCAGCGCGAAGGCGCCGCGGCCAACCGGCGCGTCGGCGCCTCCGTCGACTTCGACGACCTCGCCCTCCTGCTGCGGCTGATGCAGGCCAAGCTCGGCGGCCTGCCGCGCCAGACCGACGAGGTCTTCCTGTTCGATCACCTCCTCGTCGACGAGGCCCAGGACTTCGGCGCCGTCCAGCTCCGCGTGCTGTTCGATGCCGTCTCCAGCCACACGGGCGTCACCATCGTCGGCGACGTCAACCAGAAGATCCTGCCCGATGTCCACTTCATCGGCTGGCAGGCCCTGGCCGACGAGCTCGGCATCGGCGGCTTCAAGGTCGCCCAGCTCGAGGTCGGCCACCGCTCGACCGGCCCCATCGTGCGCCTGGCCGACCGGATCGCCGAGGCCGCCGACACCTCCGACGGACGCCCCGGCCCGCCCCCCGTCGACATCCTCACGACCTCCGAGGCCGACACCACCGCCGCCACCGCCGCCCTCATCCGCCGACGCCTGCACGACGCCCCCGACGCCCACATCTGCGTCGTCAGCCCCTCCGTCGACGGCGCCCGGCGCGCCCACGCTGCCCTGGCCGCGGCCCTCGGCGCCGACGCCCCGGTCCGCCTCGGCCACAACCAGAGCTTCAGCTTCGCGCCCGGCGTCACCGTCACCAACCGCCAACAGGTCAAGGGCCTGGAGTTCGACACCGTCATCGCCCTCGACCCCACCCCCGACGCCTACCCCCCCAGCGACGACGGCCGCCGCGCCCTCTACGTCGTCGCCAGCCGCGCCCAGGAGCGCCTGGTGTTCATCGGCCACGAGCGGCGCACCCCGCTGCTCGACGCGCTCGTGGCTGATGGGCTGCTGCACCGCGCGGCGGGGGGATCGGCAGCCTCGAACGGGTCGCTATGAGTGGTGCATCGGCCACCTCCGACACACAAAGGAGACGAGTCGGGACGGAGGTGTAGACGCCGACCGGGGCGTGTCACGAGCGCCTGGAGGCAACGACCACCGTCTGGCCAAAGTACGCAGCACTGTGTAGATTACGGGGCGCGCGGCCCTGTGAGCCCCATCAGCCCTCCTCCCCAACCCCATGAACGCGATGCTTGAACACGTCACCATCGAGAACTTCCGGACCTTCAAGCACCTCACCGTGTCCAACCTCGGACGGGTCAACCTGCTCGTGGGGACCAACAACAGCGGCAAGACCTCCGCGCTCGAAGCGATCGAATGGCTCGAAGCCGCTCGCCTGGCAGAGGGATCAGGGACATTCGGACCGCTGATACAGTCCCTTCTACGGCGCGATCGCGTCCTGTTCGGTGATCGCGGCGGCCGCACGCTTTCGATCTCCGGGCTTGCGACTCTGTTCCACGGCTACGCGGTCGCAGAAGGCCGCCCGGCAAAGCTCGAAGGGCACTATCATGACGGGGGAAGGCGGAGGATCGCGCTGTCCGTACAACCTCGACGCACCGCAAGGACAAGGGACACGTCCGCAGATCAGCTCCCCATGGTGTACGAGGAACGCCCCGCTGGCATCGATCAGGACGTCGTTCCTGAGCTGGTGCTCGACTCTGCAGCACCCGGCCATCCCGCGCAATTGAGCAGTCAATCCTATCTCTCCGAGCTGCTTCGGATGCCCCCTCGACTCTGGGACGAGGGACGCAGCACGCCCACCCTCGTGTTCGTCTCGACCGCCTCGCTCTCCTCAAACGACATCGTGCGCATGTTCGAGGACGTCGTGCTCACCGAATACGAGAGCCTCCTCCTCGATGCGCTGCGCATTATTGAGCCCAATGTGGAACGACTGGCTTCACTGGGCACCCACTCGGTGCGCGAGGGCACACGCGACGGCATCGTCGTCAACATCAAAGGCATGCCACCACGACTTCCCATCAGCAGCATGGGAGATGGCATGTGGCGACTGCTTGGGCTGACGCTCGCGTTGGTGCGCGCGCGAGGGGGGGTGCTCCTCGTCGACGAGATCGACACGGGGCTCCATCACACCGTCATGGAGCGGATGTGGCGGCTGGTGATCGAGAGCGCGGAGCAGCTCGGCACCCAGGTCTTCGCGACCACACACAGCAGTGACTGTTGGATCAGCCTTGCCCGTGTCATCGAACAACGACGCGACGCCGGGGACTCCACATCGGCCTCGATTCAGCGCATCGAACGCGATCGACGTCGGGCCGTTTCGTTCTCCGACGAGGAGATCGTGATCGCCGCTGAACGCCAGCTTGAGGTGCGCTGAGATGCCCACCCACCCCCGCAAACTGCTCGTCGAAGGAGCCAGTGACAAGCGCGTGTTGCCCGAGCTGATCGAGCACAACGGGATCGTCTGGGAGCCCTCCAGGAAACAATTCGTGGTCAAGATCGAGGACTTTGGTGGCGTCGACAAGTTGACGCCCGCGTTGGTCTCGACGGAGTTGAAGGCCGCCGGCCTCGACGCGCTCGGCCTCATTGTAGACGCGGACGAGGATCCCGCAGCACGGTGGGAGAGCGTTCGGGAGAGCTGCAGGAAAGCCTTCAAAGCGCTTGACCCGTCAACCACACACATCCCCGACGACCTGCCGGCAGGCGGCCTGGTCGTGCCATCCGAGCCTGCGAAAGGGCTGCCAGCGTTCGGTGTCTGGATGATGCCCGACAACCGGGCGCAGGGTATGCTTGAGACCTTTCTCGGCTGGCTCGTGCCCGACCACGAAACCAACCCCTGCTGGAGCTACGTCGACACGGTCCTCGACGAGGCCCGACAACACGGTGCGCTCTGGAAAGATGTCCACCGCGACAAGGCCCGCGTGCACACCTGGTTGGCGTGGCAAGACCCACCGGGCCCACAGCTCCACGAAGCCATCCGCGACAAGGCGCTCGACCCGGGCTCGCCGGCTGCTGCGCACTTCGTTGCGTGGTTCAGGCACTTGTACAGCCTCTGACACGCCGCGCCCCAACATCACCCGTCACCAACCGTCAACAGGTCAAGGGCCTGGAGTTCGACACCGTCATCGCCCTCGACCCCACCCCCGACGCCTACCGCCACGGTATCTGCCTGGAAGTGAGCAAGAGACAGCTCGATGACCGGCGATGAGCGACCTCGTCAGCCGAACTCTCCACGTCCTGGACAGCATCAACCCACAGCCGCCACATCCATGAGAAACTACCACCCGAACATGGAAGCTGCACTTCGAGCCGAGATCGAGCTGGTCAGGGCACATCTCATCGCCGGGCGACGCCCCGCTGAGACCGCCAACCTGCTCCACGCGCAGGGCTTGGGCGCCATCCAGATCATGTTCGTGTTCAAGACAGTCACGGGAGCTTCACTCGCCGATCTAAAGTCCTTCGGGCAGTGGTGGGGTCCTCACGGCGTCACCGACGAGGCCGCGTTCAACGCCTGGGGCGCCGAGGTCTTCTCTCGCGCTCCAGGCCTCCTCACGCGCCCCCACGAGCCGGTGGCGTCCGCTGGGGTCCAGCTGGAACCGTTGCGCCCTGATCGTCTCGACGCCTTCGGGGAGCTGCTCGGTGGGCAGGAGTTCGGGGGCTGCTTCTGCGCGGTGTGGACCAGCCACGACGACCACTGGGCCGCGCGCTGCCAGGATCCTGCGCGTCCCAACTTTGCGATCACGGCGTCCCGTGTGCGCGCTGGCCATGAGGTCGGGTTTCTTGTCTTGCAAGGCGCCCAGCTCGTTGGATGGACGGGTACAGGCCCCAAAGCCAACTTTCCCTTCTTGATGAAGAAGCTGGCCAGCCGTCTCAGCCCGCCTGACGAGACGGTCTGGGCGATCGGCTGCATCGCCATCCGGCAGGGCTTTCGTGGCCGCGGCCTGTCGAGCCAGATCGTCGATGCCATCATCACGCTCTCCCGCCAGCGCGGCGCCCGGTTGCTTGAGGCCTACCCGACCCGACCATGGGACGAGCCGCGGAGCTATCGTGGGAGCGAGGCCGTGTTTCGACGCGCTGGTTTTCAGGAGATCGCAAAGGAACACGATGGGGAGAGCGAGGTCCTCTTGATGCAGCGGCACCTCGATGGATAGAGAGCGGGCGTCGGCCTGGACGCCCTTTCTTGTGCTGATCCTTGCGTCAAGCTGGCGCTGGCGATAAACCCACCTCCACCGCAGCGCCTGCACCGCCAGGCATCGCACCAGGCGACGCCCGACGTTGCGACCCACGCCTCGAGACGCGGCCTCCGCGCCCGATGAGCGCAGAGCCTTTGTGCCTCGCCTGGCATTTCGCCATACTGCCTCACGTCATCCGTCGACCGTGACAGACCTGCCGTGCTCATCGATCACGACACGGTTGCTCACCATGTCCATTTCGCAGCGACCGGGCTCCACCCGGCCCAACCGTATTCTGGAATCTGGAGAACCCATGACACCACGAAGACTTCTCTCGCTGCTCCTCAGCGCCACCTTCCTCCTCGCCGCCGCCAGCTGCGCCGACGAGCCGGAGCGCACCGGTGGTAACGCCAACAACGGCTCCAACAACGGCTCCAACAACGGCTCCAACAACGGCTCCAACAACGGCTCCAACAACGCCACCAACAACGGCTCCAACAACGGCACCACCAACAACGGCACCACCAACAACGGCACCACCAACAACGGCACCACCAACAACGGCACCACCAACAACGCCACCAACAACGCCGACGACATCGCGACCTGCCAGGCCGCGTGCGCGACCGTGACGGCGTGCACCGAGTTCGTGGATGCGTGCGGCGCGGACGTCGCAGCGCAGACCCTGACCACCTGCCAGCAGCTCTGCATCGATGACCTCACCGTGCGCGGCCAGGTCATCGCCGCGGGCCAGCTGCCCTGCGCAACGGTCGTCCCGATCGCCATCGACAGCTTCGGGCTGACCGCCGTCTGCGGCGGCGCTTGTGAGGACACCTGCGACACCGCCGACGCCACGCAGTGCAACGCCGACGGCAACGTCGAGACCTGCACCGCCGACGCCGACGGCTGCCTCGCCTGGACCGAGACCGACGCCTGCGACGGCGCCCTCCAGACCT
>Ga0100377_1000297_pt1 | contig 41657 bp, 30 predicted proteins | sample CryGeymeta201501_FD_83664 | JGI IMG/M metagenome (GOLD analysis project Ga0100377, IMG submission 83664) | Groundwater microbial communities from Crystal Geyser aquifers in Utah, USA - Crystal Geyser metaG 2015-01 | ecosystem: Environmental > Aquatic > Deep subsurface > Groundwater | place: USA... | reverse complement strand
CCGATGCCTCCTCGATGTATGCAGCCAAGGCGGCAGGGCTTGCCACGAGATTTGACGTTTTCACCCCGGATGCCTGTGAGATGGCCTTTCTGGCCGATCCGGATGCGACTCATCCTGCCTACATGAGCAGACATCTCTTTGACAGCGATATCACCCAGACCCCGGAACTGGCGGCAAAGGCATATCAGAACAGGAGCGCCGCAAGGCTGTTACTTGTCAAAGGTTCAGTGGATTATATAGTGGAAGAGGGAAAGATAATAGAAACCATCACCGAACCGGACATCCCAGAACTGGAAGCCATCGGTGGTACCGGTGATACGATTACCGGCATAGTGGCCGCCTTCACCTCTGCCGGCCTGGAATTAAACGAGGCGGCAATCCTTGCGGCAAGGGCAAATCGGATGGCCGGAAGGTATGCCCGGGCGGCACCGGCAAGTCGGATATGGGAGATCATTGCCCAGCTTCCCGCCGTCTTCAGAGAACATCTATGCGCGTGGAGGGGAAGCTGTGGAGAGATGATGGTTGCAACAAGATGACAAGAATCGGCCACTTTAAACGTTGATAAAAGGAGGGGTTTAAAGAAGGGCCGGTTGAGGGAGCCGGTGCTTCCCGCGGGCTGCAAACCCGTTGAGGATACTGAGCAAGGATCCTGGTCGGTTCGACTCCGAATCCGGCCTTCCAATAAAACCCATAGGTGGATACATATCGCTACGTCGTCTAACAGCACATAAGAGGACAGTCATCCCCCTGCTGGAAGCAGGGACTGTCGAGAAGGAATTTTTAGGTGAAATAAAAGTAAAGGAGGTATCAGGATGAGTACAGAAAAACCGTGGTACACCACGGTAAAGCTTCCACCGGGAAAGTTTCATCAACTCGACACCGATCTTGATAAGCTTTTCGCCGGCCTGGAGGATGTGGGTATCGGGCCCCGGTATGTGGGTGAGATACGGAAGGGGCAATGGTATGCAGAGTTGGGTGGCCCCAAGCACGAGTACAAAAGTTACATTTTTGTGGAAGTAGCCAAGAATTCTGAAGAGGTAGTGGACGGTAGGGTCGAAATTATCGGCCCGGAACTGGACGAACTGGCCCCCGAGACCTCCCTCCCCTTCGCCGCTCATATTAAAACATGGGGTCCCCAGCTACCGGACGACCTGTTGGAGTTTGTGGAAAGAGGGGCCGTGATGGGCTTTCTCTTCACCGAGGGGTGGGGTCTGGTCGGCGCCCGCACTAACATGTGGCTGCGTGTAAGTAAGGAAGTTAAACCAAGAATGAGCTGGCTGAAGATGGCCCAGATCATGCGGGCCAATATGATTTCCCTCTGCCCGCTGGTGGAAAAGGTGGAGATAAAATGGGTAGTAGCCACACCGGAGGTGGGGGGGAAGGATCTCGTCAGCAAGATGCTGGATGAGGTATTGCCGAAATGGGAGGCCATAGATGCCAGGACAAAACAGATTGGCGATGAAGACGTAGACAATTTTTACGGTTGCACCATCTGTAAGATGATTGCTCCCAACCATGCCTGCATCGTTACCCCGAGCCTTATCCCTTACTGCGGGGTAATGTCTTACTTTACCGCCAAAGCCATGTACGCCGTTGACCCTTACGGTTACGTCTTTGAGATACCCGCAGGGGATATTATTGATCTCCTATCTGGCAGGTACAGCGGCGTAGATGAGGCGATCTGGGAGAGGTCGGACCACCGGCACCGTATTTTTCATCTCTATAGTGTCATCAAGTATCCGACCACCAACTGTGGGTGTTTCGAGGCGACAGCCTTTTACATCCCTCAGGTTGATGGGATAGGAATTACGGCCCGGAGATATTTTGGCAACACACCCCTGGGGATCCCCTTTTCTAAGATCGCCGGACTGATGAGCGGTGGTGTGCAAAATCACGGGTTTAAGGGATGTTCCATACAAACAGTAAGGCAGCCACTTTTCCTCCAGGGTGACGGTGGATGGCGCCGCATCGTCTGGATGCCGAAAGACGTAAAATTAGAAGTTGCTGACTGCATTCCTGAGCAGGTGTACGATAAAATTGCCACCGAGGAGGATGCCGTTGACCCCGCTAACCTGGAGGTTTGGCTCAGGGAGAAGAAGCATCCCATTGTAGAGGAGTACCGGAAAGACGGCAAGCCTGTTCCGATGAAGATACCGTTGCCCAACCAACCGTGGGAAGATGAGCCGTGGGGAGAAATAGAGCACGGTAAGAGAAAGAATTTTGCCGGCTCATCAAATGAAATCCCCTTCTACCAATAAGGTAAGAGAAGGGGGAAATTCTCAGGTGAATTAAGGAGGTAGTGTAATGAAATACGGCGCCAGAAACCGACTCGTGGGAGAGGTAATGGAAATCAAAGAAGGGACCCTAATGTGCCAGGTGAAGGTAAGAATCCCCGCCGAGAGCACGGCATCCTCGGTGATGACCATGGATTCTCTCCGTGAGCTTGGCATAAACAAAGGGGATAAAGTAAAGGTGGTCATCAAGGCGGTGAATGTTCTGTTGGTAAAGGAGGAAGGCTGACAGGAAAGGGGGAAATAGCAATGGTTGAGGTAGATGCGAGGGGTCTCGGTTGTCCTATCCCTGTGGTAAAGACAAAAAAGGCGATAGAGGCAAACCCTGACGAGGCGATAGAGGTTCTTGTGGAGACTGCTGTGGCAAAGGAAAATGTATCCCGACTTGCCCAAAGCAGAAACTATTCCGTTCAGGTGGAAGAGACAGCGGGTGATGAGTATCGTTTGGTGCTTACACCGGCAGAGAAGTAGAGGGGCGCAGGGAAAGGAAAATGGATAAAGAGATTGATGTGAGGGGGCTTGCCTGTCCCCAACCGGTGATCAGGACCAGAGAGGCACTGAAGGAGATAACAGAGGGTACCATTACCGTTTTAGTGGACAATCTTGAAAGCAAGGAGAATGTGAGGAGATTTGCCGTAAGCCAGGGGTGTGAGGTAGTCGTTTCGGAGAAGGAGGGCATTTTCTGCATAGAAATTACCAAGCCCCCCGGGGAGGGAGGTGAAAGGGCAAGGCTTGAAGCCGTGAGGGCGGGTGGGGATGTTGTCTGCATCACCACCGATCGGTTCGGGACGGGGAGTAAGGAACTGGGAAAGGTACTGATGAAGGCGTTCCTCAACACCCTGTGGGATTACCGACCCAGACCGACGAAGTTACTCTTTATAAACGCTGGTGTTATGTTGACCACCGGGGGATCTGAGGTACTGGAGACACTGGAACTACTTGAGAGAGAAGGTGTGGAGATCTTCTCCTGCGGCACCTGTCTGGGATATTACGGGATAAAGGAGAAACTGAAGGTTGGTAAGGTCACCAACATGTACGAGATAGTTGATGCCCTTCTTAGCGGGGGCAGAGTGATAAACATTTAGGGGAGAACCTTCAGGAAAAGAAGAGGATTTAAGGTAGGAGGGCTATCAGCCTCGCTGGCAAGCTCCTGGGCTGATAGCCTCCCCTGGTAAAGGGTTTTGTTTTGTGTGCCCCTTTGCATCTCAAATTTTACTTAAATCCCTCCCCAAAATCAAACCAAATAATTAGAGGAGGAAGAGCAATGGGAAGACGGATAGTAATGGGGTTAATTGCCTTAACAGCGGTGATCCTTGTCTGGGCAGCTCCGGTAAATGCTTTAGACACAGAAGAGAAGATCGGGGTGTTAGAGAAAAAAGTAAGCGACCTGGAGGGTAAGCTTACAGAACGAACCTCATCCCTTGAGCAGATAACCAAATTTATGGAGGAGCACAAATTAAAGGCCGGCCTCTGGTTACAGAGCTGGTATCAGTTCGTGGAAGATGGAAAAAACAACGGCAATGAAAACCTGCATGACTTTATGTTTCGCAGGTTCTATTTCTATCTCAAAGGCGAGGTTACTCCCCAACTTGGTTTCTTCGCCCACATCGCCGGTGATCGCATCGGTCAGGATAATTTAGACAGCCCCGGCCAGGGTTTGGGGAGCGGCATCGCCGTCCGTGATGGATGGATCTACTACAACTTCAACGAATCCTTCAAGGTACAGATGGGGAGGATGTATCCCCCCTTCACCAGGAATTACGGCACAACTTCAACCAAGACCCTGCTGACTGTTGACCTCCCCTTTACCCAGGGGGGAGTGAGGGGCGGTATCTTCTATGCCAGCAAAGTGGGACGGGACGACGGGGTGGTCCTCTGGGGAAACCCCTTTGCCGGTCTGCTCCAGTACCGCCTCGGTGTATCAGAAGGGGTGGAAGGCGCTGAAAATCCTGATGATAGCTTAAGATTCACCGGGAGGGTCTCCCTTAACCTGTTAGAGCCTGAGACCTCCTGGTTCAACCAGGGGACATATCTGGGCAAGAAAAAGATACTTGCCATCGGAGGCGGTTTCGACCGTCAGGATGACCTCAGATTAACCGGAAGGCCTGATCAGCGGGACAATACCGCCTGGACAGCGGATATCTTTTTCGATCACCCCGTGGGAGAGGGAGCTCTAACCGTGGAGGCCGCCTATATAGATGTGAAGAACGTGACCCAAACGTTATCATTTAGCCGACTCGTTAGTGGAGATGACGCCCAGATCTACTATATCCAGGGTGGGTATCTCATCCCGGGTAAGATCGGTCCGGGAAGAATCCAGCCCTATTTCCGCTATGAAAGGCTTTCCGTGGATGAAAAACCTGACACGGTCTTCCCCTCTGTGGGAGTCAATTACTACCTTAAAGGCCACGATGCCAAATTAACCCTGGACTTCTCATTGGTTGACCAGCGGGAAGAGGTGAAAAATTTCCGGGGTAATTGGACAGGGGAAAACCAGAACCTGATTACCTTACAGTTCCAGGTGGGGATCTAAATCCGTCATGTTTTGCCGGACGATGCCCTTGCCTGGCAGAAAGCAATAAACTCTTGCAGCAGCCGGGAGATCAATCTTTCCTTACGATAAATGCAGTAGAAGCTTCGCTTCAGATTAAGCTCATCAACAGGAACAACCTTAACCATACCGAGAGCCAGACTTTTCTTGATGGCCAGATTTGATACGAAGGCGATCCCTATCCCTGCCTCTACGGCAGAGACTATCGCCTGTGTTGAGCCCAGCACCAGAGTTGGTGAGCAACGCCGCAGGTCATAACCCTTATCAAGCAGCATGGCCTCAAGGCTGCCCTGGGTGCCTGAGGTTCTGTTGCGGAAGATCAACGGCTCCTTTTCCAGCTCTTTCAGCGAGATATTTTCACGCCGGGCGAAGGGATGTTCTAAAAATACCACAAGAACAATCTCGTCTTCTGCTATCTTGAATGACTCAAGCTCCAGACCTTCGGGTATTATACCACAGAACCCTACCTCATATGCGCCCTCTTGTACCCTGGCAATGGCAGTGTAAGAATCGAACATGGTTACCGAGGGTCGTGTAGATGGATATAGGTGTTTGAACTCCCCCAGGAGGGGGGGGACAATAAATTCACTCGGTATAGTGCTCGCTACGATAGCTAAATCACCCACAACTTCATTACGTATTTGATCGAGATCATTCATGAATTTGGTCTCTTCCTGCTTAATGACCCCGGTAAAACGGAAGAGGCGCTTCCCCACCTCTGTCATACTGACCGCTTTTTCTTTGCGGTCAAGCAAGCGGACACCGAGTTCACTTTCCAAACGCTGGATCTGAAAAGAAACGGCGGGTTGGCTGAGCGAGAGCCTCCTTGCCGCCTCGGAAAAACTCCCCAGTTCAACCACCATTGAATAGGTCTTGAGATAATCCAGGTTCACAATAATCCCCTAAACAGTTTCATCCTTGGAGACCTTTGATGTTATACAGATATACCATCCTGACTAAAACAGCAAGCTAATAGTAAGCTGTCTTCAGACAGATTGGACAAACCAGACCGATGAACGCCCATGTCTGGAGCTATAAAAAAATTTTATGATAGCCATAAAAAAACTTGACAGGTAAAATGTATCGTGTTACGAAATGTCTTGACTGTTGTTTATTATGCGTGCCCCTGTAAAAGGGAATACTATTCGGGGGGAGGATGAAAATTGAAAGGGGCAACCATCGCTGTGTCGGGTAAAGGAGGGGTAGGGAAAACAAGTCTCTCCGCGCTTCTTATCAGAAGGCTGTCTCAGATCGGCAGTGTGCTGGCCATAGATGCCGATCCCGATTCCAATCTTCCCCAGGCCCTCGGGGTGAGGGTGGAAAAGAGCATAGGTGATGTGAGGGAATCCATCATAAATGCACCGGCACGTAGTAAGGAGGCAACGTCTAAAGAGGTGTTTGCAAGACTGGCTTTATATGAGGCCATCGAGGAATTTTCCCGCTTCGACGTAGCGGTGATGGGACGCCCCGAGGGGAGCGGATGCTACTGCTTTCTCAACAATATTATACGTCAATTGATAGACTTCAGGGCAAAAAGCTACGATTTCACGGTCATAGATTGCCATGCCGGTCTGGAACACCTGAGCCGCCGGACTACAAGGGGAGTTGATGTTTTGATCGCCGTTACCGAACCCACAAAGAACGGTGTCTTGACTGCGAGAAGGATCGTCGAACTTTCAAGGGAACTATCCATCGATGTGGGAACGATTCTGGTTGTGGCGAACAAAGTATCCCCTGAGGTAAGACCGTCCCTGGATAAAATAGCGAGAGAGAATGGTCTTGAGATAGATGTTTATCTCCCTTTTGAGGAAGAGATGGCCCGTCTCAGTATCCTGGGAGAACCGGCAGTGAATCTAAGGGGAGATTCTCCTGTCTCGGTAGGGGTGGAGATGATCTGTGACAAGATCCCTGGGGTTTATCCGATAAGCAGTTCTGAAGCGAAGACTGCGGAAGGATTTAAGTAGAAGAGGTTTATTGGAGAGCGAAGGACGGCGTGCGGACAGCGAGGTCGGCTGAGGGAGCCGGCGCTCCCCGCGGGCTGCAAACCCGTTGAGGATAACTATCGAGTAGTATCCTGGTCGGTTCGACTCCGAATCCGACCTCCGATAATTAATTAAGTCAAGGAGGCAAATAAAATGGCAGAGAGAGAAATTAAATTTAAACATGCTGGTCCCAGCCTGGCCTTTCTGGAAAAAGAGATGGAGGACAAGTTGGGAGTCCCACGGACATGGCAGTTGCCAGACCTGGAGCATGCCTATGACGGGCTGGAGGAGATTGGCCAGGGGCCTGAATACTTCAGCCACATCCGGAAAGGGGAGTATTTCCTTGACCTGGGAGGGCCGAAGACAGGCTACACTGGTTACTACTTCACGGACATCTGTGATGACCCCGATGAGGTGGTTGATGGAAAGGTGACCTTATATGGTCCTGACATCCACGAGATACTCCCGGAGTCTACCGTTCCCCTTGGTCTCCACTGGAAGCTCTACGGCAGGGATGTATCACATCTCCATGCGGAGTATCTGGGGAGACAGGTCATGACCGCCTGCATGACCACAGAGGGGTGGATGATATCGGGGGCGGCGTTTGACCCCTGGATCAGGCTGTCAAAGAAGGCTGCCCCTAAATATAAGGGGTTTTATCAGTTTGCCCAGCTGCTGAGGGCATACGGCCGGACGACTTCTCCTCTCCTGGAAAAAGTAGAGATGGTGATAGTGGTGGGAGCCCCGGTGGTGGGCGGGGTGGTAGAAAGCGCTCCTTCCGGTGTGCCTAAAGAGGCCATAACAGAGATATCTGGGAAGCTCCGAAAAAGACAAGAAATTTACGATGCCTGGTCCAAAGAGATGCAGGATGCCGATGTTGAGATATTTTACGGCTGCACACTGTGCAAGATGATCGCCCCAAATCATGCCTGCGTGGTTGCTCCCTCAAACGTGCCTTTCTGCGGCTTTGCCTCCTGGTCTGGCATGAAGACCACCTATGAGGTCGAGCCCGGTGGATACATCTTTGCCTGTCCCAGAGGGGAACTAATCGACAAGGATATGAGCTGGTATAAAGGTGTGGATGAAGAGATATGGGAAAGGTCAAATCACAAATATCATCATTTCTTCCTCAACAGCACCATCCTCTATCCGGCCACCAATTGCGGCTGTTTTGAAGCTGCATCCTTTTATATCCCTGAAGTGGATGGGATAGGAATAGTAAACCGCCGTTACACCGGCGAAACACCTTTAGGGATACCCTTCTCCACCCTTGCCGGGTTTATGAGCGGCGGGGAGCAGAATCACGGGTTTAAGGGACTGAGTGTCCGTAACATGATGATGAGGGATCTCCTGCGGGGAGACGGCGGCTGGAACAGGGTTGTCTGGATGCCGAAGGACCTGAAGCTCGAAGTAGGCGATGCAATACCCGAGGAGGTCTATGAAAAGATCGCTACAGAAGAGGATTGTCTGGACCCCGATGAACTTCTCAGTTTTTTACAAGAGAAGAAACATCCTATCGTAAGCAAATTCTGGGTTGATGGCGAACCTCAGCCCGTGAGGCTGCCAAGACCATCTGAGCCGTGGCCTGAAGAGGATTTGCAGCGGGAGATACAAAGGGTAAAAAGGGCGAAGGAGCTTTAAAGGAACTATGCTCAGGGAAGAGATCGTCGCAGCTGTGGCTCAAAGGGGGGTAGATGAATTCAAGAAGGGTATCTTTGCTGGCTTTCAGGTAGGGGAGGCAGAAGAAGAGGCATTACTGGCGAGTCTCATGAGCGGTCATCACCTCCTTATCGTTGGTCCACCGGGCAGCGGAAAGACTGATGTCGCCGGGAGGATCTCCGGAATATTAAACGATATTGAGGTAGTGGGGGGCTGTCCCCTGAATTGCCGCCTTACCGATGCCCTATGCCCCTGGTGCCTCGACAGAAAAAGAGGGGGCATGGGGTTGAAGAGCGCTATCCTGGCCGGAGCGGAGAGGGTAAAAAAAGTCCAGGGAAGCGGCGGATTGGTTGCGGAGGATCTGATCGGCAGCCTGGATCCGGAGGTGGTGCTGAAGGAGGGAATCTATTCACCGCGGGCCTTTGTCCCGGGCAAGCTTTTAAGGGCCAACAGGGGGATCCTGTTAATTGACTTCATCGACCAGGTACCGGAAAGGGTATTGAACGCAATTCTATGCGCCCTTCAGGGTGACACGATGACTGTCGGGCCCTTTAATTACAGGCTTATCCTCGATACATTGATCATCTCTACGGGAAGTGAGAGAGCATTAAAATCCCTTCCCTTAGACATAGCCGACTGTTTTGATGTCATTCGCCTTGGTTACATCGCCGATCCCATCCCCCAGAAGAGGATCATCATCGGCAATCTCAGACAATCCGGTAGAGAAAAGGGTATGGGGGAGACAATGACGGAAAGGGTCGTTGATATTATAAACCGAACCAGGAAACATATGGAAGTGAAGAGAGGTGTAAGCACCCGGGGGATGATCGGGTATGCCGAGCTTTTAACCGCTCTCTCTGAACTTAAGGACGATGAGGAGGGAAGAATGCTCCGGGAGGGGGCGCTTATTTCCCTTCCCCATCGCCTGAGACTTTCCCCCGAGGCTGATACACCGGGGAAAAGGGAAGGGATCATCAATGAGATCGTCGAGGAAGCAACAGGTATAAAAAAGAAGACAGCGGAGAAAATTGCCGCTCTTTCTAAGGAGGACCTCCTGACTTTGGTAGAGGAGATGGTAAGCGAAGATGCATTCAGGATACCTCTAAAGTACGGCGCCTTTGACTTGCTCTTGAAAAGATTTTACGATCTGCCGGAATCCATGCTGGCTCAACTTTACAGGAAAACGCTAAAGAATCTCCAGGAGCTTTACCCCGAACGCTGCAGGACGGACAACATTACCGAGGAGTTGTTGCAGGGATACGAAGAGGAGAGGAAGAGGGAAGAAAGGTTGAAGAGGGTGCTTGAGGAGGAGGCGCTGATGGAGATGCTCAAGTTCCTGGAAGAGAGGGATATCCTGAAGCAGGACAAGGACGGCATGGGGTGGGGTCTAAGCCGGCAGGGTATTAACTTCCTGCTGGAGAAGCTGACACCCAGGTCAGCAGAGGACAGCTATATCTTTGGCTATGGAAGACATCGCACCGGCAAGAAATCGGCGCTTGGCGAGGGGAAGGTTATCGGTCACCGGCACTTCCGCTTTGGGGACAGGTATCGTGATGTATCTTTCAAGGATACCATACGGGAGGCGATTCGTAATCGCAGGGAGAAGCTGACCAGGGAGGACATCATGGTAGAGATCAGAGATGTCCGTACGAGGATGAATATTGTTCTCCTTATTGACCTTTCGGGAACCATGGCCCAGTTGAAGAAGCTGTGGTATGCCAAACAGAGCGCCATCGCTCTGGCGCTGGCTACAGGCCGTTATAAGGATAGCATGGGGGTTGTCTCTTTTTCCAATCTGGCCGATGTTGTGGTTGATCTCAGCAGTAATCCCCACTATGTGACGCAAAAGGTGCTCGACCTGGAACTTCATGAAAACGCCTTTACAAACATCGGTTTTGGGATAGCGAAGACATGTACCCTACTGGCTCATCACCCCAAGGGAAAGGCAAGGCAGCATATCATCCTCATTTCCGATGGGGATGCGACCGCCCCCCATCCCTCTCCCCAGAGGTATGCCTTAAGGCAGGCGGCAATGGCGAGGCGTCGGGGGATCACCATTTCCTCTGTTTGCATCGCCCAGCATTCATTAGACCTGGAGTTGATGCGCCGGATAGCCAGGATAGGCAAAGGGAGGATCTACTATATCGGGGCGGAAGAGATGGCTTCTACTCTCGTTTCCGAGGCGGCAGCGGTTCATGCCGTTCATTAAAGGATTTTGGGAATACCGGAGACATTCAGGATGAGAGGCATTGATAAATTGATGAAAGGAGGTGAATAACCAGGATGACGGAAGAAAAAACATGCGGCGTTTGTGGGAAGAATGCAGTATCAGAGGTTTGTGAGATGTGTGGCATTCCACTATGCGCCGGTTGCCTGCGCAAGATCAAGCTCCAATCAGGAAACCCTGCTGAGCAGCAATTGAACATCGGGATAACCAGCGGGGCATCCCTTTCCACTCTTCGACAGGGGATAATAACGAGGAAGGTATGCGAGAAGTGTATGGTAGATATAGATGTGGAACCTTGAGGGCTGTGACGATATCACGATGGCGCGAGAGGCAACGATAATTTGCATATAAGAAAGGGAAAAACTATGGAAACTATGGAAGAGAAACTCGTCCGGAAGAGATTTGACCCTGAGAAGAGATTTATGGAGTTGGGAAAGACAAAGATTGACCTTGCCCGCCTCTGCCGGGATGCGAGGGGTATAGAGGATGACCTGAGACAGGTAATAAAAGAGGACTGGTCAGAGGCACGGTATAATGACTGGGATACCAGGCTCCACCCCTTTGCAGAGGCATCGGATTTGGTGGTACAGGATGAGGCCCTCCTCAACAACTATCCCCCCCTGTACACCGATATTCAGACCGTCTGCAGTGATTGCGACAACGGCCCCTGCGATCTGGTGGAGGGTGAGGGACTCTGCAGCCTGGCGCTCGATCCCTTCCAGGCTAGGTTGAGCCTGAGGGTAGCCTGCAGGGGATGCCAGTCTCAATTTATGGATACCCGTGGCCTGCTGGATTATGCTGTCCGGGAGTTCGGCCGGGATAAAGAGGTAAGCCTGGGGGCACGCCACGATATTTCCGACCAGGCCTTAAGTATCGCTATCCTGACGGGCCAATACGTGAGGAATCTCTCTCACCTTGAGCGGGCGCTCGCTTATGCTGAAGCTCAATTGAATAAGCTTTTTCTGGCAAGCTATCAGGGGACGGGAAGCGTATTTGATTTTGAAAATATGACCTTCCATTGCGGTTCTGTCCTATTGCTCGTTCAGGAAGTTTCGGAGCTGGTGAAGGGTTCCTGCTTTGGCTTCCAGAAAGGCGCAGACAGGGATAAACTGGAAATGGACCACTGGCCGCCTCCGAATATCATGGGCGGTCTGGGAAGTATAGAGAAGGGAAAACCGGTTATTGCCTTTGTGGGGGATAATCTCCTTCCTGCCTGGAGCGCCATAAATTACCTCAAGGAGAACGAATTGACAGAAAAGATTGAGATATGCGGACCTGGCCCGGTAGGCCTGGACATTGCTCGTTTCTACGATCGGGTTCGTATCGTTGGCACGATGGCAAATGCGGGTAAGTGGATCAGGTCAGGTTTTGCCGACGTAATCGTCGCCTCATCCGGGTGTGTTTCCCTGGATATCCTGGGGGAGGCAAAGAGGGTGGAGAGCAGGGTAATCTGGGTGAGTCCCCAGCCTATTGGGGGGCTTCCGGATCGGACCGATAACCCTGGTGAGGGGATTATTAATGATTTAATCGGTGGACTCGATGCGGTATGGGTAAGGGATATAGATAAGGTTGGTGAGATAGCGGTAAGGGTGGCACAGAAGGTAAAGAGGAAAGGGGATTACCTTCTGTCTGAAAAAAAGGCAAAAGAAGAGGCAAAGAGATGCAAAGAGGACTGTGACCTTTGCTTTAATGCCTGCCCCAACAGCCTCCTCATCGGCCGGGCTTTAAGAAAGGTAAGGGAAGAAGGTCTTTCCGCCCTGGCTCCCATAGAGAAGGGGTGTTACTTCTGCGGAAAGTGTGAGCAGCAATGTCCGGAGAAGATCACGATCCGTGATCTGATTGTCGCTACATTAAACAAGAGGGCTCCAGATGATAAGTTCATAATGCGCTCCGGAAGGGGCTCTGTGCCGGAGGATGAGATAGCACGTTCAGCCTTTACACTGATGAACTCTCCAGGTTTCTGCTGGATACTCTCATGCGGGGGCGGAAAAGATATAGAGGATGTTGGCTGGCTTGCAAACGAATTTACAGGCAAGGGGTGTGTTACCCTCATTGCAGGTTGCGGTGCGGTAGAGGCCGCCCGCTATTTCGACAGGGAGGCGGGGAAATTTCTCTTTGAGAAGTTTACCTGCGAATATGCCGTCAAGAACATCTCCTCCTTAGGAGGCTGTACGGCCATGACTTTCCTGCAGGAGGCAAGCGCCCACTGGGCGAGGACAGGTGTCCATATCTCTCATTATGCCAATTGGGCTGAGGTGGCAGATATAACACACAGGCTAATGGCGCCGCCGGTTATCATCTGGGGGAGGTGCCCTGAGAGGATGTATGCGGTAGCGGCAGGTCTTATCCGTATTGGCCATCAGGTCATCGTCGGACCGAATGCTGGATTTGCATGGAAACGCTATCTGCTGGGCAACCATTTTGATAGGAGCAAGTGGTGTGTATGGGACACCTCTAGCGGGAGAAAGGTGGAGACTGAACCGGGACAGGAGCATATACTTATCCCCGTGGAGACAAAGGAGGAAGCGCTGACTATCTTCTGGAGTCTTCAGCAAAAGCCGGGGGCTTCCATCTCTATTATGCGGCTCCTCTCACTCACCCCTTATATAGCATGCTATGAGAAATACTTTGGTGAGCTGCCCGATGACTGGCAGTGGTATGTTACCACGGCGTCCGACCTGCCTGTAAGGCAGAAGGTCCGTCTCCTCAAGGAGTTGAAGGAAAAGTGGGGCTGGGATACAGAAGGAGTGACAATAAAGAAGGCCAGGCATCGGGATGGTCGTCTCCTTACGACGGACGAGTTTGCCCATGAATACAGCACCCACGAGGCGCGTTTTTTTGCCAAGACACCTAAATTGGTGACGAAGAAGGCAAAGGAAAATCTGAGGAAGGAGGGATACGACGTATGAGTGAAAAAGACCCCCGGAAACTGGCAGATTGCCTCAAAGGGAAGAAGGTCCTGCTCATGGCAGGCCAACTGTGCGAGGAGATAGATTTTGGCAACAAGAAATTGCTGGACTATGTGGTAGAGATCAGCAACAGGATCGGCGCCCCCATTGCTGCCACAGGGAATACCCCCTTGAGTTTGAAGGCAAAGGGGGCAAAGTCGGTGAGGAAGATGTGGGCCGCCGAGGTGGTGAACTATATGCGCTGGCCCTGGGAAGATCCGGTTATCGACCGAAAGCCCGATCTCCTTGTGCTTATCGGCTATGGTCCTGCAGTGGCTCAGGGTCTTGCCTCTGCGGTGAGAGACGGAGAGACGATGGCCCTGGGGAATACCTATGTAAAAGGGGCGACCTATTCCCTCCCTGACTCTCCTTCCCTTGGCAAGTGGCAGCAATCCTTAGAAGAGATAGTTCAAGCTCTCGGGTAATGGAGGGGTAAATGGATGAGCGAAAATTTACAGGTGAAGAGGTACGGACAGAGGTGCAGCGGCTCCTCCAGTCTATGAAGTACCAGCTTGAAGAACCACACATACCCAAAGAGTTCATGGGCAAGCCTGATTTCTATGGAAAGAGAGAGGAGGGGGGAACAACTCACGCGATCTGTGGCCTGGTAATAAACGATATAAAGGAGATACCCCGGGGGGTTACTCACCTCTGGACGATAAAGAGGCAGTTGGGAGAGGACATTGACTATGTAATTGTACTCCCCCCGCAGAAGGAGGACGATCTGGTCGGCCTCTTGCGTGCCGATAATAACAAGTTGTTAAAGAAGGTAAAGCGGGAAGAATTCCAGATCTGGCTGTGTAATCCGGGGGAAAAGAGCATCTGCTCTGTATTTGGCACACCCCGGGACAGCCTTTTTACCCGGTATCTCAAATTCAGGGATCTGGAGGGAGAGAGTCATACTTCTTGAGGGAGGTCAAAAGTGAGCAAGGGAAAATTTACGAGTAAGGAATTTTTGTCTCAGCTTCGTACCTGTCCCCCCTTGGCCTATGACTTCAGTATCGGGGAGGTATTGGGGGAGGTGAAACGTTTCCTTGAGTATGTGGGCTACGAGGTGGCGGAACCGCCTCCTGCGCGTACGCATACGGTAACGCCTGATTTCTATGCCAGGAGGAAAGGGTCAGAAACGACCTATGAGATTGCCGGGATAGTGAGACATGACATGGAGGCAGCCGTTCTTGGGATTGCCCCTCTCGATACGATAAAGGACTCTCTGGGAGAGGAGGTGGACTATGCGATCGCGCTCCCCCCGGTAAATGAACGATATTTAATTGATTTCATGTGCGAGGAGAACTACAGATGGTTTAAGAAGATAGAGAAGGAGCGGTACATGATCTGGTTGTGCAACCCCGCCGAGAAGAGTGTCTGGTCAATCCTTGGCGCACCACGGGACAAGCTTTTCCGTGAATATTTTAAATTCAGGGGTGGCTTAGGGATGCTCTTCAACATGCCCTACCGGCGCGAATCAAAGGAGATTCAGAAGGAAGTTCTGGAAGAGTGAGAGGATATATGCCATGGCAACGGTTGCAGAGGTGAAGGAGATATTCGCACAGAAGGGTTTAAACATCAAGTTCCCCATGCAAGACGATTTCCTGGTGAAGAGTGTAGACATTGTAGAAAGGCGTACCTATCCGGATGGCGGCATACATTTCCTCTTAAGGATAGCATTTGTTGATGATAGAGGCAGGGAGGTCTCTGATCTCTTTCCCTGCGATGGGAGAATAGAGAGGAAGAAACCACTGCTAACTGTTTCAGAAGAGATACCCAAACCTTTAACACTAAAACCCCTCCCCCTGCGGGAAAAGATTGCTTTTGAGAACGAGGATGAGGCCCTGGATTATCTCAGAGAGGCAATCACCCATCTCCTCGAGGATAAAGGTTATCACCTCTTTGAGCGAGGCGAGGGTGACATCTACTTTCAGAAAGAATCACGAGGGTTCTTTATCAACCTGGCGCTGCGTTGTGATGAGGCGGCCATTGGTAGAACGGAAGATCTCATAGAATTACGACGGAAACACGGCGCTACCCATGATTATGGACTTGTAGTCCCGGCTTTTCAGGACTCTCTCGGTATTTCCTTGCTCTGTGAGGAGAACTGGTTCAGGGAACATGGTGAGTCTTTGGCGGCACACCGCATTGGCGTCTACGGTGTCAACAACTCTGACCCCAACCTGATCTTCCCCTTTACCATCTATCCGAGGGAGAGAGAACTCGCCCGGTATTTCATGTATACGGGGCCGCAGTGGTCCATCCTCCGCAATAAGTATATATCAAGTAGAAAAAGAGGGGACATTTAGAGATATCCATTAAGGATAAGGATAGCCTGTACCTGGACCTCCACACGCATTGTTACGAGGCCACTCTATCTACCAGTGTAAATGCGGTAGAAAAGATCGTAACCACTATCAGGGCACGCGGCTTAGATGGAATCGCAATTACAGAGCATGGCGACAGTAGCTATGGGTACAGGATAAAAGAGATAGTTGAACAGCGCTTCAACAATGAAGTCTTAATTATTCCGGGGCAGGAGAGAAATACAGGGTTGGTATATGTGCAGGTAGTAGAGTTATATCTACCCGACAATGCTACTTTCAGATTCGTAGCGCATCCCTATCATTTGACGGACTTCAGCCGCTACGTTGCTGCATATGCAGATGAGCTGCACGGTGTGGAAATTGAAAACTTCCAACACCAATGGGAGATGAAGCAGATAGATAAGGAAAGGATAGAAGCAATAGCAGAGGAATACGGTCTTATGCTTCTGACAAATAGCGATGCCCACTCCCTGGATAATATCGGACGATATTATAATGAAGTCGCTTTGGGAGAGCTTTACCTGAGAATAGCACGGAAAGGATGTTAAAAGGAGGATGCATGACCGATTATACCGAGATGTGGAAGGGGTTGGGTCTGAACCTTGACAAACACGAGCAATTGTTGAATGCCTTAGGGACGATCTATGCCGATATCTACTTAAGCCAGAAGGACCGCCCCCAGGGGATGGGGTATTTCGATTTCGTCATGTCCGAGGTCCATGGATTGAGGATCAGGGAACTTTTAGACCACAAGGAAAAGGGGGGCAAGGTCGTGGGTACCTTCTGTCTCTATGTCCCCGATGAGATTATCCTCGCCGCAGGGGGAGTGAGTGTGGGTCTGTGTGGGGGAGCACAGTTTTCCGTCCCCGATGCCGAGACTGTATTACCGAGAAACCTCTGTCCCCTGATCAAGTCTTTCTTTGGTTTCAAGCTCTCTCTGGTCTGTCCCTACTTCGAGGCGGCCGATTTCGTGGTGGGGGAGACCACCTGCGACGGGAAGAAAAAGGTATGGGAGCTTCTTGATAATTATCTCCCCACCTATGTGATGGAGATTCCCCAGATGAAACGGGGGATTGACAAGAATCTCTGGTTCCAGGAGATCAAGGCCTTTGCAGAAAAGATGGAGAAGGAGGCAGGTGTTAAGATCACCCCGGAAATCCTGGAGGAGAAGATCAAACTCGTCAACAAAAAGCGAAAGGCGATAGGGAGGGTCTTTGAGGCACGTAAGGCAACCCCGGTCCCCATCAGCGGAAAAGATGCCTTACTGATTGCACAGATTGCCTTCTATGACGACCCGGAGAGGTTTACTGCCAAGGTCAATGAACTCTGCGAGGAACTTGAGGAAAGGATCATAGAGGAAAAGGGGGTAGTTGACAGGAGCACGCCAAGGATACTCGTTGCCGGCTGCCCGATGGCCATACCAAACTGGAAACTCCATCATGTCGTAGAAAATAGTGGCGGCGTGGTTGTCTGTGAGGAAAGCTGTGTGGGCACCAGATACTTCACCAATACGGTAGAGGAAGGATGCCCCACGACAGAGGGGAAACTGAGGGCTATTGCGGAACGTTATCTCAAGATAAACTGTAGCTGTTTTACCCCGAACGACGAAAGGATTGAGCAGATCATCCAGTATTGCAAAGATTATAACGCCGCCGGGGTAATCCACTACACCCTCCAGTTCTGCCATACGTATAAATTGGAATTCGTCAGGGTAAGGGAAGCGCTCGATAAGGCAGGTATCCCTGTCCTGGAGATCGAAACGGACTACAGCGAAGGCGACGCGGGGCAGTTGAAGACAAGGGTAGAGGCGTTTATCGAACAGATTTCAATGTGAGATAATTTTGCAGGCAACTACGGAAAACGGCTGGCCCGGGCCCGTTTTACAGTTTAACCACTCAGGAACAAGGAGGTGTATCCCTTCCCCGCCTCTCAGGAATCTCTCCTAATCTTCTTGACTTACTCGTAAATGATCAGTACAAATATTGTCAAAATCATATTTTTAAGAGACAGAAAAATTCGACCTTTTAAGGAGCATTACTATTAATAAATTAGATACTACGAACAGCGGAGCAAAGATACGTCTTACGGAGACGGTTCATGGGGCCGGCTGAGCCTGCAAGATAGGTCCGGGAGACCTGCATGAGGCATTACGTGATTTACCCCTTATTGCTGATCCGAACCTGATCGTGGGGATAGAACATGCGGAAGATGCCGGTGTCTATAAACTGAGGGACGATCTGGCTATTATTCAGACCGTTGATTTCTTCACCCCTATTGTGGACGATCCCTATACCTTCGGTCAGATTGCCGCGGTAAACGCCTTATCCGATGTCTATGCCATGGGGGGGAAACCCCTGACGGCGATGAATATCATCTGCTTTCCTGTCGGCAAAATGGATATTGATATCCTTCGTCAGATTCTTAAGGGGGGTCTGGATAAGATGCGGGAGGCCAATGTTCTCCTTGTGGGAGGGCACAGTGTAGCGGATAATGAATTGAAGTACGGACTATCCGTGACCGGGGTCATCCACCCGGAAAAAGTCCTGCTGAATAAAAATGCCAGGGTTGGGGATAAGTTGATCCTCACCAAGCCTCTGGGTACCGGCATTGTCAGCACGGCTTTAAAGGGAGGTATAGCCGATGAAGGGCTGGTAGCCCGCTCGGTAAAATCCATGACTACCTTGAACAAAAGGGTTATGGAGCTTATGACAGAAACGCCGGATGTCCATGCCTGTACCGATATCACCGGCTTCGGTTTTCTCGGTCATGCCTGCGAGATGGTGGAAGGAAGCGATGTGGGGATGCAGGTTTATGCCTCTGCTGTTCCTTATTTTCCGGGTATCCGGGAGCTTGTCGAAGCAGGTATTGTACCAGGCGGCCTGTACCGGAACAAAACATTCCGGATGAATATGATCGAAGTTGATTCCTCCTGTCCCAACTGGCTTATAGACATCCTCTTTGATCCACAGACCGCTGGAGGGTTACTCATCTCCCTCCCCCCACGCCAGGCAGAGGTCTTAATTAAAAAAATGCACGCAGAAGGTGTGGAGGGAGCGGCCATCGTGGGAGAAGTCATACCGGAGCCGAAGGGAAAAATCAGCGTTACTTAACATTACTGCCCTTTACTGCCCACCCCGGATGGGGAGGGGGATTTATCCTCACCGGATTCAGCCGGTGAGGATGGTTTTGTTGTTTCCTCTTTCTTCTTAGTAGATGATGCCTTTTTTCCACCATAGTCGCTGACATACCAGCCGGAACCCTTCAGGTGGAAGGAAGAAAGAGAAACCATCCTTTTGGCCGGCCCATTACAAAGTTTGCAGACATTCACTGCCGGGTCGGTAATTTTCTGAAATAACTCATACTCTTTACCACACTTCTTACACCTATACTCATAAATCGGCATACTAAACCCTCCAAGAACCATTTATATTTCAAATGAACAGATCACCTATTTTGTAGCGATTGCTGAAACAATCAAGAACCAGTGTTAAATCTGGGTAAACTATAGACTGGAGTATATTTCCGGTAATACCATGGACCTTTTTTTCTTCTTCTTCTTTTTCTTCCCGAGGTACATCGAAGCTACTTTCCCCGCGTTCAAACCGGATCACGTGAACGATTTCATGTGTGGCGATGTATAACATCAAAGGTGTTAATTTAATAAAAGAATTTGCCCTCTCCACGGCATTAAGGATACGGTTATCCTGCAGACAGATACTATAAAAACAAAAGCTGTCATGACTATCTGTCCCCTTACTTTTTGGGTAGTAGTACTTGCAAAGATGGGCAAATGCCCCTTCGTTTACCTCGTGGTCTTCGAGGTAAGCAAGGGTTTTTACATCGTACCGGTGGGCACTCAACTCCTTGCGACTGATGCGAAAGTACTGCGCCGCCAGTTTTTCTGCATCAGCAAAGGCGCTCTTTGTCAGAAAAATCTGTGCAGGATTAAAATACATAACCCTTACAGTATATTCATTCTTTCGTTTCTGTCAATAGGCTCTACTTGAGGTAAAATCTTTAGGGTTTTTCATCTAAACAGGTAAACTGATAGTAAAGGTAGTTCCCTTCCCCTCTTCACTGGCTACCTTGATCTCGCCACCATGGTCCCTGATAATTCCATAGCAAACTGAAAGTCCTAAACCCACCCCCTTTACCTTCTGTTTTGTTGTAAAAAAAGCCTCAAAGATCTTATTCCTGATCTCTTCCGGAATTCCTACTCCTGTATCCTGAATATGAATCAGGACATTTTTCCCTTCTCTTGCCGTCCTCACGGTGAGGGTCCCTCCCTTGGGCATGGCTTCCATGGCATTTTTAATAATATTCAGCATTACCTGCCTCATCTGATTTGTAGAGGCCATGACCTCCGGAATTCCCCTATCCCAGTATGTCTCTATCTTGATATTCGATTCCCTCATCTGCTTCTCCATCACCGAGAGAATCCCCTCGATCAGCTCATTAATCCTGATGGGCGTCCTCTTTTCCTCTTCAGGCTTTGAGAAACTGAGCATGTTCCGGAGCATCTCCGAGAGCCTCTGAGCTTCCGAGAGGGATAATTCCAAAATCCTTCTCCGTTTACTCTCCGGGGGAATTTCGGTTTTGAGGAGTTCCAGTGTGTTCATAATACCGTAGATGGGGTTGTTTAACTCATGGGCGACCTGAGAGGTGAGTCTGCCCATAGCCGCCAGCTTTTCTGACTGGAGAAGGGCCTGCTGCGTCTTCTGGAGTTCTCTCTCTATCCTCAACCTCTCTCTTAAGTCCTTAAAGATACCCACACTGGCAACCTCTTTCCCCCCTCCATTGTAGATGATAGACGCCGAAAGGTCTCCCTCGATCAGTTCTCCATCCTTTCTCTGTTGTGTAATAGGAAAAGAAGTCAACTTCCCCACCCCTCCAAAATCAGGACTTTTCAGTTTCTTCATCACCTCCCGGGCAACGCCGGGTGGATAGATGCTGCTGATATTCATCTTTCCCACCACCTCTTCTGCCTTATAGCCCAGGATGTCTTCCGCTCCCCTGTTAAAGATGAGGATATTACCCCTCATATCGGTTACAAATATCCCATCCACCGAACTCTCAATCAGATTTGTTAAGAATTCGTTCGCCTCTCTCAGTTCTCTTTCCATCCTCTTTCTTTCGGAAACATCAATCATGATCCCTTCATACCCTATGATCGCTCCCTTTTCATCCCTCTTTGCATGGGCAGTAACTAAAACCGTAATCTTCTCGCCATTTTTCTTATTAAACTCCAGTTCAAGCTCTTTAACGAATTCCTGCTTTTCAATCAAACTCTGAAAGGCCATGCGATCTCCCGGCCTCGTATAGAGATCCTTAGCGATATCAATCTGCAAAAATTCATTTTTATTTTCATATCCTAACATCTCAAGTAAAGCCTGATTGCAGTCGAGAAAACGTCCCTCCTTAGTACTGATATAGAGGCCATGCCGCACCCTTTCAAAGAGGTTACGGTACTTCTCCTCCGATTCCTTTAAATCCCTTTCGTACTTCTTTCTCTCCGTAATATCCCGGATATAGGCATAGGTTCTTACTCCCCCTTTTTCCAACTTCTCAATGGTAATACAGACATCTGCATCCTTTTTCACACCCCTCCCCGTTATGATCTCCATCTCTGTGCATAACCGTTTACTCTCATCCGCTCCCAATCCCGAATGCATCTGGGCAAGATAACCGATATCCCCCTCACTCAGGAGACAACGAAAATCCATTCCTATCAATTTCTCTTTCGGGTGTCCGGTCAGTTCGGAGGCAACGGTATTGGCGAACTCGATCCGGTACGCCTCATCGAAAACGATAATACCATCATCACCCATCTCCGCGATCTTCTCAAGGCGTTTGGTCACCTCATGAAGGCTCTCTCGGATTGCCTTTCGTTCAGACTCTTTTGACCCCTTTTCCAGATCGGTTGCCTTCACTTTCAATGCTTTATAATCAAAGCTTCGTTTCATGTTGGTTTTACCTTTCTCCACCAGTTGTCTATTTCTATGATTAATACGTGTTCCTGGGATTGCTCGCTCTGGGGCTGGTTGCCGGCATGACTTTTTCAGGGGGAGATGCTATTTATCCTTGAAAATAGCGCCGGTGCCTGCTGAGGTGACCAGTCTGGCATACCTGCCGAGGTATCCGCCCATTATTGCAGGCGGGCGAGGCCGGAAACCATCTTTCCTTCCGGCCAATTCCTCTTCGCTTACCAACAAGGTGAGCTTTTTGCCGGGGATGTCAATAGCGATCCTGTCGCCTTCCCGGATGAGGGCGATAGCCCCGCCTTCCGCCGCCTCCGGTGATATGTGGCCTATCGCGGCCCCTCTTGTCCCACCGCTGAATCTCCCATCCGTCAGCAGGGCTGTCCTATCATCGAGCCCCATCCCGGCGATAGCGGAAGTAGGGGCAAGCATTTCCCGCATCCCCGGCCCCCCTATGGGGCCTTCGTAGCGGATCACCACGATGTCACCGGGCTTAATCTTCCCGCCGAGGATGGCGGCCATGGCCTCGTCCTCGCCGTCGAAGACGCGGGCAGGCCCCTCGTTTACCAGCATGTTCTGTGAGACTGCCGACTGCTTGACCACTGCGCCGTCGGGGGCAAGATTTCCCCTCAGAATAGCGATGCCTCCCTCGCGGCGATAGGGGTCGGCAGGGGACCGAATGACGTCATGGTTGAAGACTCGTGCAACTTTAAGGTTGTCGCCCACGGTTTTACCCGTTACGGTCAGAGAGGAAAGATGGATCACGCCCAGCGAACTGATTTCTTTCATTACGCCCTGAACTCCGCCAGCCAGGTCCAGGTCCTCGACATGATGTGGTCCCGCCGGGCTGAGGCGGCAGATATTAGGGGTCTTTTCACTGATGGCATTGAAGAGGTCAATGTTTAGCCTGATTCCCGCTTCATGGGCGATCGCAGGGATATGGAGGACGGTGTTGGTTGAGCAACCGAGGGCCATATCCACCGCCATGGCATTTTTGAAGGCATCAAGGGTGGCAATTGCCCGCGGACGGATATCTTTCTTGAGGAGAGCGAGGATCGTCATGCCTGTGCCTTTAGCGAGACGCCTCCTCCCAGCATGGACGGCGGGGATCGTTCCGCTTCCCGGCAGGCTGAGGCCGAGGGCCTCGGTGAGGCAGTTCATGGAATTTGCCGTAAACATCCCCGAACAGGATCCGTATCCCGGACAGGCACAATCCTCCAATGACTTCAGCGCCTTCTGTGTCATCTTTCCGGATTTTACCGCTCCCACCCCTTCGAAGACACTAATCAGGTCCACCGCTTTCCCCTCCCGGGTACCGGCCAGCATAGGGCCGCCACTGATGAAAATAGCGGGGATATTCAGGCGGAGGGCCGCCATGAGCATACCGGGAATGATCTTGTCGCAGTTGGGAATAAATACCAGGGCATCGAAGGGATGGGCCATGGCCATCACCTCAATGGAGTCGGCGATCAACTCCCGGCTGGCGAGGGAGTATTTCATACCCGTGTGACCCATGGCAATCCCATCGCAGACGCCAATGACGGGAAATTCAACCGGTGTTCCCCCGGCCATCCTTATTCCGGCCTTAACGTCCTGCGCAATCATGTCGAGGTGGATATGACCGGGGATGATCTCATTTGCCGCATTCGCCACACCGATAAGAGGCCGGGCGAGTTCCTCGTCGGTGTATCCCATGGCCTTGAAGAGAGAGCGATGAGGCGCCCTTTCCAAACCCTTTTTCATGATATCGCTTCTTCTCATGTTTTTTCTCTCTTTTCCGGTCTTAAGGAGCGAACGGCGGCGCCTGCCTGCCACATCTCCATATTTCTCATCGCCTCCAACTCCCTTGCGAGCCGCTGCCTGTAGTCAGAGGCGCTGTTGGCTTCCAGTACGATCTGAACCTCCCTGCCGGAGACAACGCTTTCATATAAGGTATCGAAAAGAGGAGCAACAGCATCACGAAACCTGTCTTTCCAGTCGAGGGCGCCTCGCTGGGCAGTGGTGCTGCAATTGGCATACATCCAGTCCATGCCGTTTTCCGCAACAAGGCGGATCAGGCTCTGGGTCAGTTCCTCCACCGTTTCATTGAAGGCCTCACTGGGGGTATGACCATTTTTCCGGAGGAGATTGTACTGAGCTTCCATGACACCAGTTAGGCATCCCATGAGAACCCCCCGTTCTCCCGTCAGGTCACTGTACACCTCGTTCTTAAAGGTCGTAGAGAAAAGGTAACCCGAACCGATGGCAATCCCGAGGGCAAGGGTCCTTTCTGTTGCTCGCCCGGTATAATCCTGAAAAACAGCATAGCTCGCATTGATACCGCTGCCGGCAAGAAAGTTGCTGCGGACGGTACGTCCCGACCCTTTAGGGGCCACCAGGATCACATCTATATTTTCCGGGGGAATAACGCCGGTCAGGTCTTTGTAAACAATGGAAAACCCATGGGAGAAATAGAGGGCATTTCCTTCCGTGAGGCAAGGTTTGATCACGGGCCACAAGGTCTTCTGACCGGCATCGGAGAGCAGATACTGGATAATGGTTCCCCGCCGGGCAGCTTCTTCCGGTGAGAAGAGGGTCTTACCGGGGATGAATCCGTCCGCTACCGCCTTCTGCCAGGATAGGCCTCTCTCCCGTTGCCCGACGATAACCCGGATGCCGTTATCCCTCATGTTCAAGGCCTGTCCCGGCCCCTGGACACCGTAGCCAAGGACGGCTACCGTTTCATCTCTCAGGACATCCTGAGCCTTTGCGAGGGAAAATTCTTCGGAGGTTATCACCTCTTCCCACACACCGCCAAAGTTGATCTTTGCCATAATTTACCCCTTCCTGAAAACGCGGGTCACCGCTTCTTAATTTTTCTAATCTTCATCAACGCTTACCATTTCTCTTCTCGTGTGTCAAGAATACCATAACAGGTTCATCCGGTTTGAGCGTACTTGTCTAAAATGCCTTTCTTCCTGAAATCAGCAAATCGTCAATATCAACGAAAATGCAGGATTTCAACCCGTAATCATGGATGTTATTTCCTCAATAATTATGATATGGATGACAGAAGCATGAACCCTCGGTTCTATGAGGGTTTTGGGCCAACGGAACCATCGTTAAAATACTATGGCACGCCGGAAACCAGACGGTTAACGGGGAAAACAAACATCAGCCTGTGGTATCGGAAAAAAACCGGGTTACTCGACTCAAAAATATCCAAGCATCTATAATATCAAAATTTTTCCTTAAGATAATTTTGATTACCTGATATAAGAAACAGCATGTTATCATGTTATAAGAGATCGAACTTTAACTCATGAAATATTGTCTATCGACACGGGACCGTCATGCAGGATTTCCTGAAAAATATCCTCAATTACTACGCTGCTTTCACCGAAACCCGCTTCTCCAGCAGAAGCACCCTGAAGTACCAGTGGACCAATGATGTCACCCTCACCCTGGACGTCTCCTTTTTCCCCGAATTCCGTTGTCTCTGGCTTGACAAGATTAGCTCGGCAGACATCAAGTCTGTTGACATCCGCCCCCGTCAATACTGCATCCCTCTGTCCGTCCAGGCATTCCGTGAACGATTGGAAAAAGAACTCCACGGCGGTCATGATCTGAACGCCTTAAAAGTCTTTATCCGTCAGGAAGAAGAACGGGAACCCAGACCGGAACCGCCGCTGGAAAAACGGGAAATTTTTCTCGACGGGACCAGGCAGTACAACCTGTCCCTTCGCAAGACCATCGAGGGAATCGTCAAGGATCTACAGAAAGAATCGCTTGAGCGGCTTCAGGCGGAATACCTGATCCGCCAGTTTCCACCCCCGTCTCTCAATCTCAGGAACCTGACCCAGGAAATTTTTCGCACCCTCCAGGGCATTGCGCAAACCGCACGGAATGAGGATGATTACTTCGGACAGTTGAGGGCGTACCTGCAAGAGCGTGACTATGACCTTGTCCTGTTCGATCTTTACTATCTATTGGCCGGCTATCGCTCCGCCAGCGACCTTGGAAGCGTTTATCTTTTCTTCGATTCTATCGGCGGGGACCAGGGGAAAGAAAAAGGAGAAATCCAGACCGAGTACCCTCTTTTCTTCATCGAGGTCGCTTTCAGCAGCGAGGCCGGGGATTCAATCCGGCTTCAGCTCCCGAACGACTTCATTTTGATCAACACGCCCGCCCTCAATACTTTTGAATTCGACTCTATCCTCACCCTGCCCCGCGCCTCGTCCTTTAAAGAAGCCGTCTTGACCCTGAGGCAACTGGACCGGTCTCTGGATGCAGAGTATCAAGTCTTACGTCAGGAAATCACCTTGAGCGACGGCTTCTATTAATTCTCCGGAAAAGCCCTTAACAGGCCGCCCGTTCGATACCGTCTCGGTTTCCAGGTCATCCGGGATGAAGACAAGAGACTTCTTGATTACTCCGAGCTGATGACCCGGATCGAAAGGGGCATGGCATCAAAGCTGGGCGGCTTTGTGGATGCATACGTCCATAAAAACGTCATCAACACGACGGAAGAAACGGAACGGAATTACCGGGAACGCTACCCTTCGAGCTCTCCCCGGTCATTTATCGCAGACAACCCTCTGCCGTTGAACATCGAACAGAAGAAAATCCTGCTGTCCCTGGCCAATTCGAAGAACCGGGTCATCACGGTGGGAGGTCCTCCGGGGACCGGAAAGTCACACACCATTGCGGCTATCTCATATTGGGCCAATCAGAACGACCGGTCCGTCGTGATCACCTCCCACAAGAAAGAAGCCCTGGACGTCGTGGATCGGATGCTGAGCGACAAGTTTCGTGATCTCCACCCCATGGCCAAGCCATCCATGATCCGCCTGACCAGGAGCGTAGATTTTTCCAAGGTTTCCTCGCTCAATGAAATAACGAACTCCCTTGCGCAACCCGCCATAGATGCCGCCGTCAAAAGGGCGTCTTCGTTTTCGGAAGCAGCCGTCAATAAAGACAGGCAAAAGATCGAGGAAAAGATGTCCGCCGAGATCGATGAAGTCATCAAGAAGGCCCGCAAATATCCCGACACAACCCGGGATCTGATGGCCTATCTGGCGCTGGAAGAAGATCTTCGACAGAAAGGAATTCTCGATGAAGATATCGTTAGACCGGCATGCGCCCTCCATGAAGAAATTTCCTTCCTGGAAGAATTTATCGACCGGTTTAATACAAGCGCCCGACGCTTCGATAAATTATCCCTGCACAGCCTGGCCGAAATATTCAGGAAACAGATGGAAATACAGGAAGTCCAGAGGGCCTGCGAAACCGTCAACCAGCTTTCCTTCGCTAAGGATTGGCTAACCCTCGTCACGCAGGACCGGTTGGAAGCAATTCCGATTCTGGAGTCCATCCTTGCTACCCTCTCCGACGCATTTGATGATGAAAAACCTCTTCGGGATCTTCAGATCATCCCGGTGGAAGTGAAAAAAACCGCCCTGCTTCAGGCGGTCGCCACCATTGGCGATTTGAGGACTATCGCCGGCCGTTTGGAAGAGCTGGCCAATCTCAAGCCCACCAAGCTCCTGATCATGAAAAATCAGGACTACGAACAGGCAATATCCCGTTTTACGGAAGACTTCCCTGTTTTCGAGGAATATCAGCGAAAGCGGAAACGGGCATGGAAAGACTACCACCGAGATGTCGCCGCCGAACTTGACCGGCTGGCCGCCTTGAAGAAGGAGACAGCATACAACTGGGGATTTTTGTACCATCTCGGCTGCGAACCCTATGACTTTGAAGCCTTGACAAAGGCCCGCAACGATCTTGACCACCTTCGGTTCAAGATGCTCGTCGAAGACATCTCAAAGACAGCAAAAAAGGAGCCGGGAGATCTGACCCTTCGGGAGATCAAGACCGCATTTGAAGGGATCAGGTATGCCGGCCAATACGCGGCGGCGGCTAAACGGGTCGAAGACTTCAAGCAGACGACCGGGCTGGAGAAACTGGACCATGCTGCCCTGTTTACCATCCTGGAGGGAATTCAACCGGTCGTCGCGGACATGAAACCGGAAATACTGGATGCCCTCCGCACCCTCAAGGAATACTACACGGCGCTGTTCAAGAAAGCGTCCATTGATTTCGATAACCTCGGCACCCTTTTCCGGCTTGGAAGCCTTCTCGAAGACGAAAAGAAGCTGTATGACCTCATCAAGCTCAATGCCAATCTGAGCGGGAATGATGGCGGACTTCTCGGAACAGACGAGTCCCTCCGGGAGCTTTATCGTATCCAACAGAGAATTACAGAGCACCAGAACGACCTGCGCCTGAAGAACCTTCTCCAACACGGTGGAGACGCGGAGCGGATCAAGGTCCGCGTAGCCCATGGCCGGCGACTCCCGACGGATTATGCAAGGCTCCTACTGTCCAGCTTCGCCTGCATCATCGCCGAGCCGGAAGCGCTCTTCCGCTACTTCCCCATGGAAGAAGACCTCATCGACATCCTGATCTTCGATGAGGCATCCCAGGTGTCCATCGCCCATTCCATATCCTTGATCCTGCGGGCAAAGCAGGTCGTCGTCTTCGGCGATGAATACCAATACGGAGCCGTGGGAGCCGTAACGGTAAGCCGGAAGTACGCCCAAGGTTATTTCAGGAAGATCCTGGATAGCTATAAGGCCGAATTCCACGGCCAGACCACACCGGAACAGGAAGAAAAAATCATCGCCGCCGAGGCGGACGAAAGCCCGGAAGAGGATCGGTTCATCCCGGGGGAAATTCCCGTGGACGCCGGGCCGGAGTGGATTCGGACCTTCGGTATCCGCAACTCTACCCTGAACTTCTGCCGCGCCATCGCCAATTACCGGACAACCCTGACGGAACATTTCCGGTCCTTCAAGGAGATCATTGATTACTCCAACAAGCATTTCTACGAACTTGCCCAGACGCCCTTGATCGTGAACCGCCTCCGGACGAAACCCATTACCGAAGTACTGCGCTTCATCCGCGTGGAAACCCAGGGACGGTCAGGGAACCACGTCAATCTGGACGAGTTGGAGGCGATCCGCCTGGATCTGGAAGGACGCATCAAACAGGGATTCAAGGGAACCATCGGGGTCATCACCTCGTTTCGGGAACAGCAGCAGCGGGCGGAGAAATACTTCCGGGAACACATGAGGGATTACCTCCGCCTGAAAGAGGAGCAGAAATTGTCCATCTGGTTTGTCGGCGATGTCCAGGGAGAGGAGCGGGACATCGTTTATTACACGTTCGTGGAAGACAGGATGAACAGTGAGGGGGGGCTGAAATCCATATACCCCATCCCCGATGGAACGGCCGACACGATCAAAAGCCTCAAGATGCAACGGCTCAACGTCGGTTTCAGTCGGGCCAGGGATACCATGGTCTTCGTCCACAGCATGCCCCTGGAAGACTACATGGACACACGCCTGGGCGACGCCCTCCGGTTCTATTGGACCCTCCTGAAGGACACGAAGAGAAGCGACCATTTCATCGTAGAAGAAAAAACCTTCGACTCACCCAAGGAAAAAGAGCTTTACCAGCTTCTACTCCAAACTGATTTCTTTCAGAAAAACCGCGAGCGAATGCACATCATTCCTCAATTCGACATCGGCCGCTACATCGCCCAGGAATATAAAAAATACATCCCGAAATACCGCGTTGACTTCCTGGTAACCCTGGCGGAGGGCGGCAGGGAACGATCCCTGATCCTTGAATATGACGGTCTGGAGTATCACACGAAGGATCCCTCCGTCGTTCGCTCTCTGGAGGATTTCCGGGAGGAGTACCTGGAATACGACATCCGCCGACAGCTCGAACTGGAAAGTTACGGATACCGGTTTCTCCGGATCAACAAGTTCAGCCTGACGCCTGTAAAGGAAGGACAAACAAAAGTGGATGTGTTAAATGATTTGATGATAAGGTATTTCGATCGTCAGGAGGTGTGATATGGAAAGACAGAAAATAACTATTGAACTGCCATCGGAAATCCTGCCGCTGGTTGCCAGAAGAAAGAAAGATATATCCTCGCGGATTCTCGAATATCTCATTCTTGAACTCTACCGGCTTGGTGAAATATCAAGCGGAAAGGCGGCTCAATGCCTGGGAATGGAACGATTCGAATTCATCCGCTTTGCGTCGCGGCTGGATATCCCCTATATCGACATGGATAGGGATGAACTCATAGCGGACGCCGAACATGCCCGGAGGGTTTCTGAAGAGGCAGTCAAATGATCGTTTCAAATTCCAGTTGCCTGATTATCCTCGAAAAACTTGGCAAACAAGACCTTCTGGAAAAGATGTTCCGCCGGATTGTGATTCCGAGGGCGGTCAGTGAAGAAGTCTTCGGCGGTAAGGAATTGCCCCCGTGGATCGAGATAAAGGAGATTCAGCATACCCTTTCCCAGGTGTTTTTTGAGAAAACCCTGGGAAAGGGGGAAAGTGAGGCCATTGCCCTGGCACTGGAATTGAGAGCCGATTTGTTGATTGTGGACGATCTTGCTGCCAGGCGAACCGCTGAAAAGACCGGGCTCAGGATAACTGGTGTCATCGGCGTTCTTCTGGAGGGGAAAAAAAGAGAATTGATCAACAGCGTCAGGGACGTCATGAATGAGATGCGCATGCATGACTTCCGCATCTCTGAAGAAACGTACAAAAACGCCCTGGTTCTGGCAGGAGAGGAATAATGTCCAGGATAAGTCTGGAAGAAAGCGACCTCAAGAGGCTTTTTGATGCCTTGAATGACTCCGTGGAGCCCCCGGAGGAGCTGGTGGCCAAGCTCTTCCCGTCATTCATGGAAAAACTGGCCGCCGGGGGCAAGTTCGATTTCGAGGCACTGAACCGCATCCGTATCCCGACCCTGGAATATGCCGGGAAGCGGCAGGAAGGGGTCATCCTCGCAGGGGCGGTCCTCCTGGGCCAGTCGGCGCCCCTCCAGATTCTTCGCACCTTTGGTGAACCGGGTGAAGACGGCTGGCGGAACCTGATCGTCCAGGGGGACAACCTCCAGTTTCTGAAGACGGTCTTCCTGAACCAGGACCCCCTGATCAAAGACAAGGTCAAGGGTAAGGTCAAACTAATCTACATCGATCCACCGTTTGGGACAGGGGATGAGTATGGCGGAAGCGGCGGAGAAGAGAGTTACACAGCTAAAATCATGGGATCTGAGTTTATTGAGGGGATAAGGGAGCGTTTAGTTTTTCTAAGGGAAATTCTTAGTGAGGAAGGGTGTATCTTCATTAGAATAGATTATCATTTTGGCCATTATGTAAAAATCGTAATGGATGAAGTATTTGGAAACAATAATTTTAGAAACGAAATCATCGTAAGGAGGGGCCAATCTAAGGCAGGGTTCTTTAAACAATTTGAAAAGATAAACTCTATTGCAGTCGCATACGATACCATATTTTGGTACTCAAAAAGACCAGAAACAAGATTCTTGAAAATTTCAAAAGATGCACCAGATGATGATCGGGTAAATGGTAAATGGATGAATTTGATAAAGTCAAAAGCCTATGACAGGCCTACAATGAAATATGAGTTACTTGGTATCAATAAAGATGATCCATGGATGTGGTCAAAAGACAGATCATTCAAGGCAGTTGATAACTATAATAAATATATCGAATTCTCAAGACATACTCATGAATCTTTAGAAGAATACTGGAACAAAACAGGAAGAGCTCTTGAATTTGTAAGAAGGAATAATAACCAGATTCAATATTGGATACCACCAAGGGATCAAGTTCTTGTTGATAATAATTGGCTCGATATAACTGGTTATAGCCATCAAACGGGATATCCTACTGAAAATTCAGAGGAGTTGCTATTCAGAACATTACAAATTACCGAACCGGATGATCTAATATTTGATTGCTTCGGAGGTTCCGGCACGACGGCAGCAGTAGCTGATAAGCTGGACCGGCGCTGGATTACCTGCGACTTCGGGAAGCACGCCATCTACACCATGCAGAAGCGTCTTTTGAACATCGCCGACTCCAAAGCCCTTGGACAGGAAAAACCCTCGAAGAAATACAGCCTGCCGCCGAAACCCCTGGCCGTCGTCTCCGTGGGGGCCTACGATTTCAGCCGGGTCATGGACTTGCGGAAGAACAAGGAGGCTTATATTGCCTTCGTCCTGGCCCTCTTCGGCATTCCCCGGGAAGAAAAGGATTTCGCCGGGAAATATCGCCTCGACGGCATCTACGCCGAGAAAGACGGCGATCCTGTGGAGATATTCCCCGTGTGGGAGGACGATTACCTCTACCATGTCCGCCTGGACGAGGACTACCTGAAGCAGATCCTCATCCAGTCCCGGGGCCGCATCCGCGGGAACTACCGGATTATCGTCCCGGAGACCTGCACCATCGTGGGCGACCTGACGCTGAAAAACCAGAGCGGCGAACCTGTCTCCTTCAAGCTTCTGAAGTTCCCTTACAAAATCCTTGAGGAAGCATCCCGGAACTTCTCCCTGGAGGAACAGCCCAACTCACCCGACAACATCAACAACCTCGTCTCGTCGGTGGGATTCTACTTCCATGACGACGTCGCCGTAGAAGCGCGGAAAACACCCGGGGGCTTGACACTCAGCCGTTTCTCTACACCCATCGTCAACCGGGAGGGGAAGACCTACGAGGGGCTGGAAGGCCTGTCTCTGGTCCTGATCGACCTGAATTACGACGGGAAGGTGTTCAATCTCCACAAGGCTGTTTATGGGAAAGAAATCGGGGAAGACGGCGGCATCGGTCTGGAAGGCGTCACAGAGAAGACCGCGGTCATCGCGATTGACCGTCACGGCAATGAATCAAAACCGGTTTATATGAAATAGATTATGGCCCGAAAACCCAAAGCCATCAAACTGAATCTCTCGGAGCACACCCTGGATGTCAACGTCCGGAAGTGCAACTATGAGCTGTTCGATTTCCGGGAGGTCGAGGAATACGTCAAGGCCCTGACGGGATCGCGGATATACCAGTACGACGCCATCCGGCGGACGATGATCTATCTCTGGGGCGGAGGATACAAAAATCTGCGCCAGTTGGCGGCGGAGAACTTCAAACGGAAACAGTCCATCCAGGAGCGGTTCTTCACGGAAGAGAACTTCCTCCGGCATCTGCCCCTCCCGGACCGCCTCTCCGGCGTCATTCACATGGCCACCGGGACGGGCAAGTCCTGGGTGATCTTCGCCGTTGCCTACCTTTCCATTGTGATGAAGAAGGCAAAAAGAGTCCTCGTCCTGGGTCCGCCCTCCACCATCATCGAGGCGGGCCTCAGAGAGAAGTTCAAGCGGTTCATGGAAGACACGACCCTCATTAGCAAGCTGCCGCCAAAGTACCGGAATATCCCGGTGACGATCATTGACGAGACGAAGCCGGCGGAAGACTACTCCATCATGATCGAGAACATCAACGCCGTTTACAACAAGGATTTAAACGCCATCGGGGACACGCTTTTCTCACGGACGGACGAGGTTCTTGTCCTGTCCGACGAAGTCCATCACGTTTACAGCCATCTGACCTTCACGGAAACGGACCTGCTGTTCGAGGGAGAAGGCGGCCGGGGCGAGGAAAGGAACGAGCGCCTCTGGATGAAATTCCTCCGGGAGGAGCCGAAGATCAAACGCCATGTCGGTTTCACCGGCACCCCCTACAATCGGGACGAATACTTCACGGATACCCTGTTCAACTACTCCATCGCCGACGCCCAGCAGGACCAGATGATCAAGAAGATCAACCCCATCCTCCACACCGAGTCGGATGAGAGAATACGCGCTCTCACCCAGGATCAGGCCTTCGAGGTGATCTACAAACCCACCTGGAGAATCAGCAGAAATTCGCCTATCCGAAGGGCGGTAAGCCTACTGTCAAGCCCATCACCGTCTTTATCGCTCCGAAACAGGGGATGGCCCAGAAGAAAGCGGAGGAGTTTATTCAGTTCCTGGCGAATGAGATAAAGGCTTTTTCTCCGGATTCAAGACTTCCGGACTCGCATTTTGAATCCGTTGCCCGGAGCAAAGTCCTGGTCGTCATCGCGAGGCTGGCGAAGGCGGACTACCAGAAACGCCTCGATGAAATCGAACGACTGGACGAGCCGGCGGAATTCATCTTCGCCGTGAACAAGCTCTCCGAAGGATGGGACGTGGACAACGTCTTCCAGATCGTTCCCATGCAGGAGCGGGTTTTCGAGTCGAAGCTCCTGATCTCCCAGGTGCTGGGGCGGGGTCTGCGCATTCCACGCAAGGCATCCCATGGGGATATCCTCGGGAATTACCCCATCGTCACGGTGACGAATCACGAAAAGTTCGCCGACCATATCCGGGAACTCGTGGATTCCGTCACCCAGTGCGAGGTGTACCTGACGTCCGCGCCGTTGCCGGTGGATGCGGGGTTTGCCAGGGCCGAACATCATTTCAGCCTGATTGACATGGCCTATACGCCGGTTACTTCCCTGGAGGACAGGACGGGCAACGGCGGCAAGATTTCACCCGAGCTGACCCTGAACTTTCAGAAGGAAAAGCTGGGATACACCGTGACCTACCAGGAGACGGGGGACAAGAAATTCCAGCTCCGGAAGAACTTTTTTACCGCCGACGAGGTGGCCTACAACCAGTGCAAGCGCTTCACTCTACGGGTTTTTGAGAACAGGCATTTCCAGTTCGGGGAAACCCTGATCGCCGGCCGCATCCCGCAGGTGGAGGAAATCCGCCAGGTCATCGCCGCCGCTCTAGAAAAGGCCGGCATCGCCGGTGAGCGGCTTTCCGAGGAGAACGCCCGCCTGGTTGATCTTTATTTCAGCCAGTATCTGCCTGTGGGCAAGAAACGCCCGCGCAAGGAAAGCCGGCCCGGGAATCTGATCTTCCGGGAGACGTCAAAGATGGACAGGAGCAGCACCCGGGCGAGTGAACTGGACCGGGACGCCGTTGTCTTCGTTTCCGAGGATTACGAAGAGGAACTGGGGAAGGAAAACCTCTTTGTCCTGGAATATGTCAAGGCCATGCGGGGTCGCATGGACGAAAAACAGTTATCCCTCTTCGACAAGGAAGAGCCGTTTGTCGGCAAGAAGTCTGACCTAATCCGCTGTTTCGCCGGTTTTCGTTCCCCCTATATCGTTAATACCTCTGTCTTCAAAACCCCCCAGAACATGGTTCGACTTTCATCGCATGGAGAAACCCTCTTCGTCTTCGGCCTTCTCGAAAACGCCCGGTACATTGATGCCTGGGTCAAGTCACGGGACATGGGCTTTTACGCGATCGAATACGAGTATTTCAGGAAGGGGAAAGACAGAACCCGTGGGAGCTTCAACCCGGATTTCTTCATCCGTATCGACCTGGATCGCTACATCCGTATGCTGCGAGAGGACGGGATCGATTGTACCGGTTTACGCAATCTCCAGGACCACGGCATCGAAAGCATCATCCGGGTGGTGGAAATCAAGTCCGATGATGATGACGATGAAGCCACGCCGGCCAAGGAACGGTATGCTGTGGAGCATTTCCAAGCCCTTAATGAAAGGCTTCAAGCGGGAGAATCAATACCGGCGGCAGCAAACGGCAAGGAAGAGCACGGCATCCCCCTATATCTATTCGACCTCCTGACACCATCACAGTTTGACAAATGGTTTGAACTTCTCAGGCAAGGACAGGATTTAAAACGAAAATAAAAAATGTTGCTTAAAAGTGGCCATCCTCACTTCAATTTCAAAAGGCGCTTGTCTCATGGTCAATTTAGTTAGTATGACGCGAAAAGCATGTCAGAGGTTTGGCGCATGAGTTCGGAAGTTTCAAACCCTTTTAGCACCGGCGGTGGCGGCCAGTTTTTCGAAGCGAGAGTCCAGGCGAGCTTCCTGCTTCTCTTGCTCATTGGGGGTCGCGTTCCATGCCTCCCAAGCGGCAGCATCCGATCTGTACGGCTCCAGGCCAAACAAGCCGGATTCGACACCGATGATGCAGTCGTAACGGTTCATACTGACTCCGGCGCCGAGCACCGATTGCTGGCTCAGGTAAAACACCATGCAGCGATTACCCCCTCTGACGGGAAGTTCTATGAAGCGCTGGCCAGTGCTTGGTCAGATTTCAATAACCCAAGCGCATTTGTGAAGGGCTGCGATGCAATCGCCCTTATCACCGGTCCACAGTCTGATCAAACACTGCAACACGTCCGCCCGCTGTTGAACTGGGCAAGAACATCGGCAACCGGCACAGAGTTCGCCGGTAAGGTGAGCACGCCACGGTTTAGTTCGGACGAGAAGCGAGCCTATCTCAAAGTATTCAGAGATGTACTCACAAAGGTCGCCGGCGCTGCGCCTACCGACGACGTCCTCTGGCAGTTCCTCAAACACCTGTATCTGCTTTCTTACGACTTCGACGTACAGGGAAGTAAGGGCGAAGCCGAAGTCTTGACGATGATCGAGCTGGCTCTAAACCCGTCTGGTGGGCTCGACGCCCAGGCGGTCTGGGAGGGTTTGATAGTTCAAGCACAGGAATGGAACAAGACCGCAGGTACGTTTACAGCTCTGGAACTTCCCGACCGGCTGCTGTCGGCCGTTCGCCCTCGTCGTTCCACAATACAGCAAGAGGCTATCTCAAGATTACAGGAACATTGTGCGTTGTTACTTGGGGCCATCAACACCGAACTCGCGCCGGGGATACGGCTTCCTCGGACGAACGCTCTGGATGTACTGGCTGACGCCGTCGAATCGTCTCCGGTTGTTGTGGTACAGGGAGCCCCGGGTTCCGGCAAGTCGGCAATAGTCAAGATGCTTCTCGAAGCCTTGCCTAACGGGATTATGCCGTTCGCGTTCAAGGCTCAGGAGTTCAATCACCCCCACCTCCATCAGTTTCTGACAAGCATTGGCTTCAGGTTGTCGGTGGCTCAGCTTCGATGCGAGCTCGCCCTGTTGCCGAGAAAGTTGTTGCTGGTTGACGGCGCGGAGCGGCTTTTCGAACTGAGCAGCCATGAGGCGTTTCGTCACTTGCTCCAGGACCTGAGTGGCGATGAATCATGGACGGTCGTAATCACTTGTCGCGAGGCGGCGGCTCAGTCTTTAAGAGAGCATTTGTTAGCCCAGTGGGGCAACGACGTCACCACAGTCGCCATTCCGCCCCTTAGCGATGAAGAGCTGGAGTGGGTGTCAGGCCAGGCGCCTCAGTTGGCTCCATTGATTGCCAATCAACGGCTGACGACGCTGCTCCGGATCCCCTTCATCTTATCGCTCGCATGGGAGGCTTTTCCAGAATCTGCCTCCACGGAGAACGTATCCGACATTGACGAACGCCAGTTCAAGGAAATCGTCTGGCGAGACTATGTTGAGCGCGCTACTCAGACACAGGGTGGGTTACCCATCAAGAGGGGTCAATGCCTGCTCTCGGTATCGGTGGAGCGAGCGCGCCGAATGAGCCTTTTTGTGTCTCCCGAAGGTCGGGATGCCGAGGCGCTCAAGGTTCTCACAGACAACGGGATTCTCATCAGGTCAAACACAGGGGGCTTCGCGCCTGCTCATGACGTTCTTGAGGACTGGGCGGTTTCCAGGTTTATCGCTCAAGAGTTCGAGACGAAAGCAGGTGATCCTTCGCGATTTGTCGAAGCTGTGGGATCAGAGCCGGCCATGCGGCGTGGCTTCCGACTGTGGCTGTCGGAAGCTCTTGCGTCTCCTGGCAATCAGCCTGTCATGGACTTTGTGCTATCCGCTTTTCAGCATTGCGATGTGCCGCCTGTATGGCGTGACGAGATTGCCGTAGTGGTGTTACAGTCCGAGAACGCGGGCGAATTTATCAGAATGGTGGAACGACTGTTACTGGATGGCAACAAAGCGCTCTACCGCCGGCTTGTCCATATTCTGCGGACTGCCTGCAAGGGACCAAACGAGTCACTGCTGCGCATGTATGGATTAGCTGCGTTTCGCAGCCACTTGGTTCTCGGAAGTGTGTTCGTCGTACCGGTAGGCAATGGATGGCGAGAAATCATCCTGCTCACTCACCGACACCTTGCCGCTTTCGATCTACAGGATACCGACACTGTCCTCGGACTTCTGAAGGACTGGGCACAAGGGTTCGGGTCATCCGACCCACTTCCTGTCGAGGCTCAGGCCGTCGCACAGATATGCCTGAAATACTGGGGACTGCTTACCGCTCCCAACCTGTACGCAGACAGGCTGGAGCAGGAGTTCTTGCAACTGCTCTTCAAGATTCCCCATGCCGCACCAGATGAGGTCGCAGTCCTCATTCGGTCCGCTATGGCCGATGAGCTTGCCCGCAAGTATCACTCGAGAACTGTGCTTGAGCACGTTACGAAATCAATGGAATGCCAGCCTCTCTGTGCACATTTCCCCGATCTCGTGATTGAGGTGGCTGAGACAACTTGGAGAATGCGACCGGAGGACAAGACGCGCTACCGGTCGCCTTTAGATCTGGACGAAGATTTCGGTTTTGAGGATTCGGTGCACTTCAAGTATTTCCCCGAAAGCGCATTGCAGGGACCGTTCATGTTTTTGTTTTCTTCGCATCCGGACGTCGCAGTCGATTTCATCGTGCGACTGGCGAACCAAGCGGCGCTGTCGTACTCGCAGTCTGACATGGGCGATGAGGTGTGTAATGTACAACTGCCGACTGCCACCGACTCGCGTCCTTTGATCGCCAGTCCTCGCCTCTGGGGGCTCTACCGAGGCATGATGGGAGGACCGCAGGTCCTGGAGTGTGCGCTCATGTCTTTGGAGACTTGGCTCTTGGGTCAGGCCAAGCAAGGCAACGACATCCGAAAAGTCTTTCGCAAGATTCTCGATGCCAGTTCGTCGGCCGCGACCGTAGCGGTGCTTGTATCGGTTGCGCTTGCATATCCAGAAGCTGTGGCGGACGAAGTTCTCCCTCTCCTCGGGGTTCAGGAGTTTTACAGGTGGGACTTCGAGCGGTCGCATCAGGAGCGCTTTCACGCCACGGATGTGAGGTCCATGTGGGGTATCCCCACTGGTGGTATCAACGAGATCTATTACCGGGAGCGTAAGGAATCAGCCGTTCTCCCACATCGTAAGAGCAATCTGGAGGAGCTTGCGTTCCGTCTGCAGTGGACGCCGTTACGTGATAGCGTTTGCTCAATTCTGGACCACTTCCATAAGGCGCTACCGCATGAGGAAGAGCAGTCCGCGGCCGACAAGCTTTGGCGTATCGCGCTCCACCGTATGGACGCCCGCCATTTCAAGGCTGAGGAGGGCAAGGAACCCGGTCAGGTCATCTTGACCCCAGGCGAACCGGCGCCAGATTTGCAGCAGTATATTGCTAAAGCAGAAGAAAACCATGCCCCAATTAACAGGCGCATGAGCCTGGCAATGTGGGGGATGACTCGATTCCGCCGGGACGTCCAATCCACCGATCCTTTCCCTGATTGGCGTGACGCCCTTCGCGAAGCCCAATCCCTGATGAAGGAGGAGCCTTTAGAGACCGATGAGACTTCCCTGGGTCTGTCGGGCCCCTGCTTTGTGGCGGCGTACTTGCTCCGCGACCATTACAACGAACTCGAGCCTTCCGAGTTAGAGTGGTGCCGGCAACTGGTAATCAAAGAAGTGCTTCGCAAGGATGCCGAGAAAACTTTTAATACACGGATTTCCAAGAATCCGTTCGATGGCTCTCGTCCCTGTGCCGTTGTACTGCCACTTCTCTTGAAGACTGTGATTGATAGTCAGACTCGAAGCCAGATTGAGGAATGTCTCGCAGTTGCCGTGACCCACGCAAGCGGAGAAGTCAGAGACTATGCCGCTGAGGGCGTCCGCAGCTGGCTCTGGGAGATTGATCCCGAACTTGCAAAGGCATGCGTCGGAGGTTTATGTGAGCTTGCGAGTGCTGAGAACCAGATTCGACAAGCCGAGCGGCGCCGGAAGGAGTTTTCTCAAGAAGATGAGGAGAAGGCAGTCTGGACTGCTACGACAGACATTCGTGCTCGCATCGTCAGACGACAGACATTCGCTGCGTTGAGATCGCCAGTAGTTGATCTCGAGACGCACGATTGGCCGGAACTGTTGGATGCTCTGAGCATGATCGAGCCTGATACCAGTGACCCAGACTTGCGCACGTTTGTTATGGCCTGTCTGACTGCGGTACTTCGAGAGGCCGAGGCAACCGAGGCGTGGAAGGCAGGTCATCGGCAACAGGCACACTACGAGTTCCAATACCCCTTTGCCGCGCTATTTGCTCGATTCGCGCTCGCACGTCCTGTCGCAGAGGCGGCACAGATTGGGCAATTGCTTCGCGATTACATCGATCGGTGTCCGAAGTATATGGGGGTATTGTTGGAAGCGCTGCCTTATGAAGAGGACAGGGTTCACTCTGGCGAGGCGTTCTGGAACATCTGGAGGAGCGTTTCCGGTCCTATTTTCGAACATCCGCTATTACGAGGGTCTTCCCGTATTTGGCGCTACAATCAGATGCGCAAACTTGTCCGGATTCTTCTGTTCGCGGATATAGAATGGAAGGAAGGCGTCAAAGAGTGGGCGCCTGTAAGTGCCAACAGGGATTTTATCGAATTTGCTGCGTCAGTGGTCGGCAATACTCCAGCCGGTTTCGGAGCCCTCCTGTCGCTCTTGTGTTCAGTGGGGCAAGTGTTCCTCCCTGACGCCATCTGTCTACTTGCCGATTCCGCGCAGAGAGCCAACGGCAGGGATATCTTAGGAGATATTAACGCAGTCTTCGACCTTGAGGTCTTGCTTCGTAAAGTCTGCTACGGTTTTAGCGCTGTCGTCAGACAAAGACCAGAATTGCATCGTGCCGTCATCTTGTTGCTGGACAAACTCGTTGAGCGCGGGTCTCATACTGGTTTCCGATTCCGCGATTACATCGTTGCTCCACTTCCTGCTGTCAACTGATATTACCATGGTAATGGTGTGCAGTTTCTTCGAGAATTACCGTGACAGTCTGGTTAAGTTAATTCCGGATCGATATCTCGATTCTTTATTTCACTCACAAACTGAAAGTCGTGGATAAGTAGGTGAAGACAGTGTTTGTTTGCTTACTCCTAATATTCAAATGTCATTTTGTGAAAAAGTGGGTCAGCCTGAAGGTTTAATAACTTTTCAAGTTAAAAGTACGCATCAACCGGATGAATACCATAACAATCAAGGACCATTTCGGTCAGGGGCGCCCCTGGTTTGACCATGGGATAGACGCATTCCTCCGGTTCAACATGAAAATCCATTACCACCACACCGGGTATATCGAGACCCTGCCTGAGAAGTGTTTCTACCTCTTCCGGTCTTGTCGCACGTAAACCGTGGGCGCCGTAAGCTTCGGCAAGTTTTACAAAATCAGGGATGTGGGAGATACCGGTCTGGGAGTAGCGTCTTCCATAAAAGAATTCCTGCCATTGGCGGGGCATACCCAGGAAATGATTGTTTAAGATAACCACTTTAACCGGCAGGCGGTAATTGACAGCCGTTGCCAGTTCCTGAATGTTCATCTGTATGCTGCCGTCTCCGGCAATATCAATGACGAGTTTATCAGGACAGGCAACCTGTGCCCCTATTGCCGCCGGCAATCCGAAACCCATCGTACCCAGGCCACCAGAGGAAACAAAGGTGCGGGGATGATCGAAACGGTAAAATTGTGCCGTCCACATTTGATGCTGTCCCACATCGGTGGTGATAATCGCCTCTCCACCGGTTAACCGGTTCAGTTTTTCAATGACCTCCTGGGGTTTGATTTTTTCGCTCTTCTTACAGTATCCGAGAGGCACCTCCCTTTTCCACTGCATGATCTGATGGATCCAGTT
>Ga0100377_1000293_pt1 | contig 41855 bp, 32 predicted proteins | sample CryGeymeta201501_FD_83664 | JGI IMG/M metagenome (GOLD analysis project Ga0100377, IMG submission 83664) | Groundwater microbial communities from Crystal Geyser aquifers in Utah, USA - Crystal Geyser metaG 2015-01 | ecosystem: Environmental > Aquatic > Deep subsurface > Groundwater | place: USA... | reverse complement strand
GGCGAGGTCGTCGACGACTACTTCGGCACCTCCGTGCCCGACCCCTACCGCTGGCTCGAGGACACCGACGCCCCCGAGACCCGCAGGTGGATCGACGCCGAGAACCAGCTCACGGCCTCGTGGTTGTCCCAGGTCCCGCAGCGCCAGGCCATCGTCGACCGGCTGCACGCCTTGTGGAACTACGAGCGGATCGGCGTGCCCTTCCACCAGGGAGACCGCTACTTCTGGAGCCGCAACGACGGCCTGCAGAACCAGGCGGTCCTGTACAGCGCCCCCGCCCTGGACCAGGCGCCCGTCGCGCTCATCGATCCCAACACCTGGAGCCCCGATGGCACGGTGGCGCTCACCAGCTACGCCATCGACGAGCAGGCCCACTACATCGCCTACGGCCGCAGCGACGGCGGCTCGGACTGGTCGACCTGGCGGGTGCGGGACATCCGCACCGGACAGGACCTGCCCGACGAGCTGAAGTGGATCAAGTTCACCAGTGTGTCCTGGCTGCGGGACGGCACGGGCTTCTTCTACGATCGGTACCCCGAGCCCGCCCAGGCCCTGGCCGACGTCAACGAGAACAATCGGCTGTACCTGCACCGCCTGGGCAGCCCCCAGGACCAGGACCTGCTCGTCGTCTCCGATGACGCCCACCCCCGCCGGGGCTTCGGCGGCAGCGTGACCGACGACGGCAAGTACCTGGTCATCACCGGCTCGGAGGGCACCGACCAGAAGAGCCGGGTGTACGTCAAGCCCCTGTCCAAGGGCTGGCAGAAGAAGGGCGCCAACGCCGACGTCGTCAAGCTCCTCGACCAGTTCGACGCCGCCTACTACCTGGTCACCAGCCAGGGCTCGCGCTTCTGGTTCTGGACGAACAAGGACGCCCCCCGAGGGCGGGTGATCGCCGTCGACCTGGACAAGCCGGACGCCGCCCACTGGACCGAGGTCGTGCCCGAGCAGGCCGATGTGCTGGAGAGCGCCAACCGGGTCGGTGACGACCTGGTCCTGTCCTACCTGCACGACGCCCACAACACCGTCCAAGTGGACACGCTGCTGGGTGTCAAGGTCCGCGACGTGCCCCTTCCTGGCCTGGGCTCGACCGGCGGCTTCGCCGGCGACCCCGATCGCAGCGAGACCTTCTACTCCTTCACCGGCTTCACCGACCCGGCCAGCATCTACCGCTACGACGTGGACAGTGGAGAAGCCACCCTGTTCAAGCGGCCGGCCGTCCAGTTCAACCCCGACGACTACGTCACCCAGCAGGACTTCGCGACCAGCAAGGACGGCACCCGGGTGCCGATCTTCATCACCCACAAGAAGGGGATCGTGCTGGACGGCAGCAACCCGACGATCCTGTACGGCTACGGCGGCTTCAACATCTCGCTCACCCCCTGGTTCAGCGTCAGCAACCAGGTCTGGATGGAGCTGGGGGGGGTCTACGCCGTGGCCAACCTGCGGGGGGGCGGCGAGTACGGGGAGGCCTGGCACCAGGCCGGCGCCCTGGACCACAAGCAGAACGTGTTTGACGACTTCATCGCCGCCGCGCAGTACCTGGAGGCCCAGGGCTACACCCGCCCGGACAAGCTGGCCATCCAGGGTGGCAGCAACGGCGGCCTGCTCATCGGGGCGGTCGAGACCCAGCGGCCGGATCTCTTCGGGGCCGCCCTGCCGGCGGTCGGTGTCATGGACATGCTGCGCTACCACAAGTTCACCATCGGCTGGGCCTGGGCCAGCGACTACGGCACCAGCGACGATCCTGCACAGTTCCAGACCCTGTACGCCTACTCGCCCTACCAGAACATCAAGGACGGTGTCAGCTACCCGCCGACCTTCGTCACCACGGGCGACCACGACGACCGCGTCGTCCCCGGCCACAGCTTCAAGTTCACGGCCGCCATGCAGCACGCCCAGGCGGGCGCGGCGCCGATCCTGATCCGGGTGGAGACGCGGGCGGGCCACGGCGGCGGCAAGCCGACCTCGATGGTCATCGACGAGATCGCCGACCGCTACGCCTTCCTGGTCAAGGTGCTGGGAATGCAGCCGGCCCTGCCGATCACCGGGGCGCCGGTCGCCTCCGAGAGCGTGCCGGTCGCCCCCGAGAGCGTGCCGGCCGGCGAGTAGGCGGGCCGGGCCCCTGCTGCCGGGCCGGGCCCCTACTGCCGGGCCAGGGCGAAGCGGGAGCCGGCGCCCGCGGTCTCCGAGCACTGCAGGTCCTCCAGCACCCACTCGGCCTGGGCGGCGTAGGCGAAGCCCGCCAGGCTGCCGGCGCTGTCCGGTGCCACGGTGGTGTGCTGGCCGGCCAGGGCCAGCTCCAGCGCGTACTCGACCCGCGTGCCGCAGCTCTCTTCGGAGCGGCAGGCCTCGGCGCCGCGGCTCAGGCCGACCTCGGTCGGCAGGTCCATATCGGCCACGCTGCCGGCCTCCTCCTGCCAGGCCAGCAGGCCGTCGCCGTCCCGCAGGCTCAGGCGGGAGAGGCCGTACTGCCCGTTGAAGGGCACGAAGGGCTCGTGGGTCCAGGACAGGGACACGGTGCCGGTGTCGGGCAGCAGGCTCAGGTCGGCGAAGGCCAGGGCCACGGTGTAGCGGGCGCCGGCGTCATCCTCGACCACGATCCAGGCCACGTCGGCAGCGGACAGGTCGGCCTCCACCTCGCCGGTCCAGGCCTCGGGCAGCACGCAGCCCTCGGGCGGTGCGCCGGTGCCGTGGCCGACGACGATGGCGCTGGACAGCTCCAGGCTGTCGGGCACGGCCCCCGTGTCCCCGGGCGAGGAGCCGGCCGCCACGACGCAGGCCGCGATGGTGCTGCCCTGGGCGCCACAGGTGCCGGTGTCGTCCAGGCTGAGGTGACCGCAGGCGGTCAGGAGCGGGAGCAGCGCGAACAGCGGGATCATGCGACCTCCAGGTGGGGACATGGACAGCAAGGGCCGTGCCGACGTCCAGGGCGGCGCCTGCGCCGGGCTCATCGAGGCGAGCGCGGCCGGACCCGGCGCAAACCGCGACTGCGGCGTCGCGCCGAGGATAGCCTGCCGCCATGGATGTCCCCGTCCTCAGCCCCGCCCGGCGGGCCCTGGAGCGCCGTCGCCTGGCCTGGGCCCTGCTGTACCTGCCCTGGTCGGCCGGCGTCTTCCTGCCCGTGGCCGTGGGCTCCATGCTCGGCCTGGGCAGCCTGGCCGTCCTGGTCTCGCTGGTCTCGCCCGACGCCGCCTGGTGGGTCGGCGTCAGCTGGAGCCGGCTGGTCTGCTGGGCCAACCTGACCCGGGTGGAGCTGCGGGGGGTCGAGCACTGCCGGCCCGGCCAGAGCTACGTTTACATGCTCAACCACAACAGCAACTTCGACGTCGTCGCCTTCTACGGGAGCTGGCGCAGCCCCTTCCGGTGGGTGCTCAAGGAGGAGCTGCGCAAGATCCCCGGCCTGGGCTGGTACTGCGCCGCCGGCGGCCACGTCTTCCTGGACCGCAGCAACCACGAGCGTGCGGTGGCCAGCCTGGCCCACGCCCGGGAGCGCATGGCCCGCGAGGGCTTCTCCATCGCCTTCTTCCCCGAGGGCACCCGCAGCCGGCTGGGGCGCCTGCAGCCCTTCAAGAAGGGCGGCTTCGTGCTCGCCCAGGAGCTGGGCCTGCCCATCCTCCCGATCAGCGTCTCGGGCAGCAACGCCGTGCTCCCCGGCAAGACCCTGCGCCTGCTGCCTGGCCGCATCGTCCTGACGGTCCACCCCGAGCTCGACACCCGCGCCTACGGTGAGGACCGCGAGCGGCTCATGGCCGACACCCGGGCCGCCATCGCCGGCGGCCTGTCCCCCTGGGAGCAGGGCGATAGCGAACCGTAAGGGCGCAGCACGGGTGCGCGGGCCCATCGGTGCATAGGGCAGAGGTGCAGACTCGGAGATCCCCTGCCCTCGCCCCCCCAGCCCTGGTGGAAGGACCTGGCCAACCCCGCCGGCGTGCTGACCCTCGCCCGCGTACCCGTGGCCCTGCTGGCGCCCCTCGTGGCCAGCTCTCCTCGCTCGCTGCTGGCCCTGTACCTGACCGGCGTCGGCACCGACGTCATCGACGGCATGGTCGCCCGCCGCACCGGCACCACCTCGCAGACCGGCGCCTACGCCGACGGCATCGCCGACAAGCTGTTCCACATCGTCATCGGCCTGGTCCTGGTCGGCTGGGGCTACGTGCCGGCCTGGTGGATCCCCCTGTGGTTCACCCGCGAGCTGGTCCAGGCCGTGCTCATCGCCCGGTACTACAAGACCGCCTTCGAGCACGACGACTTCGACCGCGACGCCACCGCCCTGGGCAAGGCCACCACCGTCCTGCTGGGTCTCACCATCGTCGTGGTGCTGGCCGGCTTCCCCCAGGCCGCGTTGTGGCTGACCCTGGCCGTCTCCCTGCTCGGCCTGGCCTCGGCCATCGGCTACGGCCGGCGCGAGGCGCGGATCCGGCAGCAGCGTGCACAGCAGCGCTCCGCTCAGGGCTGAGGGGGCAGCAGCACACCCGCACAAGCGTCGAATTCTCGATTCTTCTTCCCACGTGGGCACACGAAAGACGAACCATGGTACCCTACCCAGGGTTCCACATGGGAGGTCTTGATGTCGCCCCTCGCCCCTCGCCAGACTGCTGCTTTTGCTCATGGCCCAGTCTCTCATCCCACGAAGCGCACACGCCTTCGATGACGAACCGAACGATGACTGTGCAAGTGGTGAGACCGCACCCATCGGCTTCCATGCCGTGGGCGACCTCGACACCACCGGTGACGTGGACGTGTTCCGGCTGACCAGCCTGCCGCCGGGCACGCTCGACGTGGAGCTGCACAACTTGTCCAACTCCGAGGACGACTTCGCCCTGGAATTGGATGAAGCAGCGTCGGGGGCGAGTGTAGCGACCGCCAGCTCTTCGCCCCCTCGGGCACCGCCATCACGCCCTTGCTCAGCGTGGCCAACCCCAGGCCGGGAACCGTCCTTCGTGGTGCACGACGCCTCCACGTGGTGATCCGGGAGCCGAACCCGGCGAGCGTGGAGGTGGCCGTGGACGGGAGCACGGTGTGCACAGACACCCAGATCGGTTCGGGCGTCAGCAATCAGTGGTTGCTCGATACCAGTGGCTGGGCCTCTGGAACCCATGAGGTCACGCTGACCTTGACCACCGGGGCCGGCTTGTCGTACTCGAACACAGTGCCATATGAGGGGCCCGTGTGATGTCCAACTGGATGGCACTCGTGCTTGCAGGGGTCGCGCACGGCTCTTCCATCGACGTAGCCGATACGTGCGTACAGGTGGGTCCACAGCAGACCATCTGGTCCTATCGACACCTGCCGGTGACTCCCAACCAGCCGTGGTGCCTCACCATGCCCACGCCTGTCGCAGGCACCGGCTCCATCGACATGACCCACACCGGCGGTGTCCAGCCACTCTGGGACATCGACGTGCTGATCCATGGCCACGTCGTCGACCACTTCGAGATGCGACAGGTCTGGTACAGTCAGGACTTCCCCATACCCCCCGATGCCGGCGAGGTGACGGTCGTCGTGGTGGGACCCGGCCACGGCTTCGACTTCACGCTCAACTACGTCCCCACCCCCCCTCACATCGACGCCCTGGTCCTGCCCGACGGCACCACGCCGACGCAGGTCCACCGGGGCGACAAGGTGGTCCTGCGCGGCACCAACTTCGCCGACAACGAGCGCACCATGGTCCACATCGGGGGGGTCCTGGTCGATCCGGACACCATCCACGTTACCTCGATTGCCCTGCAGGTTCCCATCCGCGCCCACGACCGCACGATCTCCATCGAGGGTCCCACGGGCTACTCGCCCTCGTTCTCCTTCCCCCTGGCCGATGCGCTCCCTGGTCCGGCCATGTCCTACCCGCCGCCGCCTCCGCCAGGCGACATCGCCCTCGAGCTGGTCATCGATCACCAGCAGTCCTGGGATGCAGTGAGGCCAGTGGTGGACCGCGATCTCGCCACCTGTGGCCTCTCCACCTCGTGGAAGATCACCGGCCACCTCGACCTGATCAGCCTGGTGACGCTGGAGCTGGCCGTGCCCGACGCACCCGACCCGCTTGCCGCCGGAAGCGCGATCCGGGCGTGCCTGGCGAAAGACCCCACCCTGGATCCCGGCAAGATCACGGTCCCCCGCACGCAAGAGTAGCTACTCGTCCACCAGCACCGCCCGCACGGGGCTCGCATCGGCCCCCGGGATGCGCAGCGGCAGCGCGATCAGCGTGTACAGACCCGGCGCAACGGCGTCGAGCACCAGCCCCTCCAGGATGGCGAGGTCCCGGTGCAGGATGGCCTGGTGGCTCTCCAGGGCCTTGCTGTCGAAGGGGTCCACGCTGGGCGTGTCGATGCCGACCAGCACCACGCCCTGGTCAGCCAGAACGTGTACCAGCGCGGGGGACAGGGACGCGAAGTCCGGGTTGAAGCGGGTCGGGTCCGGGTAGCTGCCGGTCCGCAACAGCAGCCGCGGTGCCTGCACCGGTCCGGGCAGGTCGGCCGGCAGGATCCGCCGCCCACGCACACCGTCCACGGTCATGACCTGGCAGGGACCGTAGTACAGGGCCAGGTCCCGCTCGCCGATGCCGGGGGCGCCGGCGCCGTAGTGGCTGGGGGCGTCCGCGTGCGCGCCTAGGTGGACGGTGGTGTGGATGCTGGACAGATCCAGGTGGGCGCCCTGGTCCATGCGCAGGGCATAGTCCTGGCGGAAGGGCACGTCCTCGGGCCACACCGCCAGGGCCGGCGTGATGGGCGGGGAGATGTCGAGCAGGCGGCTCATCCCCCGGCCGCCCCGTCCCCGGCCGCCCCGTCCCCAGCCGCCGCGATCACCTTCAGCTCCACCGCGATGGGGGTCGGCAGGGCCACCACGCCGATGGTGGTGCGCGTGGCCCCGACCTGGGCGAAGTGCTCTGCGTAGACTGCGTTGTAGCCCTTGAAGTCGCGGTCCATGTCCACCAGGAAGGCGGTGACGTCCAGGACCCGGTCCAGGCTGGAGCCGGCGGCTTCCAGGATGCGGCGCACATTGTCGATGCAGGCCCGGGTCTGGGCGACGATGTCGTAGTCCAGCGGGTTCCCGTCGGCGTCGCGGATCGGCCCGCCGGGGATGGCGTCGGTGCCGGCCTGCCGGGGACCGACGCCCGAGAGGTACAGCAGCTCCCCCACCCGGCGGGCGTGGGGGTAGGCGCCGACCGGCCGCGGCGCAGCGTCCGTGCGCACGATGCCCCGCTCAGCCTCCGAGACGGGGGGCACGGCAGACGGCGCGGAGCTGGCCGGGCTCTCCAGCACCTCCAGGTCGCCGGAGTAGCGCTCGACGTCGTCCTCATCGAACTCGTGCTGCCCCTGGGCCGAGGCCGCCGGGCGCAGGGCCACGACGGCGGCGCCGGTGCCCCACAAGGGCCCGTAGCCGAGCACCTCGCCCCGGTAGCGGTTGTGTTGGCCCATGACCGCCGACAGCCACCAGAAGGCCTTCATCTTGCTGTCGGCGTGGGCCTGGTGGGCCACCGTCCGGGCGAGCTGGGCCACGTCCTCCAGCCGCCCCTCCCCCAGGATCTCCAGCAGCTTGCGGTTCCACTCCTCGTCCTTGAGCGAGGCGATGTGGTCGTCCGCCGGGGCCACCGGCTGCACGTGCATGCGGGACGACAGCGAGGTGACGGCGACGGCGATGGCCCGCCGCCCGCCGGTCTCGATGGCGTCGCGAGCCGCCTTGCCCAGGACCAGGGTCTCGCCCCGGTCGGCGTACATGTTGCAGCTCGTGGTCGTCGCCGCCAGGCTGCGCTCGGGATCGAGCAGGGAGAGGGCGACCACGGTGCCGGTGTCGACCGGGAAGCCCTGGTAGGCCACGGTCCGGCAGCGCAGGCCCCGGGCCTGGGCCGCCGCGGCGTAGGCGGTGGCGTAGTCCGCGTCGATGCGCAGCGTGTAGGGCCAGGATCCCAGGGAGTGGAACTCCGGGTCGACCAGGGTCCAGCTCGGCTGCGGATCCGCCTGGACCTGGTGGCCGATGACGCTGGCCCACTGCGTGCTGTAGAGGACCAGCAGGTCGGCGCCCTGCTCCACCCGGGCCCGCTGGACCAGGGCCGCGGCGCGGTCGTAGGCGTCGCGGATGACCCGCCAGTGGGGGCTGCGGTCCGGCGCCAGCAGGGGCTGGGGCAGGCCGGGGACGACGAGTCCGAGGACGACGCTCATGTGCCCGCTCCCGTGGCTGCGGCCGGCGGATCCCACTGCACCACCGCATTGCCGGTGCCGATGACGGTGCCATAGGCATGCACGGTGGCCGGGTAGTCAGGCACGCCCAGCGCCCCCAGCAGCCAGGTCAGCGAGCCGTCCTTGCACTCGCTCACCGCCTGCTCGATGAAGTCCGGCATGATCTCCAGGAGCTGTCGGCACTGTCCGGCCCGCATCAGCTCCAGCACCCGCATGTCCCACTGGTACTGGTTGTTGTTGTAGGGGTGCTCGGCCGACATGTCCTCGGGGAGCTCGGGCTCGACGGTGAAGTGCCGGTGCGACAAGGAGTTGCTGGCCAGCAGCACGGCCCGCCGGCCGGTCCGCTCGATGGCCCGCCGGGTGGCGACGCCCAGGGCCAGCATCTCGGCCTGGCCCACCTCGTTGGAGAAGTAGAAGTTGGCGCGGTTGCTGGAGATCGCGACGATGGGCTTGTCCCACTCCGGGTTCACCAGGTGGCAGCTCGTGATGGTGCCGTAGTCGACCCGGAAGTCGGGGTTCTCCATGAGCTGCGTCACCAGGCCGGCGTCCTGCCCCTCGGCCGCGATGGCGCGGGCCAGCTCCACGTCGACGCTCAGGTCGTAGTGGTAGCGGAAGAGGTTGGGAAAGATGGGATCCACCGACAAGGAGCGGAAGTGCGGCGCCGCCAGCAGGTGGTGGCCCGTCACCGTCTTCCAGTGCGGCGAGTGCACGACCAGGGTGTCGTAGTCGACCTGGGCCAGCCGCTGCCGGACCTGGGCGTAGCCCGCACGCAGGACCTCCCAGCCACCCTGGGCCACGGCCTCGTTCTGGGGCGGGTTCTCGGCGTAGACCAGGTGCGGCGGGTGCGGCGCCAGGAAGCCGGCGACGATGCGTCCGGGCGGGGCCATGGGAGCTCCGGGGAGAGGCGGAGCCCCTATCGCAGCCGGCTAGAGCAGGCGGGTCCCAGGATCCACCGCCCTGCGGCCCCCGCCTGGTCGGACCCTGCGCGTCGAAGAGCAGCCCTGACCGCAGCCCTACCAAGGGCGCTTCGGCTACCATCACGCCATGTCCCTCCTCGCCTCGCTCCTCCTCCTCGCCTGCTCCGACTACGCCTTGCAGGGCAAGGGCACGCCCACCGAGGTGAGCGTGGCCTTGCAGGCAGACCCCACGGCCCTGGCGCTGGTGAGCTGCGGCGAGACCGCCCGGCAGGTCGTGCTGCGCTCGGTCGGCGACGCGGCGGTGCAGGTCACCGGCCTGTCGGTACAGGGCGCCGGCTGGACCCTGGACCCGGTCAGCCTGCCGGCCACGCTGGCCCCGGGAGAGGAGCTGGCCCTCACCCTGCACGGCACGGACGGCGACGCCACCCTGCACATCGAGAGCAGCGACCCCGACACGCCCCTGCTCGACGTGCCCCTGTCCGCCGTGGCCGACGCCCCGCCCACCGTGCACATCGACGGGCCCCGGGACGGCGCCGTCGCCACCTCGGGCGAGCTGCTGGAGCTGCAAGGCACCGTCGGGGACGACCAGGACGCGCCGGCCGACCTGGCCCTGGTCTGGTCGGCGGAGCTCGACGGTGTGTTGTCCACCGAGGCCTCGACCGACGGCAGCACCGCCCTGTCCTGGGCGGCGGCGGACCGCAGCAACGGCCCGCAGAACATCACCCTCGCCGTCACCGACAGCTGCGGCCAGACCCGGAGCGACAGCGTCGCGATCTGCCAGGATGAGGGCTACACCGTCGACGAGCTCGACATCTCCTCCTGGCACTTCGAGGGCTCGGCCCACTGGGACGAGGGCAAGTCCTGGCTGGAGCTGACCCCGGCCCTGCCCGACCAGGTCGGCACCGCCTTCGCCACGGACGAGACGGTGTCCGGCGACGCCGTCGACATCGAGTTCGCCTACTGGATCGGCGGCGGCACGGGCGCCGACGGCCTGTCCCTCACCGTCCTGGACTCCAGCCGGATGAGCACCTACCTGGGCGGCACCGGCTGCGGCATCGGCTACGGCAGCAACGCCGACTGCACGGCCGGCCCCGCCTTGCCGGGCTGGACGGTCGAGGTGGACACCTACTACAACGGCGGCCAGGACCCGACCGAGGACGACCACGTGGCGCTGAGCTTCGACGGCAACGTCGGGGCCCCCGCCGCCTGGGCCCCCCTGCCCGAGCAGGAGGACACCGGCTGGCACATCATGCACGTGTCGGTCACCGCCCCCCACGTGACCGTGACCATCGACGGCGTGGCCTACCTCGACGCCGACCTGGCCGGCTTCACGCCCTTTCCCGGCTACGTCGGCTTCACCGCCGGCACCGGCTCCCAGACCAACCAGCACCTCATCGACGCCTTGCAGGTCACGGCCCACACCTGCGAGTAGGCCGCGGCGCCGAACACTGTTCGATTCGGCCGCTGTTCGAACACCGTCCGAACACCGCTAGTCCCCGACGATCGTCACCTGGCACCGGGCGGCGAAGGGGACCGAGGTCGAGAGCACCCGCCCGTCGGGGTAGCGGATCTCCAGGGCCGTGACCGTCTGGGCGGCGCCCAGGCCCAGGTGGACCGGCGTGGCGCGCCCCGAGAAGATGCTGCTGGTGGCGCTGGACCAGGCGACGTGGGTGCGGCCCCCGGCCGTCACGGCCACGCGGGCGCCGATCATGCCGGGCTCGACCTCCAGCCAGCCCTCTGCCGTGCAGCCCTGGGAGATCCACAGGCGCGGGTCGCTCACGATGCCCGTCACGAGCAGGTCCAGCACGCCGTCCGCGTTGAGGTCCGCCGACACCACGCCCCGGCTGCTCTCCAGGGAGTCCAGGCCCAGCTCGGGCGCCACGTCGACGAAGCTGCCGTCGGCCTGCTGGGAGAGCAGGGCGTCGGCTACGTCGGCCCGCTGGGAGTAGGGATCGTCGGGCGAGTACAGATCCCCGTGGGCGGCGTACAGGTCCATGTCGCCGTCATTGTCGTAGTCCAGCAGGACCGCCCCCCAGACCATGTCCGGGTCGGCCTCGGCCTGGCTCTGGGTGGCACCCCGGGCCACGGCGGCGTCGTAGAAGCTGCCGGCCCCGTCGTTGATGTACAGGCTGCAGGCGTCCGAGTTGCCCAGGAAGATGTCGGCGCTGCCGTCGCCGTCCACGTCCCCGGCGTCGACGCTCATCCCGGCCAACATCGGGGCGCAGTCGCAAGCGGTCTGGCGCGTGAAGCCCCCGTGCCCATCGGACAGGTACAGCTCGTTGCCGCCGGCCTGCTGGCCCATGTCGTTGGTGATGTAGATGTCCAGGTCCGCGTCCCCGTCGGCGTCCAGCCAGACCGCGTCGTAGGACTTGGCGCCGGTCGCCGTGGGCATGGGCGAGGGGCTCAGGTGGCCGCTGCCGTCGTTGAGCAGCAGGAAGTCGCCCCGCGCCGTGCCCGAGGGCTGGTACTGCGGCATGTAGAGGTCGATGTCGCCGTCCCCGTCGGCGTCGGCCGGGGCCGGGCGGATGAGCCCCCCCTGGTTCATGGGCGCCATGGCCTGCATCGTCACGTCGGTGAAGCTGCCACCGTCGTTCCGCAGGATCACCAGGTTGGTCATGTTGCCGACCACGGCCAGGTCCAGATCGCCGTCCCCGTCCATGTCCCAGGGCACTGCACCGCCCCCCGCCGAAAGGCCCGGCAGGGTCTCGGCCGTGAACTGCCCGCCCTCGGACCGGAAGAGCGTGGGGGGCGCCTCGGGGTAGGCCAGGACGATATCCAGATCGCCATCACCCTCGGCGTCGAAGATGGCGGCGCCGCCGCCATTGAGGTGCACACCATCAGGGTTGGCCAGCCCACCCAGGCCGCGGGCCGCCGCCTCATCCTGCCAGGCGGGACCGGGCAGGGCCACCGGGCAGGGCACCACCTCGCCCAGGGCCAACCAGTCGGGCGGCGGGCCCGGGTCCACCACGCCAGCCCCGCTGTCCCCCGTTCCCCGCCCGGTACAGGCGGCGCTCAACACGATCCAGGACAGGCAGAGGAGGGAGAGGTCAGGGCGCACGAGGGTCCGCTTTGAGGAGGTCCTTGCAGCGTAGCCCGAGGACCCGCCGACAGAGGCAGGCGAACTTGCGCTCGTGACCCTCTCCCTCTGCCTGTCCCTCCTGCTCTCCTGCCATGGCCCCGCTGCCTTGGACGACAGCGGTCCCATTGACAGCTCCGCCGGGATCGGCCTGGGCGAGGTCCAGGCCTGCGCGGCGCCCCTGCCGGGCCCCGCCTGGACCGAGGAGGGCGAGGCCTGGGGCCTCATCGCCCTGGGCACCGAGATCACCGACCACGAGGAGGGCCCCTCCATCGCCGCCGGTGACATCGACGGGGACGGCCTGATCGACCTGGCCATCCTGATGCAGCAGAGCCAGGGCCAGCTCTACCTCAACCAGGGCGACCACTTCCAGGCGCAGTCCACCATGGTCCAGCCCGGCGCGGCCGGCCTGCTCATCGACCTGGACGGAGACAGCGATCTGGACCTCATCGCCGGCGGCGGCACGCCCTCGGCCCTGCGCAATGACGGCGGCAGCTTCAGCCCCTGGAACCTGCCCTCCCTGTTCCCCACCGGCCCCAGCTACCAGCCCACCGTGCATGACCTGTCCCCGGGCGACCTGGACGGAGACGGGACCACCGAGCTGTACCTGGCCCTGGGCCACAACTTCGCCGACGAGAGCAAGCCCCTGAACGACGAGCTGCTCCACCTGGGCGCCGATGGACTGTCCACCTTGACGGACGTGGTCCCCATGGACGTGGGCGCCCGCCACGGCTTCGACGCCTTGTGGTTCGACGAGGACGGCGACGGCGACCTGGACCTCTACCTGGCCAACGACCTGGCCATGAACTACGGCGCCAGCACCCTGCTTCGCAACGAGGGCGGGCAGCTGGTCGATGGCGCCGACGACTGCTTCTGCTCCTTGTACCAGGCGGCCAAGGGGGTGGACATCGCAGACGTGGACGGCAACGGCCAGCCCGAGCTGTACGTGACGGGCTCGCCTTTGTCGACCCTGCTGTCCCGCCTGGACGATGGCGCCTGGGTCGACATCAGCACCGCGACCCAGGCCTCGCAGCTCATGACCAACGCCACCGGCTGGGGCGGCATCTTCCTGGACTACGACAACGACGGGCACCCCGACATCCTCTCGGCCCAGGGAGACCGCTGGAACAGCGGCAACGACCACCCCCACTTCGACGCGCCGCTCCAGGTCCTGCACCAGGAGGACGGGGTCTTCGTCGACCGGGCCGCCGAGCTGGGCCTGGACGTGTTGGGCTCCTTCCGGGCGGCCCTGGCCTGGGACCTGAACGCCGACGGGGTCGAGGACCTGCTCGTGACCCACATGGACGGGCGCCCCTACCTGTTCTTGTCCGAGGGCTGCACCGCCGCCGGCTGGCTGGAGGTGGAGGCCCCCATCGGCAGCCGGGTCCAGGTGCGCAGCGGTGACCAGGTGCAGACGGGCTGGGCCCGCATGGACGAGGGCTACCAGAGCACCCGGCCGCCGCGCCTGCACTTCGGCCTGGGCGCCGCGCAGACCGTCGACGACCTGGTCATCACCCTGCCGGGTGGCGAGGTCCGGGCCCTGCACAGCGCCTTCGACGCCCGCCGCGTGGTGACGCTGAGCCCTTGAGCGGGCCCGCTGCGCCAACGCGGCTGTGCCCTCAGCCAGAGCTGCCTTGCAGCACGGCGGTCACGATGACCTGGTCGCTGGCCTGGCGGCCGTCCTGGTCCTCGATGTCCATGCGCATGATCACGGGCTGGTCCTCGATGCCCGGCGTGTCGGGCGTGCCGACCACGAAGCCCAGGTAGCCGTACAGCCACGGATAGACCCAGCCACAGTCCCCATCCGGCAGCATCTGCAGGCGGTAGGTGACATCGGAGAGCGAGGTCCCGTCGGACTGCAGGGTGATGGTGTAGTGGACGGCGACCACGTCGGTGGTGTGACGGGTCCGCAGGCTGCCCAGGATGTGCTGTCCGCCCTGGGGACCGTTCACGATCACGACGGAGTCGCCGTCTTGGAGCGGCACGAAGCTGCTGTCGCCGGTGCCGACCTCGGCCGTGGGCGGGTCGACCAGGCAGGGATCGACGGCGGCGGAGTCCGCGCCCGACCCGCCGGTGCAGGCCGGCGCCAGGAGCAGGGCAGGGAGGAGGGCGACGAGGAGGGTGAGCAGGGGGATCACGGGCGACAGCGTAGCCCACGCCGCTCCCGATCAGCCCACCCGGAGGGCCCAGGCCACAGTGGACAGGGCCAGGGCCGTCACGACCAGCGGGTCGTCAAGCAGGCCAGGCGTGGCCGCGCCGACCCAGCTCCCATCGGGCTGCTGGGCCGCGCCGACCTGGGGCAGCAGCGCCGCCGACCAGTCGCCGGAGCCACCGGTTCGGGACAGGGCCTGGGCCGCGGCGGCCCGGTAGGCCCACAGGCGCTCGGCGCCCGCGGCGCCCGGCACGCGGTCGGGGCTGTGGTGGGCCCGCAGCCACTCCACGGCAGAGGCCACCGCCGGATCGGCCCCGCCCGCCCCACAGGCCAGCAGGGCCAGGATCCCGTCGGCGGTCGCCTCACCGTCCGCGACGGGGGCTGCGCCTTCAGGGACCGGAGCAGCCCCCACCAGCGCGAAGCCGCCATCGCGGGCCTGGGCCTGCTCGAACCGGGCCCGGCCCGTCACCTGGGCCTCCAGCAGCCGCGCGGTCCGCTCGGCGTCCAGGCCGGTCCCGTGCTGGATCAGGACCTGGACCGCCTCCAGGACGCGCCGAGCGACGACCGGATCGAGCGCCGGGTCCGAGGCGCCAGGGCAGCGCTCGAGCAGCCAGGACACGGCGCGGTCCAGGCCCTCGGGCCCGCGGTGGTGGACCACCGTGTGCAGGGCGATGGCCGTGGTGGACAGCGTGTCGTCCCCGGTGTCGTCCCCCAGGGGGCCCGCCGCCAGCGCCGCCGCCAGCCAGGTCAGCGCCCGCTCCTGCATCGCCACGCCCTCGGGCGCCAGGCCCGCCCCCAGGTGGTCGAGGGCCTCGACCACCCGCGCCGTCTGGTCCGGACCCGACCAGGCACCCTCGGCGCCTTGCTGGCTCGCCAGCCAGCGCAGGCCGCCAGTGACCCCCTGCTCGGGGCCCCAGCCACGCCGGCAGCCCAGGACCAGCGCCACAGGCGTGGCGGCCAACATGCCGAGCAGGGTCCGTCGCCGCATCTGCGCTCCCGCTTTCGTTCCGGGTGTGTTTCCGGGGGGCCACGTAGCCGCTCGCGCGCGCGCAGTCCCCCAGCCCCTCCTCGGTCCGGATAGGTCGCCGCTGCCATGAGCTCCACCGCATCGCCCCCGGCCACCCCGACCCCCGCTCCCCATGCCCCGCTGGCGCCCGGCGCCTACGCGGCGGACCTGGCCGCGATCCGCGCCGCCGCCGAGCGCATCGCCCCGCACCTGCAGCGCACGCCGGTGCTGCACAGCCGCAACCTGGACGACCTGGCCGGCCGCCACCTGTTCTTCAAGTGCGAGCCCTTCCAGCGCGGCGGCAGCTTCAAGATCCGCGGCGCGCTCAACGCGGTGCTGCGCCTGGACCCGGCCACCGCCGCCCGCGGCGTGCTGACCCACAGCAGCGGTAACTTCGCCCAGGCACTGGCCATCGCCGCCGGGCTGCGGGGGATCCCCGCCTGGGTGGTCATGCCCGAAGACGCGCCCCGGGTGAAGGTCGCCGCCGTGCGGGCCGCCGGCGCCACCATCGTCTTCTGCCCCTCGCGGCAGCGGGCCGCGACCGCCGCACAGGTCCAGGCCGAGACCGGGGCCGCCTACCTGCCCAGCTACGACCACCCCGACGTCATCGCCGGCCAGGCCACCTGTGCCGTCGAGCTGCTGGAGGAGGTGCCTGGCCTGGACGCCATCGTGGCCCCGGTGGGCGGCGGCGGCCTGCTGGGCGGCACCGCCCTGGCCTGCCACACCCTGTCCCCGGCCACCGCGGTCTTCGGGGCCGAGCCCGTAGCCGCCGACGACGCCGCCCGCTCCAAGGCGGCCGGCCACGTCCTACCGCCGGGTGACCCCACGACCATCGCCGACGGCCTGCGCACCGGTCTGGGCACCTGGACCTGGCCCCTGGTGCGCGACCTGGTCACCGCCATCCAGACCGTGCCGGAAGACGAGATCGTCGCCGCCATGCGCCTGCTGTGGGAGCGCCTCAAGGTCGTGACCGAGCCCAGCGGCGCCATCGCCCTGGCCGCCGCCCTGCACCTGCCGCCCGAGCACCAGCGGGTCGGCCTGATCCTCAGCGGTGGAAACGTCGACCTGGACGCGCTGCCCTTTTGAGCGGCCCCGCGGTCCGCCACCTCAGGCCCTGCGTTCCCGCCAGCGACAGCCCGGCAGGCCCGGAGCGGGTCCAAAGGACCACCGGGGCCTCAGGCAGCGCTCAGCTTCTCGATGGCGGACAGCGCGGCGATGGTGCCGTCCGCCACCGCCGTGGTGATCTGGCGGTAACGCTTGGCCCGGTTGTCGCCGGCCGCGAACACACCCGGCAGGCGGGTGGCCATGGCCTCGTCCGTGAGGATCTCGCCGCGCTCGCTGAGGTCGACCAGGCCGCGCAGGGCCTCGGTCGAGGGCGCGTAGCCGATGAAGATGAAGGCCCCCCGGGCGGGGATGCGGTCGACCTTGCCGCTGTGCTTGTCACGCACCACGACCGCCGACAGCGCGTCCTCTCCTTCGAAGGACAGCACCTCCTGGGCCATCCGGAACTCGACCTTGGGCTCCTCGCGCGCGGCCTGCACGGCCCAGGGCTGCGCCTGGAACTCGTCGAACTCGTGGATGATCGTCACCTTGGCGGCGTACTTCGCCAGGGACACCGCCTCCTCCAGGGCGGAGTTGCCGCCGCCGATGGCCACGATCTCCATCCCGGTGAAGAAGTCCCCGTCGCAGGTGGCGCAGTAGGAGATGCCCTGCCCCTTGAAGCGGTCCTCGCCGGGCAGGCCCAGGGTGCGGGGGCGCCCGCCGGTGGCGATGATCACCGTGTCTGCGGTGACCTCGCCCTCGTCCTCGAGCTCCAGGCGCTTGGGGCTGCTGGCCAGGTCCAGGAAGCGCACGCCGGTCTGGGTCTGGATCTGGCAGCCGAAGTGGCGGGCCTGCTGCTTCATGGTGGCAGCGAGGGAGCCGCCCGAGGCCTCGGCCACGCCGGGGTAGTTGGCCACGGCGTGGGTGAGGACGAGCTGACCTCCGGGCACGCCGGCGTCCACGATGAGGGTCTTCACGCGGGCCCGCGCCAGGTAGATGCCGGCCGAGAGGCCGGCCGCTCCCGCGCCGACGACGATCGTGCCGAAGTGTCGTGCCATGGTTCAGGCCTCGAAGTGTTCGCCGAGGATGGCGGTGACCTGGGCCTTGGACTGGATGCTGCTGGTGGCCTTCACGACCTTGCCGCCCTTGAACCAGACGGTGAAGGGCAGGCCCATGAAGCTGCGGCACTCGGGCAGCGAGCGGATGTTGTGGGCGATGGGGCCGTCGAACTCCATCACCTTGAAGGCAACCTTGTCGTAGCGGTCCTGGATCGACTCCATCACGTCGTAGACGGGCAGGCACATGGGGCCGTTGCGACCGCAGCAGACCATGAGCTGGTCATTGTCCGCCAGGGCGGCCTGGAACGCGGCTTCGCTGTCGATGTGGGGCAGGGTGGTGTTGAGCATGGTGGTTTCTCCATGTGAGAGGGACCGTTGTCATCGGTCGTCGGTCACATGGAGAGAGCCAGGCAGGGCCCCGACTGTGTCGCTGCGAAGGCACGCCCGCCGCTCAGGCCGCCCGGGCCAGGTAGGGCGCCAGCAGGCGCTCCAGGGCCGGCAGGGGCTGGGCCCCGGTCGCCTGCTGCACGACCTGGCCGCCCTGGAACAGGAACAAGGCCGGGATGCCCCGCACGCCCAGGCGGCCGGCCAGCCGCTGGTCGCGGTCGGTGTCGACCTTCATCACCAGCAGCCGCCCGCGGTGGCGACGCCCCAGCTCCTGGAGGGTGGGCACCAGGGCCTTGCAGGGGCCGCACCAGTCGGCGTAGAAGTCGACCAGGACCGGCACGGGGCTCTTGTCGATCAAGGCCTGCACCGCTGCGTCGTCGAGGTGTACGGGGGCACCCGAGGTCGGCAGGGCGGCCTTGCAGGCACCGCAGGTGGGGCCCGCCGACAGGCGCTCGGCCGGCACACGGTTCAGGCGCCCGCAGGCGTCGCAGCGAAAGACCAGGGAGTCAGCCATGGGGTCCTCCTCGTCGAGGGGAGCGCGGTGTCGTTGCCGCCTAGCTGCGCACCGCGGCCCCCAAGGGAAAGGCGCGTGTGAGGTCCCTGCAAGGGGCGTAGCCGACGACCGTCAGCAGGTCTACAGTGTCGCACCCCCCACGGCCCCCCCAATGAAGCGGCCCCCTACCTCACCGCCGGAGCCTCCCATGCGCTGCACCCCCGCCCTCGTCCTGATCGTTGGCCTGCTCGCCGGCTGCAAGGCCGGAACCATCACGCTCGGCGGCGACGACAGCGGCAGCTCCAGCGGGGACTCCGGCGCCACCACGGGCGACGGCGGGGCCACCAGCGACGGCGGGGCCACCAGCGACGGCGGGGCCACCAGCGACGGCGGGGGCACCAGCGACGGCGGGGGCACCAGCGACGGCGGCGCGACGGGGGACGGCGGCGCTGGGGACGGCGGGGCCGGCGACGGCGGCAGCTCCGGCAGCAGCTTCGCGGGCAGCTACGCCGGTCCGCTCGACCTGACGGCCAGCTCCAGCTGGGGCAGCTACGACCTGGGCGCCTGCGACGCCGTGGTCGACATCGCCCCCGACGGCAGCCTGAGCGGCACCGCGCCCTGCACCTCCATGGGCGGCGGCTGGGGCGGCGGCGGCTCGCTCACCCTGGACATCAGCGGCACGGTCGGCCTCTACGGCTCGGTCACCGGGACGGTCAGCGCCGACCTGGGCTACGACATCGTGTCCCTGGACATGACGGGCAACGTCGACTCCTACGCGCTCAACCTCGAGTGCACCGGCAGCCTGAGCACCTGGGGCACCACGTCCGACATCGTGGGCACCGGGGTCCTGGCCCACCTCTAGGTCCGGTCCCTCCGCGGTCCGCAGGGCGCGCCGACGGTGCTCTTCCACACCCTCGACTACCTGATCTTCCTGCCGCTGTGCGTGCTGGCCTTCTGGCTGGTGCCGCGCCAGCACCGCCTGTGGGTCCTGGGCCTGGCCTCGCTGGTGTTCTACGCCTCGTGGAGCCTGGCCTACCTGCCGGTCCTGCTGCTGGTCATCGTGCTGTCCTGGCTGGGCGGCGGGCTGCTGGCCGCCCGCCGGGACGCCGCCCCCGGACGCCGCGACCTGCCGGCCCGCTTCCTGGTCATCGGTACCATCCTGCTGCCCCTGCTCTTCTTCAAGTACTGGGACTGGATCGCCTGGAACTTCGAAGCGGTGAGCACCTGGGCCGGGCTGGCCCTGGCCCTGCCGCGGGTCCACCTGCCCCTGCCGGTGGGGATCAGCTTCTTCACCTTCCAGGCGCTGGCCTACGTCATCGACACGTCGCGGCCACGGGAGCGCGGCGGGGAGCCGGCAGAGCGGAACCTCGGTCGTTACTTCACCTTCATCGCCTGGTTCCCCCAGCTCGTCGCCGGTCCCATCGTGCGCCGGCACGAGCTGCTGCCCCAGCTCCTCGACCTGCCCCTGCTGCGCAACGGCCAGGTCGGCGCCGGTCTGTACCGGATCGCCCGCGGCATGGCGAAGAAGATCATCTTCGCCGACATCATCCGGGTAGGCATGGTGGACCCGGTCTTCAGCGACCCCGGCCGCTTCACCGGCCCCGAGATCCTGGTGGCCCTGTACGCCTACACCCTGCAGATCTACTACGACTTCTCGGCCTATACGGACATCGCCATCGGCAGCGCCCGCCTGTTCGGCATCGAGCTGCCCGAGAACTTCCGCCGCCCCTACCAGGCGACCTGCGTGGCCGGCTTCTGGCGCCGCTGGCACATCACCCTGTCCAACTGGGTGCGGGACTACGTCTACTACCCGATGGGCGGCAGCCGGGTGCAGGGGGGCCAGTGGAAGGCCTACCGCAACGTGATGATGACCCTGCTCATCATCGGGATCTGGCACGGCGCGAGCTGGAACTTCGTGGTCTACGGGCTGCTGCACGGCTCGGCCGTGGCCTGGTGCCGCTGGCGCCGCAAGGTGACGGGCCGCCGCCCCGACGATCCCCTCCCCTCGGCCTGGGCCTTCGCCTGGCGCTGGGCCTTCACCTTTCACTTCGTCGTGCTGGCGCGGATCCTCTTCCGGGCGCCCGATCTGCACCGGGCCTGGGAGCTGTTCGGCGATCTGTGGGACCCGACCTTCGTCATGCCCCGCTACTCGATGCTGGCCTGGGGGGTCTTCGTGCTGGGCTACGCCATCCACTTCTCGCCCCAGCGCTGGAGCCAGGAGGCCGAGGAGTGGTTCAGCCGTCGGCCCCCGGTCTTGTGGGCCCTCACCGCCGCCGCGGTGGCCGTCGCCTGCCTGACCCTGGGGGGCGGCGAGCAGCTCGCCTTCATCTACTACCAGTTCTGAGCCAGCTCTCGGGCCTCCCCGGCCCCGCTGTCGCGCCTCCGCCCGACCCGATAAGCCCCCGCCATGCCGCAGCCCGCCCCTACCGGCCCCGAGCTCCAGGCCCACCGTCAGGAGCTGCGCCACATGGTGGTCTTCTCCCTGGGCCTGGTGGGGCTGGCGGCCGCGACCTACTTCGTGCCCGCGGCCGAGGCGGTGCGCCCCTGGCTGCCCGGCGAGAAGGTGCCCCTGGTGGGCCTGGTCCAGCGCGACGCCGCCGTGCGTGAGGACGCCCAGGGCGAGCTGGTGGTGCAGAAGATCCCGGCAGAGGCGACGCCCGCCGACGACCCGGCCCTGGTGGCCGCCGATCCGGGCGCAGATCCGGGCGCAGACCCGGCCGCCGCGCCCGCCGGCCTGCCCCTGCGCCCTCCCGCGGTCCCCACCCCCCTGGTCCAGGCCCCCGGCGCCATGGACCACTACTTCCAGCGCCTGGCCATGGCCGAGGGCGGCTACCCGGGCGCCGTCGTCCGGGCCCTGCACTGGGGGGACTCCACCATCGCCGGAGACGGCATCACCGGCACGGTCCGGGACCGCCTCCAGGCCCGCTTCGGCGACGCCGGCCCGGGCTTCCTGGCGGTCGCCGTCGACCCGCGCTGGTCGATCCGGCCGGGCATCGCCCGCTGGACCGATGGGGACTGGAGCAGCCTGAGCATCACCTTCGGCGGCGCCGACAGCCCCGCCTACGGCCTGGCCGGCACCGTCGCCACCGCCACGGGCGCCGCCAGCGCCACGCTGGGGGGCCGCAAGCGGGAAGCGGACAGCAAGGGCTCGGATCGCCAGCCCATCACCCGCTTCGACCTGTACTACCAGCGGCGCCCGGGGGGCGGCAGCCTGAGCCTCAAGCCCCGGGGGGCCTCCGGCGCCACCGTCCACACCGACAGCGGCAGCGAGCGGGTCTGGGACGACTTCCTGCTGCTCCGCTCGCCCCAGGGCAGCCCCACCCTCTGGCTCAAGGCCGACGGCACCGGGCCGGTCACGATCTACGGCGTGGCGCTGGAGACCGAGGGCCCGGGGCTGACCTGGGAGAGCTTCGGCGTGGCCGGCTCGGGCCAGGGCTCCTTCCTCCAGAACCAGTCGGCCAGCCACCTGCGCCGCCAGGTGGAGCGGCGACAGCCCGACCTGGTCGTGCTGCAGACCGGCGGCAACGAGCTGGGCTACCCCTCGCTGCAGAAGGACGAGGGCGCCGGCTACGCCAACACCTACGCCATGGTCTTGCAGCGGCTGCGGGCCGGGGCGCCCGACGCCTCCTGCCTGGTCGTCACCCCCCTGGACCAAGCCACCCGCGAGCGGGGCCAGGTCCTGAGCAAGCCCCTGCTGAGCCGCATGGTCGAGATCCAGCGCCGGGTAGCCCTGGAGCAGGGCTGCGCCTTCTGGGACGCCCGCGCGGCCATGGGGGGCGAGGGCGCCTTCGCCCGCTGGCTGGACCACGAGCCCCGCCTGGCGTGGACCGACCTGATGCACCTCACCGACGAGGGCGTGGACATCGTCGGCCAGAGCATGGCGGACGCCATCGAGGGCTCCTACGACGACTGGAAGCGGGCCCACCCCGACCAGGTGCCAGCGCCCTACGTCCTGCCGACCCCCGTGGCAGCGCCTGCGCCCGTGGCAGCGCCCACCACCGCGCCCGCCGCCCCCGCCGCCACCGGCTGAGACGCAGGGCTCAGGGCAGCAGGTGCGGGCCGGGCAGGCCCCCGCTGTCCACGGCGGCCTTCTCCAGGGCCATCAGGAAGCGATCGGCGCCGAACTCGTAGCCGGGCTGCGTGAAGTGGATCAGGTCCGAGGCGGCCATGGCCGGGCGCAGCAAGCTCCAGGCGATCTGCGAGCCCGGACCGCCGCTGACCTGCTGCCAGTCCCAGGAAGCGCAGCCGAACTCCGGCGCAACCTCGCGCTGGACCTGGGCGATGGCCGCCGTGCGATCCCAGATCACGTAGCTGTCGCGCCCGACCTTCTTGCCGCGGTCGCTCGGCCCCACCAGGACACAGGCCGCCCCCGGGGCCGCCCGCCGGGCGATGTCCAACACGCCGCGCAGGTCGGTGCGGTAGTCGTCCATGCTCAGGGCCAGGTCGTTGCCCTCGTTGGTGCCGTAGGCCAGCACGATCATGTCCGGCGCCAGGCTGGCGATCGCCCGCTCGGACAGCTCGGTGTCCCAGCGCAGCCAGGTCCGCGCCGTGCGGCCACGGATGCCGATCGCGTCGACGATGACGCCTGGCACGTCCCGCTCGGCCGAGACGCCGAAGATCCGCACCTCGCCATTGCCCATGGGGCGCAGGCTCAGGCGGTGGGGCCCGTCGGGGACCTCGATGCGGTGGCGCAGGATCTGCACGTCGGGGCTGCTGTTGACGATCTCCTCGACCGGCGCGTCGTCGACCTGGGCAAGCAGCGTGCCGCCCTGGGGCTCTCCCAGGGTGAAGACCTGGTAGCGGCTGACGGCGCGGCCCTGGGGGTTGTCGGTCGTGGTCTGGATCCAGCCGAAATCGGCCGGGTCGCTGCTGGAGACGCTGGCGCCGAAGCCGTACAGGCCGTCGTCGCGGCCGCCGTTGCGGCCAACCCAGTCCGAGGTCCAGCCATCGGTCCGGCACAGGTTCACGTCCTGGCCGCGGTCCCCGGCGTAGAGCGCAGCCGGCATGATGAAGCCGTGGCCGCGGTCGCCGTAGCGGTCATGGAGGATCCGCCGCAGGCGCCCGGTCCACATGTCCCCGCCGGTGTGGGAGGCGCCGAAGACCGTGATCCGGGTCGGCTGCCCCGAGGCGGCTTTGCGCAGCACGTCGCCGATGACCGCCAGGTCCTCGGGGCGGCCCTCCAGGGGCTGCAAGGGCAGGCTGGCCGGGTCCTGGCCGGGCAGGGTCGAAGCGGCCAGGGTGCTCCGGGTCACGCTGATCCGCGGCCGCCCGGTGACACCGTCGTCCTCTGGCTTCTGGGGGCGCGAGGGCCAGGCCACGGGGGGCCGCACGGGCTCGGCGCGGACCGGCGGGACCGGGCGTGTCTTGCGCAGCTCGGCCGCTTCGGCCAGGGCCTCATCACAGCTCTGCGCCGGCACCCCCGCGGTGGTCGCCACGGGGATCACGATGGTCGGCAGGGGCGTGGCCGGGCGCGAGGCCGGGGCGTCCGCGGCCGAGGACAGGTCCAGGCCCGGGACCTGGCCCTGGGCCCAGGTCGGCGCGAGGATCAGGGCGAGCAGGAGGATCAGCATGGCAGGGTCCCTATGCAAGCCCCGAAGGGGGGGCCACGCTTCCGCGAGGCCCGGTCCTCAGCCGATCATCAGCTTCAGCAGGGTGTCGGTGATCTTGCCATAGGGCGCCGTGATGAGCTTGCCGCCGTTGAGGCGGGCCTGCCGGAAGATCCCCTTCTCGTGGCTGAAGGTCCGGAAGCCGTACCAGCCGTGGTAGGCGCCCATGCCGCTGGGGCCGACGCCGCCAAAGGGCAGCTCGAGCTGGCTGAAGTGCAGGATGGTGTCGTTCAGGCAGACGCCGCCCGAGGTGGTGCGGGCCATCACGTCGTCGCTGCGCTTCTCGCTCCAGTCGAAGTAGTACAGGGCCAGGGGGCGCGGCCGCGCGTTGATGTAGGCCAGGGCCTGGTCCACCGAGTCCACCGGGATGATGGGCAGGATGGGCCCGAAGATCTCGTCCTGCAGGACGGTCATGTCGGGCGTGCCGTCGAGCACCAGGGTCAGGGGCAGCTTGCGCTGCGCCGGGTCCAGGGTCTCGTCGGGCGACTTGCAGCTCACGAGCCGCGCGCCCTTGTCGGCGGCATCCTGGAGCCAGGAGGCCAGGCGCGCATAGTGGCGATCGTTGATGATCGCCGTGTAGTCAGCGTTGTCGGCCAGGGTCGGGTACTGGGCGCGCGCCGCGGCCTGGATGGCGCCGACCAGGGCGTCGACCTGGTCGCGGTGGACCAACACGTAGTCGGGGGCGATGCAGGTCTGCCCAGCGTTGAACAGCTTGCCGGCCACGATGCGCTCGGCCGCCCGGGCCAGCGGGAAGTCGGGGTGGATGAGGGCCGGCGACTTGCCGCCCAGCTCCAGGGTGACCGGCGTGAGGTTCTCGGCGGCGGCGCGCATGACGTGCCGCCCCACCGTGGTGCTGCCGGTGAAGAAGAGGTGGTCGAAGGGCAGCGCCGAGAAGGCGGCGCCGACCTCGACCCCGCCGGTGGTGACGGCCAGGATCTCGGGCGGGATCACGTCGGCGGCCAGCTTCTGGAGCATGGCGGCGGCGTGGGGGGTCAGCTCGCTGGGCTTGAGCAGCACCCGGCAGCCGGCGCTGATCGCGGCGACGACCGGCAGGATCGCCAGTTGGAAGGGGTAGTTCCAGGGCGCGATGACCCCCACCACGCCCACAGGCTGCCAGATCACCTTGGCCGTGCCCGGCTTGAAGGTGGCGGCCACGGGGCGCGGCTGCTCCTCGACCCAGTCCGCCAGGTGGGCGCGGATGTGACGGATGTCGTCGATGACGGTGAAGACCTCTGCCAGCAGGGTCTCGTGGGGCGAGCGGTGGCCGAAGTCGGCGTCCAGGGCAGCGATCAGCTCGGCCCGGTGCTTGCGCACCCAGCCCGCGATGGCCTTGAGCAGGTCCATGCGCTGCTGGTAGGGCAGCCCGCCCTCGCGCTGCCAGGCCTGGCGCACCCGGGCGTAGGACGCCTGCAGCTCCTGGACGCTGCCCTCTGCGGCGACCGGCGGTGCGTCGGGGAGCTCCTCGGCCTCGATGGGGCTCTCGCAAACGCTGGACTCGTCGGGATGCGACATGGGGGCCTCCTCCCGGCAGCCTATCGCGAGGTCGCCCTCCTGCCCGTGCGTGATGCCGGAGAGTCCCCTGCCTACACCCGGATCCGGGCCCAGCGGCCCCCATGCCAGGCCCCGGCGAAGACCGCGGCCCACAGGACCCGGTAGCCGACCTGGGCGACCCAGACGCCCGGCAGGCCCAGGCCCAGCACCAGGCCCGCCACGGCGGCCGCCGGGATGCCCACGCCCCACTGGATCCCGATGCTGAGCAGCATCACGCGGCGGTTGTCGCCGGCCCCCAGCAGCGCGTTCATCAGCACCATGGCCACCCCCTCGACCGAGATGGTCGCGGCCGACAGGCGCAGGGGGAAGCGGGCCAGGGCCAGGGTGGCCGGGTCATGCAGGAAGGCCCCCAGGACCAGGTCGGGCCAGAGCAGGCCGGGCAGCCCCAGCAGGAGCAGGACCCCGGCCGCCAGCTTCGCGACATCCCAGCCCCAGGCACTGGCGTCCGGCACGTCCCCACGGCCCAGCGCCTGGCCCACCAGGCTGGCCGCCGCCAAGCCCAGGCCCATACCCGGCAGGATCGCGACCAGGGTCATGGTGATGAGCACGTTGGCGGCTGCGAGCTCCGAGGTGCCCACCTGGCCCACGATCCAGAAGACCACGGTGAAGCCCGTGGCGAAGAAGAGCTGCTGCAGCCCGCTGGGCAGGGACAGGCGCAGCATGGTCCGCATGGTCGGCAGGTCGGGCATGCCGCGCAGGAAGCCGCTCTTGCGCGCCAGCAGCATGCCCTGGCCGAAGTACAGCAGGCTGCCCGTCCAGGTCGCCACGGCGCTGGCGATGCCCGCCCCCGTGGCGCCCAGGGCCGGGGCGCCGAGGTGCCCATAGATGAGCACCCAGTTCAGCGCGATGTTCACCACGTGCATGACGACGATGGTCCGCAGGTACAGGACCGAGCGGCTGACGCCGTTCCAGTAGCCGCGCCACGCGAAGTTCATGCCGGCGGCGGCCATCGCCACCAGCCGGGCCTGCAGGTAGGGCGTGCCCACCGCCACCACCGCCGGGTCATGACTCACCAGCCCGAACAGGTGGGGCGCCTGCCAGATCAGCAAGACGCTGGCCGGCACCGACAGAAACAGGGCCAGCAGCAGTCCGCCGTTGAGACCCACCGCGGCCTCGTCGTAGCGCCCTTCGCCCAGCCGGCGGGCCGCCATGGCCTGCACGCCTGCCGACAGCCCGGTGACGAAGGCGATGGCCATGAAGTTCAAGAAGCTGCCCTGCCCCGTGGCCGCCAGGGCCACGTCCCCCAAGCCGCCCACCATGGCGGTGTCGACCACGTTCAGCACGTTCTGGCTGAGCATGCCGCCGACGATGGGCAGCCCGAGGGCGAGGATGGTGCGGGTCCGGGCGGCGTCGAGCATCCGCGCGCCTAGCCTGCAACAGGTGGTCCGTCAGGTGGGCGGCGGCCCTGCCGCCATGACACCATGGCTGCGGCGTCCCGGAGAATCCCAGATAATGGCCTCCAGCGGCTCCATCGCCCAGGAGTGGCCGGCATGACCGACCTCACCCGCAGCGCCCTCGATCACATCCAGGAAGGCTGCCTCGTGGTCTCTCCGGAGCAGCGCTACGTCTACGTCAACGCCAGCGCCGCCGCGCAGCTCCAGGTCCCGCCCGAGGCGCTGCTGGGCAAGCGGGTGGGGGAGGTCCGGCCCGATCTGCAGCTCGACGACGTCATCGCCGTCCTGCGCCAGTGCCTCGAAGACAAGAGCCCACGCCGACTCGAACGCCAGTACACCAGGGCCGACGGCCAACAGCTCTGGTTCGACATTCGCTTCCAGCCTGTGCCCGAGGGTGTGTCGATCGTCTCCCGCGACATCAGCCACCGCAAGCGGGCCGAGCGGGAGCTGCGGCTGTTTCGCGAGCTGATGGACCAATCCAGCGACGGCTTCGAGATCATCGACCCGGACACGGGCCGGATCCTGGTGGTGAACGAGCGCGACTGCAAGGACAGCGGCTACACCCAGGACGAGCTGGTCGGCATGTACATCTGGGAGCTCGATCCCGGCATCAACCCCGCGCGCTTCGCACAACACAGTCAGCGGGCCCAGGAAGAAGGCGCCCTCACCTGGCGGAGCGTCCACCGGCGTAAGGACGGCTCGACCTTCCCGGTCGAGGTCCGGATCAACGCGGGTCGCCTGGACCGCACCTACCTGGTCGCCGTCGTCCGCGACATCTCCGACCAGCTGGCCGCCGAGCAGGCCCTGTGTCGGGGCCGCGACACCCAGCAGGCCATCGCCTCGATCCTGCGCCTGTCCCTGGACCACGCCCCCCTCGACGTGCTGCTCAAGCGCATCCTGCACACCATCCTGTCGGTGCCCTGGCTCAGCCTGGAGCGCAGGGGCGCCATCATGCTGGTCGACCACGATCCGGAGCTGCTGGTGATGCACGCCCAGATCGGCCTGGACGAGGACACCCTCGCCCGTTGCGCCCAGGTGCCGATCGGTAGCTGCCTGTGTGGCCGGGTGGCCCTCAGCGGCCAGGCCCTGCACACCGGGCTCCAGGACCCTCGGCACGAGCCGCGGTACCCAGAGGTGGCCCCCCACGGCCACAGCTGCCTGCCCATCGTCCTGGGGGGTGTCGTCCTGGGCGTGCTCAATACCTACCTGGCGCCCGGGCACCGCCCGAGCCAGGGAGAGCAGGAGTTCCTTGCCACCTGCGCCGACACCCTGGCCGGCATCGTGGCGCGCAAGCACGCCGAACAGGAGCGCCAGCAGATCGAGGAGCAGCTCCGGGCCGCCCAGCGCCTGGAGGCGGTGGGGCGCCTGGCCGGGGGCGTCGCCCATGACTTCAACAACCTGCTGAGCGTCATCATCGGCTACTCGACCTTCGCCCTGGACGAGCTGCCCCAGGACGCCCCGGCGCGCGAGGACATCACGGTCATCCAGTCGGCGGGCCAGCGAGCCGCCGTCCTGACCCGTCAGCTCCTCGCCTTCAGCCGCAAGCAGGTCCTGCGGCCCGAGGTGCTCTGCCTGAACCAGGTCGTGGCGGGCCTCGAGCCCATCCTCCGCCGCCTGCTGGGCGAGGACATCGAGATCGAGGTCAAGCTGGACCCGAACCTGGGGACCGTGCGCGCCGATCCCGGCCAGGTGGAGCAGGTGCTCATGAACCTGGTCCTCAACGCCCGTGACGCCATGCCAGTGGGCGGTCGTCTCACGCTGGAGACACGCAACCTGTCCCAGGTCGAGCCCGCGGTCTTGCGCGTCGGCGCCCACCCACGGAGCCCCTGGGTGATGCTCTCCGTCAGCGACACGGGCCTGGGCATGGACGCCGACACCCGCCAACACATCTTCGAGCCCTTCTTCACGACCAAGGACAAGGACAAGGGCACCGGTCTGGGCCTGTCCACGGTCTACGGCATCATCGCCCAGAGCGGCGGCACCATCCGGGTGCACAGCGAGGCCGGCCAGGGGACCCGCTTCGAGGTCCTGCTGCCCCGGGCCGACGAGGCGGCCGCCGCGGCAGCCCCCGCGCCGACCGCCGAGCGCCAGGGCCCCAGCCAGGGCCAGGGCCAGGTGGTGCTGGTGGTCGAGGACGAGGACGAGGTGCGCGCCCTGGTGACCCGCATGCTGCGGCAGGCCGGCTACCACGTCCTGCTGGCCACGACCCCCGACGAGGCCGTCCAGCAGGTGGTCCAGCACGGAGCCGACATCGCCCTGCTGCTGACCGATGTGGTCATGCCCCTGGCCAGCGGCCCCGAGGTGGCGGCGCAGCTTCGGGCCCTCGTGCCCACGCTCAAGACCCTCTACATGTCCGGCTACAGCGAGGAGGCAGTGCTCCACCAGGGCATCCCGGACCCGGGCACCCACTTCCTGGGCAAGCCCTTCTCCGCCGCCGATCTCGGCCGCAAGGTGCGAGAAGTACTGGACTACGGCTAATACGAGCGGGCTCAGGGCAGGATCAGCAGATCCGTCTTCAGGCCCGCCGGAAGCGCGGCACGCAGGGCGTCGATGTCGGCGTCGTCCAGGGCGATGCAGCCCAGGGTCCAGTCCGACGAGCCGCCGCCCCCGTGGATCAGGATCTGGCCCCCCAGGGCGGTGCCCTGGTCGGGCATGCGGCCGGCGCGGTCAGCCTGGACCAGGCCCTGGCTCGTGGCGGCGTCGACCCGGCCGTGGTCCAGGCCCCATCGGGCGTCCTGTGCGTTGGGGTAGCTCACGGCCAGGGCGGCGTAGAACTTCGACCAGGGCTTGTCCTGGGTGCGGTACCAGCCCTCGGGGGTCTTGCGATCACCGCGGATCCGCTTGGGTCCCTGGGGGTCCCCGAAGCCCAGGCCCACCGGCCAGCAGGCCTCGGGGACGAGCGCGCCGTCACGGTACAGGGCCAGGCGCCGTCGCTCCTTCAGCACGACGATCAGCGCTGGGTCCTGCAGGCGCGCGTCGGCGGGATCCAGGCGCGGATCGGCCGGCAGCCCCTCGACCGAGCCCGGGCAGGCCGAGGCGTCGCCGGCTGGCTGCGGGGGCGCGGCCCGCACGGGTGGCACGGGGAGCAGCGACAGCAGCAGGATCAGCATGGCGGCTCGGACAGCGGCCCGGACCGTGGGTTCCCCCCGCTCAGAGCTGGATGCAGATGTTCCGCGTCTCGCTGAAGAACTCCAGCGACAGCTCGCCGCCCTCGCGGCCCACCCCGCTCTCCTTCATGCCGCCGAAGGGCACCCGCAGGTCCCGCAGCAGCCAGGTGTTGACCCAGACCATGCCCGTGTCCAGGGCCGCGCTCACGCGGTGGGCGCGGGACAGGTCGCGGGTCCAGACGCTGGCCGCCAGGCCGTAGCGGACGCCGTTGGCGATGGACACCGCCTCGGCCTCGTCCTCGAAGGGGTGCACGGTCACGACCGGGCCGAAGATCTCCTCCTGGGCGGTGCGGCAGGACGGGGACAGGCCCGTGATCACCGTGGGCAGGTAGAAGGCGCCGCTGGCGTAGGGGGCCGACAGCGCCGGGCGCGCGCCCCCGGTGCGGATGACGCCGCCCTCCTCGCGGGCCAGGGCGACGTAGCCCTCGACCTTGTCGCGATGGGCCAGCGAGATCAGGGCGCCCAGCTCGGTGCTCGGGTCCTCGGGCGGTCCCAGCCGCATGGCCTGCACCCGGGCGATCAAGGCCTCCAGGAAGGGCTCGTAGACACGCCGATCGACCAGGATCCGGCTGCCACACAGGCAGACCTGGCCCTGGTTGGTGAAGGCCGCCCGCACGGTCCCCGCGACGGCCTGCTCCATGTCGGCGTCGGCGAAGACAATGGTCGCGTTCTTGCCGCCCAGCTCCAGCGACAGCTTCTTGAAGCGCGGCGCGGCGGCGGCGGCGACGGCCCGACCGGTCAGCGTCCCCCCCGTGAACGAGATCGCGTCCACCTCGTCGTGGGCCGTGAGCGGCGCGCCGACCTCGGGGCCCAGGCCGTGCAGCAGGTTGAAGACGCCGGGCGGCAGGCCGGCCTCGACCAGGATCCCGGCCAGGGCCGAGGCGGTCTGCGGCGTCAGCTCGCTGGGCTTGGCGACGACGGCGTTGCCCATGGCCAGGGCCGGCGCGGCCTTCCAGGACAGCAGGTACAGGGGCAGGTTCCAAGGCGTGATCAGCGCAGCGACGCCGACCGGCCGGCGCAGCGTGTAGTTCAGCGCCTTGCCGTCCATGTCGTGGAAGCCGGCGTGCTGGTGGCGCACGGCACCGGCGAAGAAGCGGAAGTTGGCCACCGCACGCGGGATGTCGATGCGGCGGGCCAGGGAGATGGGCTTCCCGGTGTCCTGGCTCTCCAGGGTCGCCAGCTCGTCCAGGCGGGTCTCGATGATGTCGGCCACCCTGTCGAGCAGGTCGGCCCGCTCGGCGACGGGCCGCGCCGCCCAGCCCGGTCCGGCCCGGCGCGCGGCGTCCACCGCGGCCTCCACGTCGGCCGCCCCGCTGCGCGGGATCGTGCCGATCGCCTGGTCCCGCGCCGGGTCGCGGTCCTCCACCACCTGCCCCGAGGCCGCCGGCACAAAGGCGCCGTCCACCAGGTTCTGCAGCGTGCTCATACGCCCTGCCCCGCCTGCAGGCGCTCGACCGCGGGCCGCACCTGCTGCCAGAAGGCCTTCATGCCCGCGATGACCCGCGCGCTGTCGTGATCGAAGAAGTCGAACCAGAGCATCAGGCGGTCCTGGGGGTGGAAGCGGGCGGCGACCTGGGCGGCCACCTCGGCGGGGTTCCCGATGACCGCGTTGTCCGCGGCGTGGGCCACCTTCACGGGGTCGATGGTCCCCTCCAGCGCCGTCCAGTACGCCCCCAGCGCGGCCTGGGCCCGGGCGTGGGCCGCCGCCGACTGCTCGGCCGGGCTCCGGCTGGGGTCGGCGTCCAGGAAGACCATGACCGTGCGCGGCATGTAGCCCCGCTGCCAGGGGCCGCCGTCGGGGTGGTAGACCCGGGCCATGCGGGCGTGGGTGGCGTCGATGACGTCGGGCCGGGTGATGGACAGGTTGAAGACCTTCACCGGGCGGATCCGGTTGACGGCCTCTTGCAGCGCGGGCTCGTGGCTGCCGATGACCAGGTCCACCAGCTGCCGCCGCCAGTCCTGGGGGATGATCTTCACGGGCTCGAAGACGAAGCGGGGCGCGAACTCCAGCCGCTCCAGGTCGGTCCGGCCCACCTGGCGGGCGGCCTGCTGCACCGCCGCCCAGTCCGCGTCGCCGCGGAAGCTGTCGCGACCCAGCACCGTCGGCGGGATCTCGTCGCTGCTCACGACCTCACCGCCCAGCAGGCGCAGGAAGATCTGGCAGGCATCCGCGAAGATCCGACCGCGCAGGGCCGGCCAGGCCGCCGCCTCCAGCGCGTCCCGCGGGGCGACGCCGTAGGCGCGGTTCATGAAGTCGAAGCGGCCCGCCGAGAAGCCGATCCGCAGGCGGCGTCGCTCATCGGGGTCGAGGCCGTGCAGGCTGGCAAAGGTCGCGACCTGCTCGGCCCGGGCGATGGGACCGCCATTGCTGAGCAGGTTGAGCACCGCGCTGCCGACCTCGATGCGCCGGGTCCGCGCGAAGACCTTCTGGGCGAGCTGGAAGATGTCGTTGTTCAGCCCGATCTCGCCCTGCCAGTGGGGCACGACCGGGTGGGCGTGTCGCTTCTGGACCTGGGTCGACAGGTGGCTCATCGCCACCCAGGCGCAGCCGTAGCCCAGCGCGTCGGCCGCCTGGACCTGGTCCAGGAAGCTGCGCCACATCTGTGCTTCCGAGGGCAGCTGACCATCGACCGGCGTCTGGCTGATCGAGAAGAAGACGTCATGGTCCACGGGAGCTCCAGGGCGCCTTGATGCTGGCGCTCAGATCCATGCTGGCGCTCAGATGCCGTGCAGGCGACCGCCATCGACGGCGACACTCTGGCCACGGACGAAGGAGGCAGCGGGGCTGCACAGGAAGGCCACCATGGCAGCGACCTCCTCGGGGCGGGCGATGCGGCCCTCGGGGGTCTGGGCGCGCCAGGCCTCCCACACGGCCGCGGGCGAGGTGCCGGCCCGCTCGGCCCGGCCCTGGGCCAGGGCGTGCAGGCGCTCGGTGTCGGTGAAGCCGGGCAGCACGTTGTTGATGGTGATCCCGGGCGGCAGCTCGCCGGACAGGGTCTTGGCCCAGGAGGCCACGGCACCGCGGATCGTGTTGCTGACCCCCAGGCCGGGGATCGGCTCGCGGACCGAGGTCGAGACGATGTTGACGATGCGCCCGAAGCCGGCCTGGACCATGCCGGGCAGCAGCTTGCCGACCAGCAGGTGGTTGGCCAGCAGGTGGCGCCCGAAGGCCAGCTCGAAGTCCTGGGGCGTGGCGTCGAGCAGCGGGCCACCGGGCGGCCCCCCGCTGTTGTTCACCAGGACCTGGGCCGGGCCGACCTGGGCCAGGTGGGCGTCGAGGGCCAGGGCCAGGCCCGCCCGGTCGTCCAGGTCGACGACCAGGGCGTGGGCCTGGGGTGCGCCCGCCGTCCGCAGCAGGGGCAGCAGCTCGGCCAGGCGATTGGCGCGACGAGCGAGCACCGTGACGGTGGCGCCCAGGGCCGCCAGCTCGAGCGCGACGGCGCGCCCGATGCCAGCGCTCGCCCCGCAGACGAGGGCGTGACGTGCAGAGAGGGACAGTTGCATGCAGGGGCCGTATTCGGGCCGGGAGGCGGCTACCAGCGGACCAGCGGTCGGCGGCCCCCCCTGCGACGGCGTCCCCTGCCCGCTCTCAGCGCTGCAGCTCGGCGCACCAGCTCAGCCCAGCAGCGCCTGGGCCCGGGTCAGCTCCCGGGCGGCACCCAGGCGGCGGTAGGCCTCTGCAGCGGCCCGCAGCTCGGTCCGGCCCTCCTCGGTGGCCGGCCCCAGCGCGCGGCCCAGCTCGAAGTGAGCCCGCGCCTCTTCGAAGGGCATCTGGAAGCCTGCGGCCGAGGCCACGCTGCGCCGCAGGCCGCCGACGGCCCGGGAGGACCGCCCCTGCAACCTGTCCAACAGGGCCTCGCCCAGCTCGGCGCGCGCCCGGGCGATGGGGAAGACCTTGGCGTACTTACGCAGGGAGCGGCAGGCGATCTTCGCCTGGGCCAGCAGGGCGGCCCGGTCCACGGAGAGGCCCTCGGGCGCCTCGGCCAGGGCCAGCAGCACCTCGGCCGCCGCCGCGTAGCCCTCGAAGCAGTAGACCGCGACGGGATCGAGCACGGCGCTGGCCTCGTTGGCCTTGCGCGCCGCCTGCAGCGCCTCCTCGCCCCGCCCCTGGAGCAGGCGCCCCAGGGCCAGCAGACCATGGCCCCAGACCTGCTCCGAGCGGCCGATGTCCTCGTCCAGGAAGGGCTCCAGGGCGTCGAGCAGGGGCCCGCTGCGCGCGATGTCGCCCAGGGCAAGCAGGCTCTCCAGCTGGTCCAGGATGCCCCAGGCCTCGGCCTGGAAGTCACCCTGGCGGCGGGCCGAGGTGTAGAGCACATCGGCCCCCATCTGCACCCGCTGGGCATAGGCCCCCTCGTAGTGCAGCAGGGTCGACAGCCCGCAGACCGCCTCGATCCACCGGCGCTTGTCGCCCAGGCGCTCGGCCAGGGCCACCGCCTCTTCCAGGGCAGCCCGGCCCTCGGCCCAGCGGCCCGACGCCACCCGCGAGAAGCCAGTGAAGAACTGCACGGGCTGGCGCGCCGCCGCCCCCTGTGGCGTCGCGAGCTGCTCGGCCGCCAGGCGCAGGTAGAGGTCGGTGACCTTGAAGGCCGGCACCATCGAGATGATCCAGCCGGTGAGCGCGTAGGCGCGGGCCAGCTCGGGCGAGGGGCCGGCGCGCTCGGCCACCATCAGGGCCCGCAGCGCGGCGTCCAGGGTCTCCTCGGGGCCCGCCAGGAAGAAGTAGGTCTCCAGCAGGCGCAGGTAGGCCTGGGCCGCCTCCAGCAGGACCGCCCGCTCCTGGGGCGGCGCCGCGGTGGGGCTGCGCCCGCCCAGCCGGGCCACGAGCTGGCCCGTGACCCGCTGCAAGAGGCTGCCCACCAGGCCCGGCTTGCTGGCCGGCACCGGGAAGCCCAGCAGGGCCACGGCCTGCTCCAGGGCGGCGCGGCTCTCGGGCAGCTTGCCCAGGCCCAGCCAGGCCTCGCCGAGCTGCCGCCGCCAGTGGGCCCGCTGCAGGACGGGGATCGCCGGCGCGCCCTGCACCGCGGCCAGGCGGAAGGCCTCCTCCAGGGCCTCCACGGCCTCCTTGTAGGCGCCCTCGAGCACCGCCTGGTCCGCCGCCTTGTCCAGGTAGTACAGGGTCTTGTCGAGCTCTTCGGCGCGGCCCCAGTGCCAGGCCAGGCGCCGATACAGGGGGGCCAGGTGCTCGGGGGCCAGCGACTCCAGGGTCTCGGCCACGGCGCGGTGGAGCTGGCGACGCTGGGCGTACAGGAGCAGGTCGTAGGCGACCTCGCGGGTCGTCTCGTGGCGGTAGGACCAGGCCAGCTCGGGCTCGGGGTCCTCCCGCACCGTCATGTCCAGGCGCTCCAGCTCGTCGAGCTTGTCGCGCAGCAGCGGGCGGTCCGTGTCCACCGGGTAGACGGCCCGCAGCACGGTCAGGGCGAAGCTGCGGCCGATGACGCTGGCCACCTTCAGCATGAGCTGCTGGCGCGGGTCCAGGCGGTCGATGCGGGCGAGGATGGCGCCCTGCACCGTGTCCGGCAGGGTCAGGGTGCCCGTGTCCGAGGCCAGGCGGGCCCGGCCCTCCCGCACCTGGATGGTCCCCGCTTCGTGCAGGGCCAGGGCCAGCTCCTCGGTGAAGAAGGGGTGGCCCTCGGCGCGGGCGAAGAGCAGGTGGGTCAGCTCCGGATCCGGCGGGGCGCCCAGGCGGTCCTCCAGCAGCTCGCGCGTGTCCTCCAGGCTCAGCGCGTGCAGGCGGATCACCGCCGCGTCCGCCCGCTCCCGCAGGCGGGCGAAGGAGGCCGGCACCGGCTCGGGGATCGGGCGCGCGGCCAGGACCGTCGCCAGGGGCGAGACCTGCTCGGCCACCTGGCGCAGCAGGGCCCAGGAGGCTGAGTCCATCCACTGCGCGTCCTCCAGCACGATGGCGACGCGCCGCTCCCCGCCGACCGCCTGCCGCAGCAGGTGGACCAGCAGGTCCTGCGTATTGAAGGCGCGAACCTCGCCCTGCATGGCGGCGGTCAGCTCGTTGTCGGGCAGGTCGACGTCCACCAGGTCGCGCAGCAGCGGCGCCAGGCGCTCCAGCTCGGGGTCGGCTGCCATGTCCTGCTGCAGGCGGGCCAGGCGGCCATCCCGGTCGCCGGCCTCGACCTCGTCCATGCCCAACAGCTGCCCGAAGATCGCACGCCAGGCGAAGTAGGGCGTGGCCGTGTCGATGGAGTCGGCCCCGCCCACCAGGCAGCGCACCTCCTGCTGCTCGGAGAGGGAGAGGAAGGCCTGGACCAGGCGGGACTTGCCCATGCCCGCCTCGCCATCCAGCACCAGCACCCCGCCCCGGCCGGCCCGCAGCGCCTCCAGGGTCTTCGCCAGGCGCGCCCGCTCGGGCTCGCGACCGACCAGCCGGGCCTGGCGGCCCTGGACCGGCGCGTCGGCCCGGGGCTCGTAGGCCGGCACGGGCAGGGCCTTGCCCTTCAGCCGCAGCAAACGCGGCTCGGCGAAGCCCACCCGGTCGCGGGCCGCCTCGAAGGTCGCCTCGTCGCACAGCACCACGTCGGCGGCCTGCTGCATCAGGCGCGCTGCCAGGTTCACCGTGTCCCCCAGCACCGTGTACTCGCGGCGCCGGGCGCTGCCGACCACCCCGCAGAAGACGCGGCCGGTGGCCACGCCGATGGCGGCCCGCAGGCCCCGCTCGCGCAGCCGCGCCTGGATGGCCCGGGCGGCGTGCAGCGCCCGCACGGGGTCGTCCTCGTGGGCGTGGGGGGGCAGGCCCAGGACGGCCAGCGCCACCATGCCCTTGTCGTCCACCGCCAGCTTGTCGATGGTGCCCTCGACCTCGTCCAGCGCCTCCTGCAGGATCCCGAAGGCCTGCTGGGCCCGGGCGAGCAGCGCCTCGCCCCCCTGGGGGGGATCGAGCAGGTTCACGAAGACCACGCTCACGCGCCGCAGCTCGGAGAGCCAGTCCGCCTGGCCGGCGGCCACGCGGTCGCGAATCGACTCGGAGGTGAAGGCGGCCAGGGCGTCGGCATCGACCGGCCCCGGGGCGACGGGCAGCGGCAGGGCCGGCTGCGCGTCGATGGCCAGCAGCCGGTAGCAGCCCGCACCACGCGACTCACCCTGGCCGGCCCCGCCCAGGGCGGCCCAGGCCGAGGGCCCCAGCACCACCTCTCCCGGCTGGGACTCGTGCTCGGCCACGGCCATCTCGACCAGGGGCGCGCCGGTCGGCACACACTCCCAGCGGTCCACACGTCCGGCCACGTAGAGCACCTGCAGCGGCCCCGAGGCCAGGCCCATGCGCAGGGTCAGGCGGTCCTGGTCCTGCCAGGCGTAGTCGCCCAGCAGCTCCTGCACATCCAAGGCGCAGCGGGCGGCCCGGCGGGTCGCCAGGGTCGGCTCGCCGATCCACAGGGCCAGCAGGGCGTCGCCGGCGAACTTCACGACCTCGCCCCCGTGAGCGTCGATGCGGTCGATCAGGCGGCCGAAGTAGTCGTTGAGCAGGTCCGAGAGCTCCTCGGCGCCGCGCCCCCCGTGTTGGGCCAGCCGCTCCGCCAGGGGCGTGAAGCCCGAGATGTCGGCGAAGAAGACGGCGCCCTGGAGGGCCACCGCCTGCGGCTCCTGGGGGCCGGCCATGCCCACCAGGTGACGCACGACCATGGCCGGCACGAAGCTGGCCAGGTCGGGGGGACGGGACAACTCGTCAACCATGGGCGGCCTCCGCCGCCCGACTAACCCGTGGCACCGCCGGGCTCCCGTGACAACTCGGCCCGCCCGGGCCGCGCCCGGGTCGCCGCCCAGCGCGGCGTGGCCTACACTTCCGCCATGCTCCCCCTCCTGCTGCTGCTGGCCTGCACCCCCTCCCCCCCCGCGGACGACACCGGGTCCACCGATGGGGGCGGCAGCGACGGCGGGGGCAGCGACGGGGGCAGCGACGGCGGCGGGGTCACGGCCACGGCCACCTTCGACGACGTGGTCACCAGCCTGCGCGTGGCCGGCCGCACCGAGGGCTTCGACCTGGACGGTGACGGCAGCCCCGACAATGCCCTGTGGGTCGCTGGCGCGGCGCTGGACCCATTCCTGGCCGGTGTGCTCTCCGGGGGCGGGCGCGTGCTCGTGCTGCAGCTCTCCCAGGTCGACGATCTCCAGGCCGACACCCCGGCCGAGCTGGCCCTGGTCAGCGCCCAGGACAGCGACGGAGACCCCAGCGACAACGCCTCGGGAAGCGAGGTCTTCCAGGCCGGCGCCGCCGTCGATGACCAGGGCATCGCCCTCGTCTCCACCACCGTGGCCCTGTCGGCCGGCAGCTACCAGGCCGTCTTGCTGGGCCAGTCCACCACCATCGGCAGCGTCGAGCTGTCCACGGGCACCCCCATCCACATCGCCGGCACCCTGAGCGCCACCAGCCACAGCGGCCGCCTGGGCCTGGGCGTGCCCGCCGCACCCCTGGTCGTGGCCCTCACCGCCGCTGGCTACGCCGATGTCGCCAAGGTGATCAGCGGCATCGCCGACCTCGACACGGACCTCGACGGCACCGACGACGCGATCTCGGCCGCCTTCGACTTCGCCGCCGTGCCCTGCGGCCTGGAGCCCTGATGTTGACCCTGCTCGCCCTCGCCTGTGGCGCCCGCCCCTGTCCCGAGGGGCAGGTGCGCGACCAGGGCGAGTGTACGACCTCCACAGCCTCGGACCCGGTCGCGGCGGGCGACGCCTGGCAGCCCGGCCCGGGCAGCTCCTGGCAGTGGCAGCTCTCGGGCACCGTCGAGCCCTCCCAGGTGCCCCAGGTCGACATGATCGACGTCGATCTCTTCGACGTGCCCATCGACACCAAGGCGGCCCTCCAGGACCAGGGCAAGGTGCTCATCTGTTCCTTCTCGGCCGGGAGCTGGGAGGACTGGCGCGCCGATGCCGCCCTCTTCCCCGACGCCGCCATCGGCGACCGCCTCCAGGGCTGGGCGGGTGAGCGCTGGCTGGACATCATGGACCCCACCGTGCGCGAGCTCATGCTCGCCCGCCTGGACCAGGCCCGGGACCAGGGCTGCGACGGCGTCGAGCCCGACAACGTCGACGGCTACGACAACCGCACCGGCTTCCCCCTCAACGCCACGGAGCAGCTCGACTACAACCGGTTCCTGGCCGACGCCGCCCACAGCCGCGGCCTGTCCGTGGGCCTCAAGAACGATCTCGGCCAGCTCGAGGAGCTGCAGCCCTGGTTCGACTGGGGGCTCAACGAGGAGTGCGCCGCCTATGACGAGTGCGATCGCCTGAAGGTCTTCACCGACCAGGGTCAGGCCGTGTTCCACGTCGAGTACGTCCACGACTGGGCGGACGCGGCGGCCAAGGCGGCCGAGGTCTGCGACATCGCCTCGTGGACCGAGACCCTGATCAAGACCTGGGACCTGGGCGACGAGTGGCTGCCCTGCGGCTGAGGGGCGGTCCGCTGGACGGCCGTGGCGTTGCGGACTGGCCGCGACGTGCGCCGAGGGTGACAGCCGCGCGTTGGCGACGGCCGCAACGCGCAAGAACTCGCCGCGGTCCACGACTGCACGCACTCTCTGCGCTCCACGCGCAGCAGACCCCGTCCCCGGCACGCCGGGACGGAGAGGAGAACGGGCGAAACGCCAGGTCAGTCCGTGAAGATATACAGATTGTCGATGTACGCGTCGAAGCCCTCGTCCCGGAAGCTGAAGCCGTCGATGGGCTCGGTCAGGGGCATGTCGTCCGAGCAGTCGGTGTCATCGACGCAGACCGATAGCGTGCCCTCTGTCGCGGTGCCCGTCGCGGAGTGGGCGACCATGGTCAGCTCGTGCCAGCCGGCCGCCCGGGTGCCGAAGGACGAGAAGCGGGTCATGGCGTCCTGGACCAGCACGTAGCTGTCCCCATCGGCAGAGGTCCAGCCGAACCAGCCGACCAGGTGGTCGGGGTAGCCGGCCCACAGGAAGAGGGCGAAGGCGGCGCCGTCAGTGCCCGTGGGATCGTAGAAGAACAGGTCGAGGGCGAAGTCCTGGTCCAGGGGCAGGCCCATCTGACCGACCTCGTCCCCGCCGTTGTCCGTGGACAGGGACAACCCGTCGAGGGCGACGGCGCTGCTGTAGACCGACACGCAGTCGGCGGCCATGCAGACCCAGCTCCCCGAGCCGGCCACGGGCGCACCATCGGTGCCACCCTCGAAGTCGTCCAAGGCCAGGATCGCCACGCCATCGCAGTCCTCGTCCACCCGGTTGCCCACGACCTCGGTGCCGCCGGGGTGGGCATCGGCTTCCGTGTCGTCGCAGTCCGTCGCGTCGGTGGCCGTGTAGTCGCCCGCCGCCTCGCAGGTGCAGACGCTGATCGTCGCGCCGAAGCCGTCCAGGTCGGCGTCCTGGTAGAAGACCGAGCAGCCCACCGCGCCAGGGTCGTTGTTGCTGCCCGAACAGTCGTCGTCGGCCGGCGTGTCACAGGTCTCGGTGGCCCCCGGGTGCACCGCCGGGTCGCCGTCGTCGCAGTCGGTGTCGTCGGTCCGGGGGTGCTCGTCGGTGGCCACGCACAGGCAGGCCCCCGCCGTCCCCCCGTAGCCGTCCCCGTCAGCGTCGGGGAAGAAGGACATGCAGCCCAGCGCGCCCTCCGGGTTGGTATTGTCGTCACAGTCGTCGTCCGCGGTGGTGTCGCAGCGCTCGACCGCACCGGGGTGGACCTGGGCGTCACCGTCGTCGCAGTCGGTGTCGTCCGGGGCCGAAAAAATGGCGTCGGCCGCGCACAGGCAGGCGCTGTCGGCCGCGCCGAAGCCGTCTTTGTCCCGATCCGCGTACAGGGTGCCACAGCCCACGGCGTCGGGGTCGTGATTGCTGCCCGTGCAGTCGTCGTCCCCCTCGGTCGCACAGTCCTCGAAGGCGCCCGGGCTCACCTCGGCGCGGCGGTCGTCGCAGTCCGTGCCCGCCGTGCCGCCGGGCGGCGCATCCACCGAGCCATAACCGTCCCCATCGGCGTCGGTCTCACAGGCCGCGCTGCTGTCCCGCGGGGCTGCCCCCGGGTAGGTGGCCGCGTCCGTGTCGTCGCAGTCCGTCGCCGTCGCCGCCGGGAAGGCCTCCGAGGCCGCACACAGGCAGGCCTGCGCCGTGCCGCCGAAGCCGTCGCCGTCCCCGTCCGCGTAGAAGCTCGCGCAGCCGGCCGCGTCCACGTCGTTGTCGCTGCCATCGCAGTCGTCGTCGAAGGCCGTGGCACAGCTCTCGGTCCCGTCGGGGTTCACGGTCGCGCGCTGGTCGTCGCAGTCCGTGCCCGCCTGGCCGCCCGCCGGGGCCGTCGCGGCCCCGAAGCCGTCCCCATCCGCGTCGGTCTCGCAGGCCGTCTCCGAGTCCTGGGCCGCCGCCCCCGGGAAGGTGGCCGCGTCGTGGTCGTCGCAGTCCGTGTCGTCGGCCACGAAGCCGGACAGCGGCGTGCAGGACTCGGTCCCGGTCCCCGGATCCCCGTGACCATCCCGGTCGGCGTCCGCGTACCAGGTGGCGGCCGCCCCCACCGCGGCGTCCAGGTCATTGCAGTCGACGGTGGCGTCGACCCCGTCGCCGTCCAGATCCTGGGCGCTCCCGTCCCCGCCATGACCGCAGCACAGCAGCAGGGTGAGGAGCAGCATGGCGGGGTCCGGGGAGGAGGCCGGGGGAGGAGGCCGCCCGCAGGGTAGCAGGGGCGAGGAGGCCGCCCGCAGGGTAGCAGGCGCGAGGAGCGGGGCCGGGTGGACTGGCGGGGGCATGTCTCGCGCCGTGGTAGCGTCCGCGGCCTCGACCCTCGTTTCGGCCATCCGGCCGAAACGAGGGTCGAGGCGCTTTGTTGGCGGGGGGAGGATGCCTCCCCCCGCATGCGCTAGCGCGCCCCCCCTCCCCGCGCCTTATGGGCG
>Ga0100377_1000285_pt1 | contig 42245 bp, 29 predicted proteins | sample CryGeymeta201501_FD_83664 | JGI IMG/M metagenome (GOLD analysis project Ga0100377, IMG submission 83664) | Groundwater microbial communities from Crystal Geyser aquifers in Utah, USA - Crystal Geyser metaG 2015-01 | ecosystem: Environmental > Aquatic > Deep subsurface > Groundwater | place: USA... | reverse complement strand
GGGGGTGGCGGTGAGGCCGGAGCTGTCGGCGATGAGCGCGCCGTTCACGCGCAGCTCGCTGACGTTCGCGGCGCCGCCCTCAACGGAGGTGGCGACGTCCGCGCGGTCGGCGTCGCCGGCGCGGATCGCGTAGGGCACGCTGAGCAGCGGCAGGCGCTGCGGGAGCTCCAAGCCGCTGTTGACGCGCAGCGCGAGGTAGAGCGTGTCGCCGGTGAACATGGCGCTGTCCAACGCGTTGACCGACCCCACCGTGACCGAGTAATAGCCCTGGTCAAAGGTCACATCGACGTGGTCCTCCATCCACAGCGGCGCACCGCCCGACGGTGCGTCGTACAGGATGAGCGAGACCGTGTTCGCGCCGGTGAGCGGGTCGCCGGCGGTGTCGAACAGCCGCCCTTGATGGGGCAGCTCCAGCGGCACGGCGAAGGCGCTGGTGGAGAGGGCGAGCAGGGCGAGCAGGGTGAAGCGCATGGGGGAGCTCCGATTGGCGGATGAGGATTGGCGGATGAGGATACCGCGCTACGGGTTCTCTCGCTGACGGCGTCGCGCGGTAGCGACGCGCGGCGCGCCCTCATAAGCGAGCTGCTCGCTAGGAGATGTCATGCTGCTCGCCCTGTTCGCTGCGCTCGCCCTCGGCGCGACCCCCTACGATGAGGGCGTCGCCGCGCTCAAAGCCAAGGACGCGCCCACCGCGATCGCCGCCTTCGAGCGGTGCTTGGCCGCGGAGCCCGCCGACAGTCCGGGCTGGGTCGCTTGCCAGTGGGAGCTCGGCTGGGCGCACTGGGTCGCGGGCGACTGGGCCAAGGTCGTCGGCGCGTGGGAGCAGGTGGTGCGCGTGGAGCCACAGCACGCCGACCTCGACACCTACCTCCCGCAAGCTAGGGACAACCTCAAGCTTCAGGCTGTGCTCGCCAAGAGCCGCGAGGGCGCGGCGGCGACCTTCACCAGCCAAGCGCCCGCCGGGGCGACGCTGCGAGTGCGCGCTGTCGGCGACCTCATGATCGGCAGCGCCTTCCCCGAGGGCTACCTGGCGCCGGACGACGCGCAGGGCGCCTTCGCGGACGTAAGCGCTTGGCTGCGCGACGCGGACCTGACCGTCGGCAACCTGGAGGGCCCGCTCTGCGACGAGGGCGTCACCCGCAAGTGCAAGCCGGGCGCCGAGGACGGCAGCTGCTACGCCTTCCGCAGCCCGGAGCGCTACGCCGCCCTGTATCGGGACGCTGGCTTTGACGTCATGAGCACCGCGAACAACCACGCCGAGGACTTCGGCGTCTCGTGTCGCGAGCGCACCGAGCAGGTGCTCGACGGCGTCGGCATCGGCCACAGCGGGCGTCCGGGCGACATCTTCGAGCGCGAGGTCGCGGGGCTCAAGGTCGCGCTCATCGGCTTTCACGCGAACCGCAACAGCCACTGCACGCTGGACTTGGACGTCGCGAGCGAGCTGGTGCGCAGCGTCGCGGCGCGCAATGACATCGTCATCGTGAGCTTTCACGGCGGAGCCGAGGGCAACGGCGCCACGCACACGCCGCCAGGCACTGAGACCTACTTCGGCGAAGATCGGGGCGACGTGCGCGCGTTCGCTCACACGGTCGTCGACGCGGGCGCGGACTTGGTGCTCGGCAGCGGCCCGCATGTGGTGCGCGGGATGGAGGTCTACCGCGATCGCCTTGTGGCCTACAGCCTCGGGAACTTCGCGACCTATGGGCGCTTTGGCCTGTCGGGTAACCTCGCGATCGCCGGGGTGGTGGACGCGCGCTTGGCGGCGGACGGCCGCTTCCTCGGGGGGGCGCTGCTGCCCACCGCGCAGGAGGGGCGCGGCGAGGTGCGCGTGGACCCGCAGGCGCGCGGCGTCGACCTCGTGCGCACGCTGTCCGCCAGCGACTTTCCTGGGACCGGCGTGCGCGTGGCGCAAGACGGCACGCTCGCCGCCCCCTGACACACCCTTGGGCTCGGCTTGGCGCGCGTGATAGCCTGCCGGACCACCATGCCATCAAGCCTCCTCCTGTTGATCGCCGGAGCCGCGCACGCCAGCACCGGCGGGGCGGCTGATTCCGTTGGGCAGCGCGCCGTCGTGGCGCTCTTGCTCGTGGTGGGCGCCGCGTACCTGCTCGCGCATGCCGTGGTGGACTGGCTCCAGCGCCGCTTCCTCGTGGTGAGCGGCGCGGAGTACATCCTGTTGGGGGTGGGGTTAGGCTTGCTCGCGGGTGAGGCCCTCGACATCAGCGGCCTCGCGCCGATCTTGAGCCTCGCTGCGGGCTGGGTCGGCCTCATCTACGGCATGGAGCTGAACCTCAAGCGCTTGATCTTCGTGGACGACGGGGCGCTCCGGCTCGCTGTCTTTGCCGGACTCGGCTCGGGCTTGCTGGTCGCGGTCGCGACGCACTTCGCGCTCAGCTCGGGCTGGATCGCGGGCGTTGACCCCGAGCGCACTTGGCTCGCGGCGTCGGCGCTCGGCTGCGCCAGCGCGGCGGGATCGTCCAGCGCCATCGAGCTCGTGTCCGCGCGCTATGGGCTCAAGACCGGCATCATCGCGACCCTTCGGCGCAGCGCGGGCTTTGGCGACCTCGTCTCCATTCTGGTCTTCGGGCTGCTGTTCTGCGTGTACCGCCCGGTGACGGACGCTGGCGCCGCGTGGTCGCTCACGGCCTCGGGCTGGGCTTGGGTCACGCTCGGCTTGGGCACCGGCCTGGGCGTGTTGTTCACGGTCTTCTTGGGCGATGACGACTCCGAAAACGGCCGCTTCTTGGCGCTCGTCGGCATCATCTGCTTCGCGTCGGGTGCCGCGTTCTTCCTAGATCTCTCGCTGCTGACGGTGAACCTCATCCTCGGCATCGTGCTCGCCAACTCGGCCAAGGACGGCGCGGCGGTGGCACGAACGCTCTCCTCCACCCGCCGCCCCATGTCGCTGCTGTTGCTGCTGTTTGCGGGCTTGTTGTGGCGACCGCCGTGGGTGGGCGACGTCACCGCGCTCACGCTGTTGCCGGCCGTTGCGCTCACCCTCGGGGTGGTCGTGCTGCGCACCACGGGCAAGCTGTTCGGCGCCTGGGTGGGGTCGATTGGAACGGAGCTCCGCCGCGACTTGGGCCGAGGGCTGCTCGCGCAGGGCGATGAGGCCCTCGCGATGGCCATCGCCATGCGCTTGGTCTTCGACAACGTCGAAGGCGCGAACATCGAGATTCGTTTGGCTTATACCGCCATCCTCGGCTCGGTGGTCGTGCACGAGCTGCTCGCCCCGCGCCTGCTCAAGACGCTGCTCGTGGACGCGGCAGAGCTGCGCACGGACGCCGTGTTTTCGGTCAGGGAGGCTTAGCGTGTACGTCATCGTGATCGGGCTCGGACAGGTTGGGCGCCACGTCATCCGCACGCTTGAGCAAGAGCACCACGACATCGTCGCGATCGACATGGACCCGAAGGCGGTCGCTTATGTCGAGGAGCACCACGACGTGGCGACGATCACGGGCTACGGCGCCGACTGGGCCGTGCTCCGCAGCGCGCGCTGCTCCGAAGCGGATCTCGTGGTCTCCGCCACGGACAATGACGAGATCAACCTGCTCTCCGCGATCGCCGCCCGCGAGCACGGCGCCAAGCGCACGATCGCGCGGGTGCAGCGCCGCGTGTGGGGCCAAGGCGACGCCGGCGTCTACTACGGCCTGCTCGGCATCGACGCCGTCATCAACCCGCAGGTGCTCATCGCGCAGGAGATCGCCAAGATCACGCGCTCGCATGGCGCGATCGAGGTGCTGGACCTCGCAAATGATCGCGTCGAGCTCGCGCAGGTGGCGATCGAGGACTGGTCGCGCATGACGCATAAGCCGATCGCAGAGCTCAAGATCCCGCGCGGGGTCTTGGTCGCGGCGGTGGTGCGCGCGGGCGAGGTGCGCGTACCTGGCGGCGCCGACGTGCTGCTCCCGGGCGACCGCGTCTACCTCATCGGGCGCCGCGAAGAGATGGAGGCGGCCGAGGACCTGTTCACCTCCAAGCGCGCGGCCCGGCGCGTGTGCATCATCGGCGGCGGCGTGGTCGGCGAGGCGCTCACGCGCTCCTTGCTGCGCGACGGGGCCCACGTCCTCGTCATCGAGAGTGACCGCGAGCGGGCGGAGTACATCGCCGCCGAGATGGCTGGCGCCACCGTCGTTCACGGCGACGGCACCGACCTCGACCTGCTCCAAGAGGAGGAGGTCCAGCGCTTCGACCTGGTCGCGGCGCTCACGCACGACGACGAGGTCAACCTGATGGCCAGCCTCATCGCCAAGCGCGCAGGGGCGCTGCGCACGCTCTGCCTCGTCCGTCGCCCGGACTACACGGACATCTACCGCCAGCTCGGCATCGACATCGTGCTCTCCCCCCGCGTCGTCGCGTCGGACCACATCCTTCGCTATGTTCGAACGTCGGATCTGCAGAGCCTCACGCTGCTGGAGGACGGGCAGGCCGAGGTCATCGAGTTCGTCGCCCAGCCGGGCAGCCGCGTCGTCGGCGTTCCGGTGCGCCGCATGAACATGCCGCCCGGCTCGCTCTTGTGCGCGATCCTGCACAAGGACGAGGTGATCATCCCGCGCGGCGACGACTTTATTCGCGTCGGTGACACGGTCGTCGTCCTCACCCTGGCCGACACGCGTGCGGCCGTGGCCCGGCTGTTCCGGGCCAAGTCCGTCTAGGGGGAGCGAGGTTGCCAGCCGAGGTCTCGAGGCGCCGACACGGGCGGCAGGTGAGCGGCCAGCGAGCCGACGACAGCGTGGTCTACGACGCGTGGCGGTCCTCGCTGCGCCCGGTGGCCTACGTCGTCGTGGGCCTCGCCATCGCGATGCTCAGCTGTTTGACGGTCGCGACCTCGGCGACGGACGCTGTGCCTGTCGCTGCGTCGGCGATCATCACCCTGTGCGCCGCTGGCGTCGTGTGGTGGTTCTCGCTGCCCGCCGACGTCTTCGGCCGCCGCGAGGCCACGCTCGCGGTCGCGCTCATCTGGCTGTGTACGGGCGTCTTCGGCGGGTTACCGCTGGTGATCGGCGCCGATCTGCCGCCCGCCGACGCCTTCTTCGAGGCGGTGAGCGGCTTCACCACCACCGGCGCCACGGTCATCACCGCCATCGAGGCCACCGTCAGTCGCCCGCTCATGCTCTGGCGCTCGCTCATGCAGTGGCTCGGCGGCATGGGTGTCGTCGTGCTCTTCGTCGCCGTCTTCCCGAGCGTCGGCGCGGGCGGCAAGCACCTGTTTCGCGGCGAGGTCCCTGGCCCCTCGGCCGAGGGCCTCGTGCCGCGCATTCGCTCCACGAGCCGCGTGCTCTGGGAGATCTACGCGGCGCTCACTGTCGCCGAGGTCGCGGCGCTCTGGCTCGCGGGCATGGGCTTGTTCGACGCCGTCTGCCACTCGATGACGACGCTGTCCACGGGCGGCTTCTCGACCCATGACGCCTCGGCTGCGGCCTTTCACAGCCCGCTCATCGAGGTCATCCTGTCGGTGTTCATGCTCCTCTCGGGCATGAACTTCAGCCTCTATTATGGAGCGTTGGTCCAGGGCTCTTGGCGGGTGTTTGCCCGCTCCACCGAGTTCCGCGCTTACCTCGCGATCATCGTGGGCTCGACCGCCTTGCTCACGCTGCTCATCCGAAGCCTGCACCCTACCTATGGGGTGGCGCTCCAGAAGGCCTTCTTCATGGTGGCCACGCTGCTGACGTCTACGGGCTACGGGAACGGCGAGGACTACATGGCCTACCCGGGCGGCGGCGTCGCGCTGCTGCTCATCATCATGTTCCTCGGCGGCATGGCGGGCTCCACCGCTGGCGGCATCAAGACGGCGCGCGTGGTCGTGCTGCTCAAGCTCGCGTGGTCGCAGACGCGCGCCACCATTCGACCGTCCGTCGTGCAGGTCGTGCGCATGGATGGCAAGCCGGTGCCCGTGGCGGTCTTGTCCGAGGTCGGCGCCTTCTTGGTGGTGTTCATGGTCACCCTGGCTGCCTCGACGCTCACCATCTCGATCATCGAGGGCGAAGCGGCCGAGAAGACGTTCGGCGCCGTGCTCAGCTGCTTGTCGAACATGGGCCCTGCGCCCTACCATCTGCTCAACGCGGACCACTACGCGGACTACTCGGCGATCTCCAAGATCTTGTTCGGCCTCGTGATGATCCTCGGGCGCCTCGAGTTCTTCACCTTGCTCGCGCTGATGTTGCCGGACTTCTGGTCGGGTTTTCGGCGCTCGCGCCGTGGGGGTAGCTGATGTCGGGTCACCAGGCGCCGCAGGTTGATCCGCTTAAAAAGCTGATGATCGTGCTCGTGCTCGTGCTCGCCCTCATGGGCTTGCACGCCTTCGGGGCCGCGTCCCACGCTGGCCTCGACCCCACCGGCCTGCTCGCGCTCGGCTTCGTCGTGCTCGCCGCGTACTCGGTGGGCCAGCTCTCTGGGCTCGTCGGGCTGCCCCACATCACCGGCTACCTGCTCGCGGGCATGGTGCTCGGGCCATCGGTGGCGCACATGGTCCACCTAGGCCCTGAGTATCGCCCGTTCGATGAGGGCGTGCTGCGTGCGAGCGTGCAGGAGCAGCTCGGCTTGCTCAAGGTGCTGGCCACGGGGCTCATCGCGCTCACCGCGGGTGGCGAGCTCAAGCTCGACGCGCTGCGGCAGGGCGTGAAGCAGATCGGCGCGCTGCTCGTGGCGCAGACCCTCACGATCTTAGTCGGGATCTCCGTCTTCTTTTGGGCGATCAGCGTGGGTGTGCCCCTCATCGCGATCCCGCAGCTCGCGGCCCTCGGCCCGGCTGGCGCCCTCGCGCTCGGCGCCACGGTCGCCGCGTTCAGCTTGGCGACCTCGCCCGCCGCGACCATCGCGGTCATCAACGAGACCAACGCGAAGGGCCCGATGACGCGGCTCGTGCTCTCGACGGTCGTGCTCATGGACGTGTTCGTCGTCGTGCTGTTCTCGGTGTTCAGCGCCCTCGCGGGCATGGCGCTCGGGCTGAGCGCGAGTCACGGCAGCCTCGCGTCCTACTTGTTTGTGCACGTGGTCGTGAGCATGGGCGTGGGCGCGCTGCTGGCGGGGGCGCTCGGCGCCTATATTCGCTACATCGGCCACGAGATCCTGCTCGTGCTCGTGGGGCTGATCTACATCGGGAGCTACGCCGCCGAGCACGCGGTGCCGGGCGCCTCGCTCGACCCCCTGCTCATGTTCTTGGCCGCGGGCTTCGTGGCGTCGAACTTCACGAGCCAAGGCGACGCGCTCATTCACACGGTCGAGAAGGTCTCGCTGCCCGTGTATGTCGTCTTCTTCGCGCTCGCGGGCGCGCACCTGCCGCTGGACGAGGTCGTCGGCGTGCTCCCGTACGCGCTGGCCCTCGTGCTCGTTCGCGGCGGCGCGCTGTGGCTCGGTGTTCGGGTTGGCGCGGTGGTCTCGGGCGCGGACGACAACACGCGCACCCTCGCGTGGGCCGGCTTCGTGAGCCAAGCGGGCATCTCGCTCCTGCTGGCCGAGAAGCTGCGTGAGACCTACGCGCACGTCGGCGGCGAGGGGGCCGACAGCGTGGGCGCGCAGGTCGCGACGCTGCTCGTGGCGGGCGTCGCCATTCACGAGGTTATCGGGCCTGTGCTGTTCAAGCTCGCGCTGGTCCGCGCGGGCGAGGCGGGGCACTCGCCGGACGCGTATGGCGACGCGGACGGCACCGACTACACCGCAGACACCGGGGTCACGCACCTCGCGCCCTGGGAGCCGCCAGAGTCGGTGGACAACCCGTGGGGCGAGCGGCTGCAGCTCGGCTCGGACGCGCTCAACCGCCACGCCGCGGACCTCGAGGTCGAGTTCCAGGGGCTGGTGCGCGACCTCATGCTCGGGCCGCTGGAGCACTTCCGCTCGCGGAGCGACCACTACTACCGCTTGCTGCGGCGTGAGCTGCTTCGGCACCATCGCAAGGCACAGCAGCTCGCCGGCGCTGCGCTCACCCCCGAAGATCGCGTCGCGGCCCTCCGGAGCGAGCAGGCCGAGGTCGCGCGGCGCTGGCGCGCGGTGGTGCTCGATCGCGCGGCGCAGATCGCCGAGGACGACTGGACGCCCATCGGCTTGGTGGACGTGCTCGACCAAGCGGTTGAGTCCCTCCCGCTCACGGTCTACGCGCCCTGGGAAGACGGCGCCTTCGCGGTGCGCGCCGATGACGGCCGCCTGCAACACGCGCTGCGGACGTGGCTGCGAGCGCGTCGCCGCCTGGCTGAGCTCGGTGGCGGTGCGCTCGCGCCGCGCACGGTCATGCTCCGGGACCTCGCGCGCTTCCACGTCGGGGGTCTGGCGGTCGCGCGCATGGAGGGCGTCGCGGCGCTGCTGGTCGCTGCAGAGCGCCACGTCGCGGACCGCACGCGCAGCCTGTTTGACAGCTATGTGTTCGGCTACGAGCGCATCATCACCGCGCTGCGCGAAGGCGAAGAGGTCGACCTCGACGCCGCGCTCGGCGTGGTGCGCGAGGAGGTGGACCTCGAGTTCGACCTCGCGCGCGACGAGCTCGATCACGTGGTCACTGGCGGCGCTGTGCGCTTGGCGCGCGTCCTCGGCACCGCGCTGGTGGGCCTGAAGGCCGACCTCGGCGTGGCGGGTGGCCCCGATCTCGCTCGCAGAAGTCGCAGGTACTCGCTTGTCTTTGGTGAGCGAAGCGCGACGCTTCAGCGCCTCGCCACGGGGATGAGCGACGCGTGGCTGCTGACCGCGGCGCAGTACCGGTCGCTCGGCCTTGAGCTGGAGCTCGTGGGCCTCGAAGGCGCGGTGAAGGACCAGCTTCACAACCGCGCGACGGAGCTCTCGCGGCGCGTGCGTGGTCGCGGCCCGGTGCAGCTACAGCGCGTGCTGGTCGCGCTCGACGACGCGCTCGGTGTCTTGGACCAGGTGCTGCCCCAGCCCAACGCCGGCGCGGCGCTCGCGGCGAAGGTCCGCGGCACGACCGAGCCGCTCGCGAAGGTCGTCGCAGAGGCGCGGCGCGAGTCCCGCCGCTTGACGGACGAGCTCGCGGACGCGGGGACCACTGAGGCCCTCGTGGACTCGCTCCTTGCCTGCTGCGAGTCGCTCACCGAGCGCTACGCGCTGCCCTCGGCGCGTGTGCAGGTGGGCGAGTGGGCGCTGCCGCTGCCCGTGCCTGTGAGCGAGGTCGCCTTTCGGCAGGTGGTGGTCGAGTACGTCGAGGTGACGGTCAGCCGCAACCTGCAGCAACACTCGCGCGACTTGGCGTTGGACGCGCAGTGCATCGTCGGCATGCTCGACGAGGTGGAGCGCATCGTCGCCTTCAACACCGAGCTGGCGGTGGGCGAGCTCGATGTGCTCGAGGACGAGCGGGTCCCCGCGGAGACGGCCTCCCTCGTTCACGACATGATCATCGGCGCGCTCGGGCGCAGCCGAACGCGCCTCGCCGCGCTCGCGGACGAGGTCGTGGGCCTCCCGGAGCAGGCTCGGAGCGGCCTGTTCTTGGCCGTGCTCGAGGGCCTCGAGGTCCTGCGCGGCCACATCACGGAGGGGCGCCTCGGCGAGCTTCGCGCGGGCTCACGCCTCGCCGCTGCGCGCAACCTCGCTCGCGAGGCCGAGGCGATGGGCGGCGCGCTCGGCGACGCGCGGCGTCGTGGCTTTGAGCTCGTCCTTCGGGCGGTGGGCGCCGATCGCATCGCGGTCGCTCGCCAGCTGCTCGGCCTGCGCGACCCCGAGCAGGCGCTCGTCGAGCCCTCGCACTTCGCGCCCCCGGCCCCCGCCGAGGTGCTGCCCGTCGTCTACCGCCGGCTCTTCTCGGATCAAGCGCTGGAAGCGGGCGATCTGCTCACGGGACGCCAACAGGAGATCGAGCACGCGCGCGTCGCGCTCACGCGCGGCAACGGCGGGCGCCTGCGCGCGGTGGCCATCGTCGGCCCGCAGGGCGTGGGCAAGGGGGCGGTCGTGCACGCGCTCGGCCGCTCGCTCGCGCTGCGCGACGTCGCGCGCCACAAGCTCGAAGCGCCCGCGACCGTGGCCGACGTGGAGGCGTGGTTCGCCACGCCGAGCGCGGACCGGCTGCACCTCGTCGAGGGCCTCGAGTGGCTCTACCGCGTCGAGGTCGGGGGCTTCGAGCCGCTGCGGCGCTTCGTGCGCGGCGTGGTTGAGGACGCGGGGCGCAACGCCTGGCTCGTGTCGGCCACCGACACCGTGTGGACCTATGTCGCGAGCGTCGCGCCGCTGGAGGACGCCTTCCCGGAGGTGATCACGCTGCGCCCGCTTGACGTTCAAGAGCTCACCCAGGCCGTGCTCGCTCGGCACGGAATGAGCGGCTACGGGCTGGTCTTCTCGTCGCAAGAGGACATCGGCTGGCGCCTGCGGCGGCTCTTCGCGCGGGGCTCCGATCACGCCGATCGCAACCGCACCGCATGGTTCCGCTCGCTTCACGCGGCCACGCGCGGCGTGGTGAGCGACGCCCTGCTGCTGTGGATGGCGAGCATCGAGCGCGTGGACGACGTTGAGGGCGTCGTGCGCGTGGGGCCGGTGGCGCGCCCGCCGATGGCCAGCCTGCGGGCGCTAGACGAGCCTGTGCTGCTCACGCTTCGCCACGTGCTGCGCCAGGGCTGGATTGACGTCGCCCAGCACGCGGCGCTCTTTCATCAGGATCAAGGGGCCTCAGCGGCCCACCTGGCGCGCGTGCGCCACCTCGGCCTGCTGGTCGACGGCAAGGTCGCGGGCACATCGCGAATCCCTGGGCACCTCAAGTCGCCGCTGTGCGAGGTGCTGCACGAGCGCGGCTGGATGGGGTGAACGCAGCGGCCGTGAGCGCGATGGGGCTGCTGTCGCGTCAACCGCGGCGAGGCGCGTTAGCGGCGCGGCATGCTGCTGTCCATCTTGTCGCTGTTGGCTTGTCAGTCGCCGTTCGGAACCGATCGGCATCACCTCGAAGGCTTTCGGGTCGCCGCCGCTCGCGCGGTGCCGGACGCGGACGGATGGAGCGTCTCAGCCGCGCTCGTGGTAGACGGGCACCTTTGGAGCGATCAAGCCGTCGCGCTGCGCTGGTACGCCCTCCCAGACCGCGCTGCGCTCGCGACCCTGTCGGTGAGCGCTCCTGCCGACGCTGAGGGGCCTGTAGCCCACCTCAGCGGGGCGACCGTTGGTGTTGGCCTCATCGCCACGGGCCCCGCTGGCGACGAGCGGCGTGTGTGGCTCGAGCCCTCCACCACGGCGATCGCGCTGCGAGACGTCACCGTCGAGCGCGTGGATGGCGTCACGGTGGACGCCCTCACGGCGGAGGACCTCACGGTCGACGCGCGCAGCGCGTGGGTGGGCACGCCGGACACCAGCGTTCCGGCTGGCGGCGCGGCGACGCTCACGGCGGTCACCGAGGGCGACACCCTGCGCACGGCGCGGTGGATGGAGATCGGCGAGCCCGGCGAGCTCTTGGAGATCGACGGCACGCGCAGCTCCTGGCTCGCGGGCTCCATCTTGGTCGACGGCGAGGAGGTGCTGGAGCGCACCATCGCTGCGCCAGGGCCGGTCAGCTTGCTCGTGCTGGCGCTCGGCGAGGCCGGCGGGACGGACTTCCGCGCCGAGGAGCTGTGGGTGGGGCCGCCATCGCAGGGACTCTTCACGGCGTCTGGCCGCTGGATCGGCGTTGAACCTGCGGTAGACGCCGACGCGGTGCGCGGCACGCTCGTCGCCGATGACGCGGCCCCGACCGGCCTCGCGCTCACCGACGCCGTCGCCTTCGATCCGCTGCTGGAGCCGCTCGACCCGTGGGGCACCGAGGCGCTGCCTTGTGTCGGTGTCTCTGGGCCCTTCGACCCGTCCTGGCTGCTCGACGGCCGCTGCGTGCGCGCTGACCTCATCGGTCGGGTGGTGGGGGTGTCCCGATGAGCGCGACGCTGTTTCTGATGGCCATGGCGGCGTTCGCGGCGCCGGTGTCGGGCACCGCCCGCGTTCACGGCTCGGGCGACCCCGTCGCGGGGCTCACGCTGCGCGTCGACGGCGCGGACGCAGGGGTGGTGACCGACGCGCGTGGGCGCTTCAACCTCGACCTCCCCGAGGGCGAGCACGAGCTGTTGTTCGAGTCGATCGACTACGAGCGCGTCGAGGTGACGCTGTCCGTGCCGGTCGCCGAGCCCGTCGACGTCTTCCTCGAGCCCACCACGGGCTACGAGGTCGTGGTCGAGTCCTTCCGCGAGACCGCGAACACGACGCGCCACGTCGTCGACGCGGAGATGGCGCTGGAGACCCCCGGCACGCTCGAGGACTCGGTTCGCCTGGTGCAGTCGCTCCCTGGCGTCAGCGTGCAGCGCGAGTACTCGCCCGGCCAAGCGGACCTGTCGGTGCGCGGCTCATCGCCTGGGGAGAATCGGTATTATCTCGATGGCGTTGAGGTCCCGTACCTCTACCACTTCAACCAGTACGCCAGCGTCTTCCCGACCAATCAGATCGACACGCTGGAGCTGTTCCCGTCGACCTTTAGCAGCGCGTACGGCGACGCGGTCGGCGCCATCATCGACGCGCGCAGCGTGCAGAAGCGCCCGGACGCGCTGCATGGCGGCGTCGGCGTGAGCACGGTCATGGTGAGCGGCTCGGTGCTCGCGCCGCTCAAGGAGGACGGCGGCTGGTGGGTCTCGGCCTCAGGGCGCCGCAGCTACGCGGACCTCGCCAGCGACGCGACGGCGCAGTACCCGATCTGGCCGATCTTCGGCGACTTCTCGGCGCGGGCAGGCAAGGGGAGCGAGGATCGGAGCGTGCAGCTCTTCGCCTGGGGCGCGAACGACGCCTATGCGCGCGCGGCGGGCGAGCTCGACCTGCTCGACCCCGCTGAGGCGCAGGTGGCGCCTAGCTTTGAGTACCACCGAGGCTTCCAGGTGGCGGGCGTTCAGGTGCGTCGCGCCACGGAGCAGGGCTCCCGCGAGCACGTCTTCGCGTATGTGCACGACCGCCTGCGCGGCGAGCTCACGTCCAACGGCTCGGAGCTGCTAGAGGAGAGCGCGCTCACGCACCGCACCCGCGTCGCGCGCACGCTCCATGACGGCCTGCGCCTCGAAGGCGGCGGCGAGCTGCGCGCTGGGATGACGCGCTTGGCGGTGGTCGATCCTGGCTTTGACGCCGCGCTCGTGTCCAGCGAAGCGCCAGCGCTCGCCCGCGGCGTGCCGGTGGACGCGTCGCTCGGGCGTGTGTCGGGCGCGCTTCACGGCGAGGCGCACCTCTACAACCAGCGGCTGCGGTTCATGCCCGGCGTGCGCCTGCCGGTGGACTCGGAGCGCTTGCTGCTGCCTGAGCCCCGCCTCGCGGTGCGGTGGCGCGCGGGGGAGCAGACGGCGCTTAAGCTCGCGGGTGGTTGGTACCAGCAGCTCCCGCGCACGGAGCACCTCTTCGAGCGCACCGACGTCTTGTCGGCCACCACCTCGTGGCAAGCGAGCGCGGGCGTGGAGCAGACCGTCGCGGGTCGCCTCGAGCTCAACCTCGACACCTACGCCAAGGAGCTCAGCCACCCCTGGGTCGTGCCGCCGGACGCGCCGATCTTCGCCGTCGACAAGGGGCACGCCTGGGGCGTGGAGCTCGTGGCGCGCTACCGCCTGCGCGAGACCTTCTTCGTGTGGAGCTGGCTCGCGGTGGCGCGCACCTTCACCCAGGCCGAGGCCGGGGGCGAGCTCGTCCCCGCCTCCGGCGACCAGCCCATCTCTGCCGGCGTCGTCGCGAGCTGGACCTTGTCGCACGGCTGGAACATTGGCTTCCGTTGGCGCTACGGCTCGGGCCTGCCCTACACGCCCGCCGACGGCAGCATCTACGACGCCGGCCGCGACCAGTGGGCGCCGCTCTACGGCGCCGTAAACAGCGAGCGCTTCCCGGCCTACCAGAAGTACGACCTGCACATCGAGCGCAACATCGCGCTCCGGCGCTGGTCGCTCGCGCTCTACGTCGAGGGCTGGTACGTGCCCAAGCGCTCGGCGCAGCTCTACCCGACGTGGAACTACGACTACCGCGAGCAGGGCTGGGTCATGGGCCCCACCTTCTTGCCGCTGCTCGGCGGTCGCGCCACGTTCTAGCCGAGCGCCGCGCCGCGTTCGGGTAGGATTTACGGCCATGAGCTCCTCCGTCGTCATCACCGCCCGCGCTGTCAGCCGCCGCTTTGGCGACGCGCAGGTGCTGCGCGACGTGGACGTCGACGTGTGCGCGGGTCAGGTCCTCGGGTTGATCGGCCCGAACGGCGGCGGAAAGAGCACCTTGCTCCTGATCCTCGCGGGGCTGGTGCGCCCGTCCACAGGCGAGGTGCGCATCGAGGGGCTGCTCGCCCACGACCTCGCGCTCCAAGCGGCGGGTCGGGTAGGCTTGGTCACCGCGGAGCCGGGGCTCTACCCGCTGCTGACGGGCTGGGAGAACCTCGACTTCTTCGGGCAGCTCCTCGGCTTGACGCTGGCGACGGTGCGCGAGCGCGGCGCGGCCTTGGCGGAGCGCTTGAGCCTCACGGCGCGGGAGCTCGACCGACCTGCGGGCAGCTACTCCAGCGGCATGCGCCAGAAGCTCTCGCTCGTGCGCGCGCTGCTCTCGACCCCGCGCGCGCTCCTCCTCGATGAAGCCACGGCGAACCTCGATCCTACCGTCGCTTGGACGCTCTACGACGCGATCCGCGAGCAAGCGGACGCGGGCGTCGCCGTGGTGCTCTGTACGCACGACCTACACGCCGCTGAGTCGCTCTGTGAGCGGATCATTGCGCTTCGGACTCAGGTCGTCGCGCGGGTTGAGCAGGGGGGACAGCGCGTCGTACCCCGGCCGAGCCCGCTGCTCGCGTACTTGGGCCAGGGGCGCGGCGAATGAGCCGGGTGTGGCTCATCGCGCGGCGCGAGTGGCGCGAGCAGAGCCGGCAGCCGGTGATGCTGGCGGTCATCGGTGGCACCTTCGCGCTCATCCTCAGCCTGTGCGCGCTCGGGCTGTGGGCGTCGCTGCGGCTGGACCCCGAGGACGTTGGCCTCGACACGCTCAGCGTCGCGGTAGGCGTCGTGAACCTCGCCAACTGGCTGCTGTTCACGCAGCTCATGGGCATCGTGGCGGTGCTCGCTGGGCACGCGATGCTCCACGACAGGCTGAGCGGCGTGCTGCCCTTCTTGCTGCTCGCGCCGGTGCGCCGCTGGGAGCTGCTCGCGGGCAAGGTGCTCGGCGCGCTGGGGCTGGTGCTGGCGATGTACTTCGCGGTGTGCGGGGTCGGCTTTGTGGGGCTCGCTTGGGTGGCGGACGGCAGGGTCGCGCCGGAGCGCCTGCCGCCGAGCGCTGGGTGGGCGGTGACCTTCTTCATCGCTGGTCCCGGGTGGACCGCGCTGCTCGCTGTGGTGTGCGCGCTGGTGTCCAGCCTAGCGCGCGACGTGCGCACCGCGCAGCAGGTCGTGTGGGGCGTCGTGCTCACCACCAGCCTCGGCGGCGCGACGCTGCTCGCGGCGGCGGTCACCCAGCCGCTGTGGGTGCAGGCGCTGGTGGCGGCCACTGGCTGGCTGTGCGTCGTCGTCGCGATCGCTGCGGGACAAGAGGTGATCAGCCGCGATCTCGGGCGCTAGTCCGCTTCCAGTCCGATTCGGTTGAGCCCCCCTCCTCGACCGCTGGTGTCTGTCGCGCGCAGCCGGTACGATGCGCGCATGGCTACGCTTCGCTCTGTAGATGACACCCGCCGGCCCCTGTCCGCGCGCCTGCTGATCGGCCGCTCACCTTCGGCCGCGCTGCGCTTGCAAGACAGCCGCGTGTCCGGCGAGCACGCCGTGATTCAGTGGCGCCGCGGAGTGTGGGAGCTTCGCGATCTCTCCAGTCGCAACGGCACCTTCGTCAACGGTGAGCGCTTGCCCGCAGGGGACGCGCGCACGCTCGCGGTGGGCACGCGCGTCGCCTTTGGCCACGAAGAGAACGCGTGGGTGTTCGAGGACGACGGCCCGCCCGCTGCGGTGGCGCAGTGCCTCGACGACGCGAAGCACGTCGCCGCCCTCCAAGGAATCCTCGGGCTGCCCTCGGCCGAGGACCCGGAGGTCACGGTCTACGCGAACGCGCGCGGCGAGTGGGTCATGGAGCGCGAGGGCGAGGTGCGCTCGGTGCGCGACGGCGCGATCCTTCGTATTGGCGCTACCACTTGGCGAATTGACGTTCCAGCTACGATTGACGGCACGGCCACGGTGGCGATGGGGCCCACCCTCGACACGGTGCGCCTGCGCTTCGAGGTGAGCCAGGACGAGGAGCATGTTCGCATCGTGCTCCTCTCGCGCGGCGAGGAGTTCGCGCTCGATGCGCGCGAGCACGCCTACGTGCTCTTGACCTTGGCGCGCCTTCGGCTCGAGGATCGCGATCAACCTTCGGGCGAGCAGGGGTGGGTCGATCGCGATCGGCTGCTGCGAATGCTCTCCACGGACACAAACGCGCTCAACGTCGCGATCTACCGCGCGCGGGGCCAGTTGACGGCCGCTGGGCTGGAGGGTGCTTCGTCGATTGTCGAGGTAAGACGCGGACAGCGGCGGTTTGGGATTGAGCCCGACCGGTTCGAGATCGCCGGCTTCTAGGGCCTCCGCTGGGCGGTGCTTGACATCTTCTTGACGGCTCGCAGCGCGCCGTGGGGACGCTTTGCCGTGTATAGGGCGGGGCCACTGGAGGTCTTGATGCGTACCCGTCTTCTGTTTGCAACCCTGCTGATGTCTGTGGCGTGCGACCCCACCCTGGACACGAGCACCCCGGATACGGACACCGGCACGGACACCGCGAGCGACTCTGGCACCGCGTCGGACACCGGCACGGACTCCGGCACCGCCACGGACAGCGGGACCGGCACGGACAGCGGCACCCAGGGCCCGGACATCACGGAGCTCGACCCGACCTGCCACCCGGCCGATCCGATGTTCGTCGCGGGCTTCACCCGCACCTACAACGTCGTCTCCGACCTCGCGAACTCGGGCACGACCTCCGAAGGAACCGAGGTCCAGACCGGCCTCGGGCCGTCCGTCGCGCCGAGCGGCACCACGGTGTACGCCGTGCAGACCGCGCTCTCCACCACGGGTGACGCGGTGACGGCGACCATCTACCAGAGCTGCTTCGGCGGCGTCGCGAAGGTCCTCGAGTGGGAGGCTTCGATCACGGTCGGCGGCCAGTCGAAGAACGTCAAGGCCACGCCGTCGCTCGCGCGCGAGTACCTGCCCACGGTCGCCGAGCTGGACGCTGGCACCACGTGGACCTACGACTACCAGCTCGACATCGACGCCAACCTCGGCATGCCGCTGCCCATCACGATCCCCACCTCCGGCACCTACACGGCGCTCGCTGGCAAGGAGTCGATCACGGTGGCTGCGGGCACCTTTGACGCCTGGAAGATCACCAACGTCTTCGACCAAGCGCGTGACTCGGGCACCATGGGCCAGTTCTCGGACATCAGCGGCTCGGCGACCTACTGGTACGTCGAGGGCCTCGGCCTCGTGAAGGAAGAGACCTTGGACGCGAACACCGGCGCGGTCATCATGACCAAGGAGCTCGCGAGCTTCACGGGGCTCTCGCCCGTCTAGTCGCCCCTTGGGCTTCGCCCCTGAAGGCCGCCGAGCAGCTCGCTCCGGCGGCCTTCGTCGTCTATGGGTGAGGTTTTTGCTTGCTGATCGTCGTGGGGCGTGGCTACACTCGCCGCCGTTGGTACGGAGTTTTTATGTCGGCTCGTCGTCTCATCCCTGCGCTCCTCGCGCTCACCGCCTGGTCCCCCTCCGCGCTCGCGTGCGGTGGCTTCTTCTGCAACAACACAGCGCCCGTCGACCAGTCCGCAGAGCGCATCGCCTTCGCGGTGAACAGCGCCGCGGGCACGGTCGACGCGCACGTTCAGATCTTCTACCAGGGCCCGTCGCAGGACTTCGCGTGGGTGGTGCCCATCCCCGCCGAGCCCGAGCTCTTCTTGTCCACGGACACGCTGTTCAGCCAGCTGGACGCGGTGACGCGCCCGCGCTTCAACACGACCTGGCAGGCCGAAGGCGACTGCGGCGAGCAGTACTACGCCGAGTCCGCCATGGACGACGCCGTGGCGGGTGGGGCGGATATGGACACGGGGAGCGATGGCGGGGTCACGGTCGTGCAGCGCACGCAGGTCGGCCCCTACGACGCGGTCGTGCTGCAAGCGACGAGCTCCAGCGACCTCATCGCGTGGCTGCAGGACCACCAGTACGACCTGCCCGCCTCGCTCGACGCGGCGCTCGCCCCCTATGTGGCGCAGAACCAGTACTTCTTGGCGCTGCGCTTGCTCAAGGACCGCGACGCGGGCGACATCGCGCCCATCGGCTTCCGGTACGCTGGCGGCCAGGCGTCGATCCCGATTCAGCTCACCTCGGTGGCCGCAACCCCCGATATGCGGCTTGAGGTCTACGTCTTCGGCGAGCACCGCGCGGTGCCGCAGAACTACCTGCACGTGCAGATCGACGAGGCCGCGATCGACTGGCTCGGCTACGGCGCGAACTACGACCAGGTCGTGACCCTCGCCGCCGATGAAGCGGGCGGCCACGCCTTCGCCACGGACTTCTCGGGGGCCGCGAGCCCCTTCCAGGGGGCGCTCTGGTCCCCGGGGCGCTACGACACCTCGGGCGTCGCCAGCGCCACCTCGCCGCAAGAGGTGATGGACGCGCTGCGCAACCAGGGCTTCCCGCCCAGCGCGGCGCTGCTCGCCACGCTCGAGTCCTACATGGCGCCCCCCCAGGGCGTCACCGCGCAGGACTTCTACAACTGCCCGTCCTGCTACGACCAGTCCAGCGTGGTCGTGGAGTACGCGGCCCTCGCCGAGGCGCTCCAGACCAACATCGTAGCGCCGCTAGAGGCCGCTGAGCACCTGTTCGCCGACCACAGCACGGTGAGCCGCCTCACGTCCTCGCTCTCCCCAGCGGAGATGACGGTGGACCCGATCTTCGTGCAGAACCCGGACATGGCCGCCGTGAGCAACGTACACGACGCCACGGTGTACTTCGACTGCACGCACGGCGACGACTGGTACACCGCCACGCGCCGCCTGGTGCTGCCCGACGGCCGCGAGGTGCTGCTGCCCTCCCAGGAGACCTTGGGCGGGCAGGGGACCAGCACGGCGGACTATATGGCCAGCGTCACCGACACCCACGCCCGCGTCATCGAGCAGACCGGCGCGAGCGGCCAGCCCCAGGTCGTCGTCGACAACTCGGCGGTCTCGGACGACCAGGTTCAGCAGAACAACGACACGGTCGGTGGCCAGCGCCACGGCCTCTTTGGCTGCACCACCACCGGCGGTGGCACGGGAGCGCTCGCGCTGCTGCTCGGCGTGCTGGTGGGCTTGGGCCGGCGTCGCCGCTAGCCCAAAGTGTCGCTGCTACCCCAAGAAGGGGTAGCGCCAGTCGCGCGGCGGGTCGAAGTTCTCTTTGATCGTGCGCTGGCTGGTCCAGCGCAGCAGGTTGAGCGCGGAGCCGGCCTTGTCATTGGTGCCAGAGGCGCGGCCGCCGCCGAAGGGCTGCTGACCGACCACGGCGCCGGTGGGCTTGTCATTGATGTAGAAGTTGCCCGCGGCGAAGCGCAGCGCCTCGGTGGCTTTGTCGATGACGAGGCGGTCGGTGGCGAAGACGGCGCCCGTGAGCGCGTAGGGGCTCGTGGTGTCGACGAGCTGGAGCGCGCGGTCGAAGTCGCCCTCGTCGTAGACGAAGGCGGTGGCGATGGGCCCGAAGATCTCCTCCTCCATGAGCTGGTGGTGGGGGTCGTCGACCTGGACGAAGGTGGGCTCGACGAACCAGCCGACCTGGTCGTGGACCTTGCCGCCGGCGTACACCTTGCCGGTGCTGTTGGCGATGTTGAGGTACTCGGCGTGCTTCCGCAGCGCGGCCTCGTCGATCACGGGGCCGAGGAAGCTGCTGAAGTCGCGCACGTCGCCCTGGCGCATCTGCGCGAGGCCATCGACGACGCGGTCGCGCACCTCGGGCCACAGGTTGCTGGGCAGGTACATGCGGCTGGCGGCGGAGCACTTCTGGCCCTGGTACTCGAAGGCGCCGCGGAGGATGGCGGTGGCGACCTGCGCCGCGTCCGCCGAGGGGTGCGCGAGGATGAAGTCCTTGCCGCCGGTCTCGCCGACGATGCGCGGGTACTGGCGGTAGGTGTGAATCTGCTCGCCGATGGTGCGCCACATCCCCTGAAAGGTGCCTGTGGAGCCGGTGAAGTGCAGGCCCGCGAGCTCGGGGTTGAGCAGGGCGCGCGCGCCGACGTCGACGCCGCGGCCGTTCACGAGGTTGATGACGCCCGGCGGCAGGCCGGCCTCTTCCAGCAGCTCAAACAGGTGCCAGGCGGAGAGCGCGCTGGTGACGGCGGGCTTCCAGAGCACCGTGTTGCCCATGAGCGCGGGCGCGGTGGGCAGGTTGAGGGCGATGGAGGTGAAGTTGAAGGGCGTGATCGCGAGGACGAAGCCGTCCAAGGGCCGGTGATCGAGGCGATTCCACATGCCGTTGCCGGAGACGGGCGGCTGCTCCGCGTAGATCCCGCGCGCGAACCAAGCGTTGAAGCGCCAGAAGTCGATGAGCTCACAGGCCGCGTCGATCTCGGCCTGATTGCAGGTCTTGCCCTGGCCGAGCATGGTGGCGGCGTTGACGCGCGCGCGCCAAGGCCCCGCGAGCAAGGTGGCGGCGCGAAGAAAAACGGCGGCGCGGTGCTCCCAGGGCAGGGCGCCCCACGCGGCGCGCGCCTCGCGGGCGGCGACGACGGCTTCGGCGATGTGGTGCGCCTCGGCCAAGTGAAGGCGCGCGAGCACATGGCCGTGGTCGGAGGGCATGCGCACCTCGCGCACCTTCCCGGTGAAGACGCGTCGCCCGCCGATGACCGAGGGGATCTCGATGACCTCGCTCGTCTGCCGCTCGAGCTCCGCTTGGAGCGAGGCTCGCTCGGCGCTGCCCGGCGCGTAGGCGAGCACGGGCTCGTTGACGGGGGTGAGCAGCTGCGAGATTCCAGACGACATGCGACCTCCTGAGCGGAGGATCAGCCTAACGCCTGTGGGTCGTCAGCGGGGAAGCGCGCCCGACAAGCGCTCGCTTGCTGGATCCATTCACCGCTTCTGGTAGCATGCATCCCATCGAGGACTGCCCGTGGATCCACAAACCATCGCCGTTGTGCTCATCGCAGCCGCCGTGCTCACCTTCGGGGTCGCGATCGTCGCCATTGTCGGCGTCGTCGCGCTGCTGATGCTCCGCAAGAAGCCCGCCGCTCAGGCGGTGCCTCCTGCGCTCTCGCCCTCGCCCTCGGCGTCGCGCCCCCGATCGCCGAGCGCCGACCCGAGCGCGAGCCCCTTTGACGCGGTGCGGCCCCCCGCCGACGACCATGAGGAAGAAGAAGAAGAGAGCGGCGCGACCGAGGTCTTCACCCGCGACAGCCACGGCCGCCTCATGGGCTGGGAAGAGGATGACGACGAGGCCGAGGACAACAGCGGCGCGACGGAGCTCTTCAGCCGCGAGCAGCTCAAGGGTGAGCTCGCGGGGCTCATGGATGACGATGACCCGCCCGAGGACTACAGCATCGACGACGATGACGACGATGACGGTCTCCCCGGCAAGGTCGTCGCCGAGTAGGACGCCGTGATGCGCTGGCTAAGCGCCAACCTCGGCCCGTTGGACATCTACCTCCCTGGGCGGCTCGCCTCGGACGAGCTGCCGGATGTCGTGTTGCTCCAGGGCTTCTTCTTGGGGCACCGCGCGATGGAGTGGCACGCGGAGCGGCTTCGCGCGGCGGGGCTTCGCGTGGCGATCCCGCGCTTGGGTGGGCTGTTCGGCTTGCTTCAGACGCGCCGCGTCGAGGGCGCCGCGCGAGCGCTCGTCGCCTACTTGGACACGCTGCCGGCGGGGCACCGGCCCATGCTGGTCGGGCACTCGTTTGGCGGGATCATCGCCCGCTATGCGCTGCAGGTGCTCGGCGCTTCGGAGCGCGTGCGCGGCTTGATCACCTTGGGCACGCCCCACCAGGGCACGCCCATGGCCTTCGCGGGGATGGCCGTCGGCGCGGGGCTCGTGAGCTTTGTGCCGTGGCAGCTGCGACCGCAGTCGGCGGTGCTGCGCGACCTCAACGCGCGCGATTGGGTTGCGCTGCCGTTGACCGCGATCGTGAGCGCCGTCGACCTCGTCTGCCTCGCGCCGCGCGGCGAGCCTCCCTATGTGGGTCACGCCCTCGTCGACGTCCGGGAGCTCGAAGGACTCGGCCACACCGAGCTCCTGTGGCGCGAGACGGCGCTGGAGCTCGTCGCGACCTTGTGCCTCAATCAAAGGTGAGCGGCACCGCGCGCGTCTGCCCGTCGGCCTCTACGGCGACCGTCAGGCGCAGGCCCAGGACGTGCTCCGCTTCGTCCGGTCGTCGAAAGGCGACGAGCCCGGTGCGGTGCGGCGTGACCGCTCGCGCGTCCAAGTAGCCGTCACGAAAGGGCGCCGTCGCGCGCGTGCGATCGACGAGATCGCCGGGGAGCCCGGAGCGCTCTTGTTCGATCGCGGCCGCGAGCAGCGGGCCGAGCAGCGTGTCCGCGTCTCGGGTGGCTGTGATCGGGCTGCCGGGTCGGTTCACCTCCAGCGTCGTATGGCCGGGAAACCAGCGCGAGGGCTTGTCGCTGTCGACGGTCACCTGGAACACGAAGGCGACGCGGTCGTTGAACAAGCGCGGCGAGGCGGTCCCCCAGCTGTTCCACGTCGCGGTCTCGGGCCGCACGAGCTCGGCGGTCACGCGCACGTCGCCGTTCGCGCCCTCCAAGCGGCCCGCAGCGACGATCGGGGGCGCGAGCTCCGCGGGCTCCAGCCACCACCCGGTGAAGCGCTCTAGGCGCTCCGCCATCTCGGCGTCGGCGCCAGCGGAGCCGTCGTCCAAGCGCGTGTGTCGTAAAGATCCGCATGCAAGCGTCAGGAGCAGGAGATTCAAACGCGGCGACCCCAAGAAAGTTGCGACGATGCCCTTGTCAGTTTCCCACAGCGGGCTAGAAGGCGTGGCGTGAATTTTGGTGGGTGTAGCTCAGCTGGTTAGAGCATCGGATTGTGATTCCGAGGGTCGTGGGTTCGAACCCCATCACCCACCCCATTTGACATCGTGAATTTTAGGGCTCATAGCTCAATTGGCAGAGCACCGGACTCTTAATCCGTTGGTTGGAGGTTCGATTCCTCCTGGGCCCACCATTTTCTTGTCGTCATTCCGGGGTTCGCAAGAACGCCTGTTGCGAGAGTGGCGGAACTGGTAGACGCGCTGGACTTAGGATCCAGTGGGGCAACCCGTGGGGGTTCGAGTCCCCCTTCTCGCAACCCGCGGGAGGGCCCGTGCATGTTGGGTCTCCGACCCTGAAGGACAATGATGAAGATCGACGTCGTCGCGGAGAACTCATTCCAACGCAAGGTCCAGGTCAGCGTCCCAGCTGCCCGGGTTCGCGAGGAGATCGAGAAGGCCTACAAGAGCCTTGGAAACAAGGTGAGCTTGCGCGGCTTCCGCAAGGGTAAGACCCCGCGGAAGGTGCTTGAGATGCGCTTTCGCGAGAACGTGCAGGACGATGTCGCGAACATCCTCGTGCAGCGCGGCTACACCAGCGCGCTTCGCGATCAGAACATCGAGCCCGTGAGCCGCCCTGCGGTTCAAGAGTTCGAGCCTGTGAGCGCGGATAAGGACTTTCAGTTCACGATCATCGTCGAGGTTCGCCCCGAGATCGAGCTCCAGTCCTACACCGGCTTGGACGTCGAGTTCCCGGTCTTCGAGGTCATGGACTCCGAGATCGACGCTATGATGGCGTCTCGCCTTGAGTCCGAGGCTCGCCTCGTCGAGGTCAGCCGTGGCGTCCAGACGGGCGACATGGTCCTCGTGGAGCTCGTGGCCAAGGACGGCGATGACGTTGTCGTCACTGAGCCTGGCACCATGATTCGCACCGAAGCCGACCCCTACTACCCGGGCGTCGAAGCGCTCCTCGTCGGTCTTGAGACCGGCGGCGAGGCCACCGGCAGCATCAGCTTCCCGCAGAACGCTCGCGCTCAGGGCATCGCTGGCCGCACCCTCAACGTCACCGTCAAGGTGGTCAGCGTCCAGGCCAACCAGGTGCCCGAGCTCACCGAAGACGTGGCCAAGGAGCTCGGCTTTGACTCCATCGAGGCCTTCCGCGCCTCGGTCAGCGACGAGCTCGGCAAGGGCCGCGAGGAGATGGGCCGCAACCAAGCGCGCGCCAACCTGCTCCAGGCGCTCATTGAAGCGAACCCCTTCGAGGTTCCGGGCGGCATGGTCGAGCAGCAGCTGGGCGATCTCATTCAGCAGCTCAAGATTCAGCAGGCCTACCGCGGCATCGATCCCCGCACCATCACCTTCAACGACGCGCAGATGGCGGATCTCCGCATGCGCGCCGCCTTCGCCGCCAAGGGCGGTCTGATCCTCGACTGGGTCAGCAGCAAGGAAGACCTGAAGGTCACGGACGAGGATCTTGATACGCACTACCAGGAGTTCGCTGACGAGCGCGGCCAGACCGTGGAGTCCATCAAGGGCTACTACGTGAAGGACGGCAAGGTCGAGCAGCTCCGTGGCCTCCTCCTGGAAGAGAAGGTCCTCGACTGGCTCCTCGATCGCGCCAACGTGATCCGCAAGGCGCTCTCGTCGACGGATGACGCCCAGGCCGAGGCCGCCGCGACCAGCGACGAGACCCCTGCGGCTGCTGGCGTCGACCTCTCCGTCCTCGACGGCGGGATCAAGGACATCAAGGCGGCGCTCGACAGCGGCGCCCACGACGCCTACCTCGCCGAGCTGCTCGCAGCCGAAGAGGCCGGCAAGGCTCGCGCTGGCGCCATTAAGGCGATTCAGTCCCGTATGTAGCACGGACTCGTCCGCGTCTCGGACGTGGGCGAACCCTGGAGGGTCTCATGGACCTCACCAGCTGGCTGGGCGCTGTCTGCACGTCGTTGGACGGGTGGATGGCGCCTTTGTTCTTGGACGCGTGGCCCGAGTCCTTCGCCGAGCCGATGCGCTATCCGGTGTTTGGCGGCGGAAAGCGCGTGCGCCCTGCGCTGTGCGTGGCGGCCTACCAGGCCATCGCGGGCCCCGACGCGCCGCTGGAGCGGGTGTTGCCGGTCGCGGCGGCGCTGGAGCTCGTGCACACCTACTCGCTCGTTCACGACGACCTCCCGGCGATGGACGACGATGACGAGCGGCGCGGGCGACCCACCGTGCACGTCGCTTATGGCGAGGCGACCGCCATCCTCGCGGGTGACGCGCTGCTCACCGAGGCGTTTCGCTTGGTGCTCACGGCCGAGGTCGGGCCAGCGGCGCTGCGGGTTCGGCTCGTGGAGCGCCTCTCGGATGCGGCAGGTTATCGCGGCATGATCGGCGGTCAGGTCGCCGATATTCAGGGCGTCTCGGACCACGACGCGCTGGTGCGCTTGCACCGCTGCAAGACGGGGGCGCTCATTCAGGCAGCCTGCGCCATGGGCGCGTGGGTGGCGGGCGCGGACGCGACCCAAGCCGCGGCCTTGGAGGCCTACGGCGCCGCGGTCGGCCTCGCTTTTCAGCTCGCAGACGACGTGCTCGACGCCGACGAGGACGCTGAAGAAGGCGGCCCGCCCAGCTTCGTGAAGCTCCTCGGTGTGGACGAGACCCGGCGCCGCGCGCACGAGCTCGCCGAAGAAGCGATCGGCGCCGTCGCGGAGCTGCCGCACCCCGGCGCGCTGCACGCCCTCGCGCGCTTCACCGTCGAGCGCAGCGTGTGAAGCCAGTTCGGCTCGACACCCTCCTCGTCAAAGAAGGCGTGGCGCTTACGCGAACGCACGCCCGCGAGCTCATCGAAGCCGGGAGCGTCTTGGTCGACGGCATGGTCGCCGACCGGCCATCGCGGCAGGTGATGCCAAGCCAGAAGGTCGCGCTCGTCAAGGACGAGGACGGCTGGGTCAGCCGCGGCGCGCTCAAGCTGATCGGCGCGCTCGCCGACCTCGACGTCGCCGTGGAGGGGCACACCTGCGCGGACCTGGGCTCCAGCACGGGCGGCTTCACACAGGTGCTCCTGACCCGCGGGGCCCGTAGGGTCTTCGCCGTCGACGTCGGTCGCGGACAGCTCGCGTGGTCGCTGCGCATGGACGAGCGTGTCGCCGTCATGGAGGGCGTGAACGCGCGCTACCTCGACGCGCTGCCGGAGCCGGTCACCCGAATCGTAGGCGATCTCTCCTTTATCTCGCTGGCGCTCATCCTGCCGTCGGTCGCGCGCTTGCTCGCTGTGGGGGGCGAAGCCGTGCTGCTCGTCAAGCCGCAGTTCGAGGCGCATCGCGACGCGATCGCCCCCGGCGGCAAGGTGCGGTCAGAGCACGAGCGCCTCGCTGCGATCGAAGGCGTGCGTGCGCAGGCGATCGCCGCGGGCTTCGAGGTCATCGGGGGGCATGATTGCCGATTGCCAGGCGCAAAGGCTGGGAATGTTGAGTATTTTCTGCACCTTCGCCGGTGCGACCCAACGCGCTAGGTCGTGTCCGCGTATCGCTGATGTGAGTGGACTGCTCCGGTGGGTTTGCCGCCTTGATGGACCGAGCGCGCCGGCGCACTGAGCATGTGCTACATTCCGCAACTCGGAGGACTTCAGATGACCCGCCCAAGCGCTCTCGCGCCCCTTGCCGTCGCTGCGCTCACAGCGCTCTCTACCGGGTGTACCTGGATTGGCTCGACCGCCGTGGAAGAACAGTACGGGTGCTTGGACAAGGATCAAGACGGTGTCACGTTCCAGCCGTGCCGCGGCAGCCTATTGCGGGACTGCAATGACGCCCCAGCCGCGCACGGCGCGGAGGAGCGTCCTGGCGACTTCACGCCGGCGGAGTGCCCGGATCCGGTGGATTCGTCCGCGCCGCTGACAGAGAAGAACTGCCCGAACTTCTGGTACGACGGCCTCGACAACGACTGCAGCTTCTTCGCGGAGACGGGCGGCGGGCTTGAGCGCGACGTGCTCGACTACGATGGCGACGGCTTCCCGGGCATTCGCTTCGACGATTGGACGCCGCTGGGCGTGGGCGCAGAGTGGCCGACGAGCCTACCTAAGGGCGCGGAGGACTTCGACTGCGACGACCGCGATCCCAACGCGCACCCTCGCGCTGTTGATGTCCCCTACGACGGTTTGGACGCCAACTGCGACGGCTTGGACGACTTCGACGCGGACGGCGACCTCTACATCGACGCGAAGCACGAGGCCGACTACGCCCAGCACTCGGCGCAGCCGTGGTATCAGGGCCTCCCGGGCGGCGACTGCGACGACAACGCGGCCTCGTCCTACCCCGGCGCGCCCAATGACCTGCCCTACGACTACGTCGACACCAACTGCGACGGCGCGAACGAGTTCGATCTCGATGGCGACGGCTACATCCCCGAGACCTACCTCGCGCTCTGCAACCAGTACAACGTGCGCTACGGCTACACCGTGTCGTGTGCTACGAACGACTGCGACGACGGCAACGCCTTCAAGCACGAGGGCGCGCGCGACGATCCCTATGACGGCGTTGACGCGAACTGCGACCTCGCGGACGACTTCGACAACGACGGCGATGGCTTCGTCTCGCCGGACGTGTACTCGAGCTACCTGACCTTCAGCGCCGCGGACTGGTATGACAGCCTGCCTTCGGGCGACTGCGAGGGCGACGCGGACCCCACGGTGCACCCGGGTGTGCTCGAGGTCATCGGCGACGCGCACGACCAAGACTGCGACGGCAACATCGACACCACCAGCTTCGCCTTCGGCCCGATGCACACGAGCCCGTCTGCGCCGGTTGTGGCCAGCCTCACGGACGAGTACGTGCTGGGCGTGTTCGCGCAGTACTCCCAAGCGGTGGGCACGGACCCCAAGGTCTACTTCGGCACCGGCGTCACGCTCCCGAAGCTCGCGGACTTCGAAGAGTCCCCCCTTCACTACCTGCAGTGGCGGCCGCCGAGCAGCGCGCAGCCCTTCGGCGCGGCCATGGACCTGTGGGCCGAGAACAACGTCTACGTGGTCGGCTACACCTACGACGTGGCGTCGAGCACCTTCTTGGAGCTCCGCGAGCGCTGGCTCGACACGAGCACTGGCACCACGGGCACCTTCCGCAACGGCCCCCGCGTCAACATCAAGGCCGCCAAGACCACGCCGCAGCTCGACCTCGACATGCGCCGCGACACCAACGGCGACTTCTGGCTCGGCGCGTGTGGCAACGGCTGGGTGTGGTTCGCGCAGGCGCTCAAGAACACCAGCACGGTGCCCGACACCTACGGTCGCCTGCCCATCCTCGCCGAGGGCGCGATCTCGGGCCAGAGCTACGCCACCACGGGCGGGCAGACCTGCTGGCTGGAGCAGGACTCCGCCGGCGGCATGCACCTGCACAGCTTCGACGTGACCGGCGGCACCAACAGCAGCTTCGCGATCTCGGGCGGCGGCGGCGCTGCGACGGTTCAGGACGAGCCCGCGAAGTACAGCTTCGCGAACCTGCTCTCCGTGAACGACCACCACGGCTTGGTCACCTTCGCGCTCGGCCAGGCGGGCCTCGAGATCTCGGACGGCACCACCAAGGTGGCGGCGCTCACGGCGGGCACCACCAAGAGCGGCACCGCGTGGGACGTCCTCGACGCCGACGCCATCGACGTAGGCAACCAGCGCTACATCGCGGCGATCGTCGCAGATCCCACCACGGGTGACCCCAAGGTGCTGCTCGCCTTCGGGCGCAAGACCGACGCGAAGCTCGACGACAACGTGTTCACCTACGCGGTGCCTGCCTCGAACCCCATGTCGCAGCCGCAAGCGCCACACGGGGTCTCGCTCATGGCCGACCTCGATCGCGTGATCATCGCTGTCTCCTCCAACTCGACCGGCCTCGTCTCGGACGCCACCAACACCTATGACGCCATGGGCTGGGCGGTCTTGGCCGTTCACTAGCAGCCGGGGCCTCGGGCCGCCGGAGCCTAGGTCTGCGAACGCGGGCCTACCGCTCCGGCGCCGCGTCCACCGTCGCTTCGGCCTCGCCGCGGATGACCACGCGCAGGTCGGCGCTGAGGCCCTGGTCGTCCTGGGCGCGCAGCACCACCGTGTTCTCACCGACGTGGAGGTCGATGGGCACGATGAGGTGTTGTATTGCTGCGTGATCGCCCCACCAGCCGACCTTTTGGCCGTCGGACCAGGCGACGACATGGGCGATGGCGCGGTCGTCGCTGACGTCGACCTTGAGGTCGTAGCGGCCGACGGGGGCGGCGAGGGCGCGGCCAGGGGTGCTGAGCGCGGGCGCTTGCAGCGTGACGGAGCTGCCGTCGACCGGAAGCGCGAGGGGCCAGCTCACCAGGTCGCCGTAGTGCTCGCACTCGAGCTTGAGGCGCAGCGGAAGGACCGCGGGCGCGTCGGGGCCGATGGCGAGGGCGAGCTCGGCTTGCTCGCTTTGTCCGCCGAGGAGCAGGGGAACGCGGGCGCTCGCGTCGACGAGCTCGACGTCGGTGTCGCCGGGGAAGCCGAAGTGCAGGTCGAGGTTCACCACGCCGGGGCGGCTGAGGTTGTGCACGTCGACCACCGCGCGGGCGCCGCTCGCGTCGCGCACGAGGTGGGCGGTCACCGCGAGCTGGGGGAGCACGCCGGAGCGCGCGCCGAGGACGACGGACTGCGTCGCCGGGGCGAGGGGCTCGGCGGCGTGGAGCACGGCGCTCACCTCGTCCTCGCGCGGGAGCACGCCCGGGCGCAGCGGCACCGAGACCTGGCCGCTCGCTTCGCCCTGGGCGGGCACGAGGCCGATGGGCACGATCAGGCCGTCCCACACCGAGTAGTTGGGCGCCGTGAGCTGCACGAGCACGCGGTGCAGCGGGTGATCGCCGGGGTTGGTGGCGGTGACCCGCACGAGCACGCCGTCGGGGTGGTCCGGGTCGGGGGCGCTGCTCACGCGCAGCAGCGGCGCTGAGGGCGTGTCTGTGAGCGGATCGTCGGGGAGGGACCAGTCGATGGCGTGGGCGGCGAGGGCCTCAGCGAGGTGCTGCTCCTCTTCCAGGCGCAGCTCGGCGGCCGCCGCTTGGAGCGAGGCGAGGGTGGCGTCGCGGCCGGGGCCGGTGGCCTGCAGCACGGCGCGCCGGGCGAGCTCGAGCGGGCTGTCGCCCTGGGGCGTCTTCTCGCCGCGCCAGGACGTGGCCTCGTGCACATAGGGCACGATCTGCGCGAGGGGGACGCCGGTCTCCGTAGGGCCCCAAGCGCGGAAGCGCGCGCCATAACTGTCCAGGTCGATCGGGCGGATCACCACGTCGGGTACCAGCCCAGCGCCGTCGATCGCGCGGTCGTTCGCGAGCAGGTACTGGGCGACCGTGAGCTTGAGGCGCGAGCTAGGGTCGAGGTTGTAGATCTTCTGGACGGTGCCCTTTCCGTAGCTGCGCGTGCCCACGAGCACGGCGCGATCGAGCTCGAGCAGCGCGCCCGCGAAGATCTCGGAGCCCGACGCCGTGCGCTCGTCGACCAAGAAGGCGACGGGGATGTTGAGGTCCTCGGGCTCCTCGATGGCCTCCATATGCGACTGCAGGTTCTGCACCTGGCCGCCGTCGGGGCCTACGGTGCGGATGAGCAGGCCCTTGTCCACGAAGCGGTCGGCGGAGCGCGCGGCCTCCTTCATGGAGCCGCCGGTGTTGCCGCGCAGGTCGATGACGAGGCCGTGGTCGAGCGCCCCGGCGGCGCGCAGGGCGACGAGGGAGGCGTCGAGGTTCTGCACCGTGCGCTGGCTGAAGTGGTCGACGGCGACGTAGCCGACCTTGCCCGCGAGCACCTTGTGGGTGACGTTCGGCACCACGACCTCGGCGCGCTTCAGCGTGAGCTGTACGCGCTCCTCGCCGCGCAAGAGGTCCAGGCGGACCTCGGAGCCGAGCTCGCCGCGGAGCTGCTGGGTGGCCTCGCGCAGCGTGATGTTGGTGGTGGCGCGATCGTCGATGCGCTCGATGACGTCGCCGGTCTTCATGCCGCCGAGGGCCGCGGGGCCGTCGGGCACAAGCTCGCCCACGGTGAGGTGGCCCTGAAGGAGCTCCAGCGTGGCGCCGATGCCGACGAGCGTGCCCTTGAGCCGCACGTCGAAGCGCTCCAGGCCGTCGCCCTCTAGCACGCGGCTGTGGCGGTCGAGGGCGTCGGTGAGGCCCTCGACGATGGCCAGGCGCAGGTCGAGCTCGGGGTCGATGGGGTAGCCGGCGTCGCGCACCACCTGCTCCAGCGCGCGCAGGGCGTCGGGCAGGGTGTCGAGGTTGGCGACCGAGACGCTGCCGATCGGCGTCCCGTCGCCGTGGCGCAGGTGCACCGCGTCGCCAGCGGGCTCGACCATCAGCCAGTCGATGTGATCGGCGAGGGCGCGCGCCGAGGACTGCAGCAGCTTGGGGCCGTCGACGTCGTCGGGGTGCAGGTACAAGCGCTGAATCAGGCCGACGCCGCGCGCGTAGGCCTGCTCCGTCACCCCGGCTCGGGCGAGGGGGGCGAAGAGGAGGGCGAGCAGGGGGAGGGTGCGCAGCGTCATGTCTCGTCGTGCCTTAGGCCGCCGCGGTCGTCATGTCGAAGCTTGTCGGGATAGACCGCGCGACCATGGCAGACAAGGACGCACAGACCGACCTCGGCTTCGCGGTCATCGATGACGGCCGCGCGGCGCGTACAGGCCTCGCGGAGGTGGTGTTCGGGCAGGGTAAGACTCCTGAGCAGCTCGCCTCCATCCTAGAACACCTCGTGCGCACCGGCCATGCCGGCCTCGCGACGCGGGTGGATTTGGAGCTCGCCGCGGCGGTGCGCGCGCGCCTGCCCGCGGCGGTCTACGAGCCGATCCCGCGGCTGCTCTGGCTCGCTGGCCCCGACGGGCCGCCGAAGGTGCAGCACAAGCCGCTCGTGGCGGTGGTGAGCGCGGGCACCTCCGATCAGCGCGTCGCCGAGGAGGCCGCGCGCTGCGCCGAGTGGTTCGGCCTGCGGGTCGAGCGCCACCCGGACCTCGGCGTCGCGGGGTTGCAGCGCCTGCTCAGCCGCGTGGAGCAGCTTCGGGCGGCGCGGGTCGTGATCGCGGTCGCGGGCTTAGAAGGCGCGCTCCCGTCGGTGCTCGCGGGCCTCGTCTCCGCGCCGGTGATCGGGGTGCCGACCTCGGTCGGGTACGGAGTTGCGCACGGGGGGTTCACAGCGCTGCACGCTATGGCCACCTCTTGTGCAGGGGGCATCGGCGTGGTGAACATCGACAACGGCTTCGGCGCGGCGCAGCTCGCGTGGCGCATCGTGGCCGGAGGGGCGCGATGAGCGGAAAGCTGCTGTGGATCGACGCCTCAGCGGGCATCGCCGGGGACATGCTGCTCGCGGCCTTGCTCGATCTGGGCGCGGACGCCGCCAAGGTGCGGGCGGGGCTGGTGCAGGTGCTCGGCGCCGAGGACTGGGCCATCGAGCAGCAAGAGGTGCAGCGCGGCGCCTTTCGGGCGCTCCTGATCGACGTCGTCGACCTGCACGAGCACGAGCACGACCATCACCACGATCATGAGCACGCTCACCACCACGAGCACGCGCATCGCCCGTGGCGCTGGATTCGCGAGCGCTTGGGTGCGGCGGACCTGCCCGAGCGGGCGCGGTCGCGGGCGCTGGCGGCTTATGGTCGCTTGGCGGCGGCTGAGGCTGAGCTTCACGGCCAAGCGGTCGACGAGGTGGAGCTGCACGAGGTCGGCGCGCTGGACAGCATCGTTGACCTCGTCGGTGCCTGCCTTGCCCTCGAAGACCTAGACGTAGAGCGGATCGTAGCGACGCCGCTGCCGATGGGGACCGGGCGCGTCGGCTCGGCCCACGGTTCGCTGCCGCTGCCGGCCCCGGCCACCCTCGCGGTGCTCACGGGCTGGCCGATCGTGCCCTTGGAGCACCCGGGCGAGTGGGTGACGCCCACCGGGGCCGCCCTCGTCGCCGCGCTCGCGGAGCCGGGGCCGCCGCCGCCGATGCGCCCGCTGCGCACGGGCTGGGGGGCTGGGCATCGCGATCCGGCGCACGTCGCGAACGTCGTGCGAGCGGTCCTCGGTGAGCCGATCGTCGCGCAGGAGCACGGCGTCGTCTGCGAGCTCGCGGCGAACGTCGACGACATGCCTGGCGAGCACCTCCCGGTGCTGCTGGAGCGCTTGTTGGAGGCGGGTGCGGTGGACGCTTGGGCGACGCCGAGCGTCGGCAAGAAGGGGCGCCCAGGGCTCGTGATCGGCGCGCTCTGTGCGCCCGCCTCCCGCGCAGACGTCGGCGCAGCGTTGCTTCGGCACAGCAGCTCGCTCGGTCTGCGCTGGAGCCTGCGCGAGCGTGAGGTGCTGGAGCGCACGCTCCGCGAGGTGCCGACCCGCTTCGGATCGGTGCTGGTGAAGGAGGGTTGGCGGGGCTCCGCGTGTTGGCAGCGTTCGGTGGAGCACGATGACGCGCTCCGCGTCGCCCTCGCGCATGGGGTCTCGCTCGCCGAGGTCAGTCGGGCGGCCCTCGCGGTCGCGGAGGAAGGAGCATGATCACGCTCGCGGTCTGGGTCAGCCTGGCCCTCGCAACCCAGGTCGAGCAGGGCACGCTGCCCTGTCCCATCGGCGGCGCGCCTACGCGCGTCCATCGGCTCGTCGGCCGCAACTTGGCGGGGTGGGACGCCGACGGCGCGCGCTACGCCACCGGCGGTCAGTGGCGCAGCTTCGCCATCGCGACCTGCCCGGACAACCTGCTCAGCCTGTACAGCGACGACATGGTGCGGCCGCTCTCCCCCGAGCAGCAGGCCGCGCTCGCGCCGCTCCTCGCCGCCCTCAAGGCCGAGGTGACGGACCCCGACGCGCTGCAGCTCTGGGACCGCTACGCCCTCGCGGCCCGCGCCTACGAGGCCCTCGGCCGCGATCCTTGGTTCCTCGCCAACGTGCTCGTGCGCGGCTCGTGGACGGTGCGCGACGCGATCACCGGCGAGTCCATGAGCGTGCAGGGCCCGGCGATGGCGCGCACCAGCTTGGTGCAGGGCGACGCCGCGCTGCTCACGGCGCTCGAGCCCGCCCAGCGCAAGGTGCTGCTGTTCAACCTCGCGCGCTTGGCGCACCGCGCCGGACTCGCCACCGAGCGCGAGGGCTACGTCGCCGCGCTGCAGAAGCTCGGGCCGTTCACCGCCGCTGAGCAGCAGGCGCTGACCGCGCTGGTGGAGCTGCCGGCGGTCGAGGCGCACCTGCAGGACCTCGCCCTCGCGCAGCTCGACCACGTGCCCACCACCGACCACGACCTCGACGTGCAGGTGCGCTTCTTGCGGGCCGAGCTGCTGCGCCGCCGCGGGCACCCCGACGCCGCGCGCATCGAGTTCGGCGCGCTGGAGCGCGACCCCGAGGCCCCCGACGCCATCCGCGAGATCTCCGCCTACCTGCGCTCCGAGCTCGCGGGCGAGCGGCCCTGGGACCGCAAGAAGCCGGTTGAGCTCGAAGCCCCGAAGGAGTGAGGGGGGCTGGCCGCTGGGGCGCGAGCACGACACCTGCTGTCGTACGATCGTCCTCACTCCCGGCAAGGTGTTGCCATGCCTCGCAAAGATTCGCTCGCATCGACGCCTCCTGCTGCGCTCCTCGCGAGCCTCCTCCTGCTCGCGTGCAATACGAGCCGCCCCCCCGACGGACTCGGGCACGTCGACCCAGGAACCGGGCACCGCGACTCTAGACCCCGGCACCGCCACCGAGTCGCCGTGTGGGCCTCATCCGCCGGCTGGGTGCGTTGAAGAGCTCGACGGCGTCTGCGACGTGCCCGACGCGCGTTGGGGCGGCCAAGCATCCAGCGAAGACTGGCTCGCAGCGACCATGGTGGGCGAACCTCGTCTACGACGCGGTAACGCGCCAGGAGGTCGGCGAAGGCCTCGTGACCGGAGCCAGCGCTGGGGCTACCTGTCACCAGGTGTGGTGGGGCGCGCGTGACGCGTACCCGTGCTTCGCGGAGCTGGCCGCGGAGGTCGCGGCGCGCTTTGCGACCTGCAACCCGCCCTCGGGGACCTGTAACGTCTGCGATTGTCGGTTGAATCATTATAACGACGTGCTGCCGTCAGAGTGTCTGTAGCCCGCCGCAGCTCGATAACTAACTCTCCGTGTTTCCCCCACTACTTCTCGTTCGGCGTGATCGTGTCCTGCAACGATTCGAGCGCATCTGCGCCCGTAGGACTCATGCTGCGAGCGACCGCCTTCGCGGCGTCGCCGGCGCCTCCACAAAAGGTGGGCTCTACAAATGGATGAGCTTGTTGTGTCGGTGAGCGGCGACGCTCAGCGCCGCGTGGTGGGGGACGAGCTGCGCGCGCCGCGTCGAGGTCCGCGATCGTTCGTGTTCTGGACCCAATTGGTAGGCCAAACACTAGAATACAGGGCACTTCATGGCGGTGCTGTCAGGTGTGTGCGCGGGGCGGAGCCGCGGTTGATACCTTTGCCCGCGCCGCATGAGCGGCCCCACTCGGATTTGGAGGGATCTATGGTTCGACACGTCTTCGCTCTTCCCGTCTTGATGGCCGCGCTGGCCGGTTGCCCGGGCACGGACACAGGCACTGACACCGACACCGACACCGACACCGGCACTGACACTGACACGGGCACGGGCACGGGCACCAGCGTCGCCAACGACGTCATCGAGGTCAGCGGGCTCGGCTCGGTGGTGATCAACCCCGGCACCGACTACTTTGACACGACGGCGGACGGCATCCCGCTCTACAGCTACTCGCGTCACACCCTCACCATCGCCAACCTGACAAGCGCGGCCGTCACCCTCGACGACCTCACCATCACCCCGCGCCCTGGGCTGGTGCCCATCGAGTGGTCGAACATCGATCCTTCGACCAGCGCGTGGACCCCGCTCGTCATCTCGGGCCAGACGCTGGCGGCGAACACCTCCATCGACTTCGACATCCTGTTCCAGCCCTTGGCCATGGGCATGCGCACGGCGGACGTGTCGTTGGGCTACAACGGCGAGAGCTACGACTTCACCGTCTCCGGGCGCGGACGCGACAACGGCGTGTTCTTCTCGCACGGCCAGAACGTGGTCGAGAAGATCTACGGCGGGCACCTCACCAGCCAGGACACGGTGGTCGGCGGCTCGGTCGGCGACGGCATGGGCAACCTCTACACGTCCGGCAACGTGAACGGCTGGGGCGACACCTTCGCCGAGGACGTGACCGTCAGCCGGATGAACGCTGACGGCTCGCAGGGCTGGGCGAAGGCCTGGCACGAGAGCTACGAGCAGCTCGCCCCCGACCCCGGACAGAACGGCGAGTCGGGTGGCTCGGCGGACTCGATCTCGTACAGCGACGGCTTCATCTACACGGTGATGCGTCGCAGCATCACGAGCTCCAACAGCTTCTTCACGTCGCTGGTGCTCAAGATCGACGCCACCACGGGTGAGTTGATCTGGTCGCGGGCCTACTCCCCCACCGCCACGGTCACCAGCTCCACCCAGATGAACAAGAGCTGTCAGCCCTACGCGGTGGACGCGACCTCGGACTACGTGCTGGTGGCGGGCACGACCTCGGACAACGCCGAGGTGCTGTTGTTCGCCTTCGACAAGGCCACCGGCGACCTGGTCTGGGACCGGGCGATGGACGTGGCGGGTGGCTACAACGATCGCGGCCACTCCCTCGCGGTGGACACGTCGGGCAACGCCTACATCGGCGGCATCACCAACGGGCGCGGCCTGCTGATGAAGATCACCAACACCGACACCACCTCGCCAGCCTTTGGTTGGGCGAAGCAGGTGGACATGGGCGTCGGCAGCAACATCGACTCGGTCGACGTGGACGCGAGCGGGAACATCTACACCGCCTTCGATCGCCGCGGCGCCACCACCTTCTTCTCCGCGGGCAAGTGGACGCCCGACGGCGCCCTGGCCTGGGGCAAGACCTGGGACAACGACAACACGGGCGACAACAACAACACCTACGTCGTGCGCGTGGACGGCGCGGACGTTTATGTGGGCGGGCGCATCGCCTTCCAGCCCTTCGACACCCAGTACGGCGACGGCTTCATCATGAAGCTGGCGGCCGCCGACGGCGCCTACGACTGGGGCACCTTCTTCTACAACGGCAAGGGCGCCGAGGAGATGACCGAGCACCGGGTGAAGGGCATCGTGCCGGACAGCGGCAAGCTGCTGCTCGGGGTGCAGTCCTACACCAACGGCCTCGATTTTGAGCACTACTGGGGCTACTGGTACGACGCCACCGACGCGTTCGCGGCGGACCCCCCAGGGACCGGCGCCGTCCGCCTGGTGGACTACGCCCCCTCGGTCACGGACGTCCCCGGCGTGACCATGACCGTCCCCCCCACGGGCACCAGCCACGTCATCGCGGGCTCGGCCTGGGTCGCGCCGCCGAGCAACGTCACCTGGACGGACTCGGTGGACACCGTGGGCAACGGCGGCGACGGCGACACCACCCTGATGATCCTCGACCTGAACTGATCCCCCTGGGCTGGGTCCGCCACCGCGGGCCCGGCTTGCGGGGCGCCCGTTTACGTCGCGACGCTCGATGACCCTTCCTGTTCGTGATGTTCACGTTTGGGAGGCGATTTGCCGTCGAGGCCGCTGCTTCAGCTGCTCGCGTTTCATCAGGACGCGAGCTTTAAGATCGCCCGCGAGGCGCGCGGGCCGTGGTTCAAGGGGCCGGCCCACGCTTGCCACCCCGAGCACCTCGAGCTCTGCTTGATCGAGCGCGGGCGCGAGCACGTGCTGTCCGGTCGCTTCGAGGGCGTGCAGGGGGCGGGGAGCTACAGCCTCGTCGCGCCTGGGACCGTGCACTCGAGCTGGACCGAGCGCGCGGGCGTGCAGGAGTGCATCTTGCACCTGCCCGTCGCGCAGCTCGCTGAGACCGCGGCGGAGCTCGGCGTGCGCGACTACCTGCGCTGGCCGCAGGGCTCCTTCGCGACGCCCGCGCCGATGGCGGCCCTCACCCAGACGCTGATGCACGAGCTGATGTCGCCGCCGACCGTCGGCCGCGCGCTGCTGCTGCGCTCGGCCTTCACCCAGCTCGCCGTGCTGCTGCTGCGCGCCCACCACGTCCACAAGGTGCGGCCGCTGCCTGTGCTCGGCGGCAGCCCGCTGCGCCACCTCGAGCGCGCGGAGGAGGCCATGCGCGCGGAGCTCGGGGGTGAGCACAGCCTCGAAGCGCTCGCGGCGGACGCGGGCATGAGCTCCTTCGCCTTCTTGCGCGCGTTTAAGAAGCGCTTTGGGGCGCCTCCGCACGCGTACCTCGTGAACCTGCGCGTCGAGCGCGCGTCGGAGCTCATGCTCGCCACGGACCTTAGCCTCACCGAGATCGCCTTTGACGTAGGCTTTGGCTCCGGGAGCCGCTTGACAGAGGCGCACAAGCAGCGCTTCGGCGAGACGCCAGCGCGCTGGCGTGAGGCGCGGCGCGCAACTTTCGGAAGGGCGTCGCGCAAGGATCCGGGGTCAGGTGGCGACGGCGCGCGCTAAGGTAGGGCTTCTTCAGGACGGGAGTTGGCTTATGGACGCACGAACCAGGATCTTCAACGGCTTCTCCGCTTTGGCGCTCGCGCTGCTCGTGGGCTGCCCCTCGGCCGCGCCCGTCGACACAGCGCCGCCAGCGCCCCAGCTGCCCGATGGCGCGGACCACGCGCGCCTCGCCACCTTCGTCGCTGAGCTCGCGGCGGACGACATGCAGGGCCGGCTCACGGGTGCGCCCTCGGGCGAAGCCGCTGAGGCTTACGTCCTCGCGAAGATGCAGGCCACCGGCCTCGCGATCACCTCGCAGACCGTGCCATTTCCGCTGTCGGAGATCGGCGCGCCCATCGATCTGGCGCTCGTGGACGGCGCCGGCGTCGCCACGCCCTTCGCGTACATCGACGACTACCGCGAGGTCGACTTTGGCGGCGCGGGCGACCACACGGCGGAGCTGGTCTTCGCGGGCTACGGCCTCGACACCTCAAAGCGCAACGACTTCGACGGCCTGGACGTCGCCGGCAAGATCATCGCGGTGCTCACCGGCGTGCCGTCCGGGCAGGGGCTCAACGAAGAGAGCGACGGCCGCCCCGACCACAAGCTGCACTACGCCTCCGAACACGGCGCCGTGGGGGTGATCTTCATCCCCGTGGGCGCCCTCGCCACGCAGCTGCGTCAGAGCGGTCCCGAGGCGGAGCTGTGCGCGTGCGACGGCAGCTGGCGCGTGCACCCCGCGCTGCTTCACGACGACCTCGCCGCGGTCTTCGTGCAGAGCAGCGTCGCGCAACGCCTGCTCGGGCACACCGTCACCGAGCTGCTCGCCGACCCGACGCCGTACAGCACCGGTCAGCAGGTGCACTTGGAGGTCCACAACACGAACCGCTTCGACGCCACCTGCCAGAACGTGCTCGCGGTCCTGCCCGCCAGCCAAGCGAGCGCGGTGGCGAACGAGGTCGTGGTGCTCGGCGCGCACTACGACCACCTCGGCGTCGGCGGCGACGGGCGCGTCTTCAACGGCGCCTCGGACAACGCCACCGGCGCCGCGGTCGTGCTGGAGGCGGCGACACGCCTCGCCGAGTCGGGCATGACGCCGAAGCGCACCATCGTGTTCGCCATGTGGTGCGGCGAGGAGCAGGGCCTCTACGGCTCGCGGTACTATGTGGACCACGAGCCGCTCTTTCCGCTCAGCGACACGGTCCTCATGATGCAGGTCGACTACCTCGGCGAGCAGGACGGCCCCTACGTCACCAACCTCGACGACGGCGAGCTGGTGGCGAGCTTCTTGGGCTCCGAAGCGGAGAACCCCGCTGGCGTCATCCCAGGCATCGACTGGGGCGGGGGCTGCGCGAGCGACGACTGCCCCTTCTTGTGGGAGTCCATCCCGGCCTACCGCTTCGTGTCCTACGGCGCGAACCACCACCGCTCGACGGACGTCTTCGAGAACCTCGACATGGCCATCGTGGAGCGCGTCGCGGACGTGACTGTGATGGGGTTGGAGCGCGTCGCCTGGTGACGAGCGGGCCGACAACCCGCTGAATCCGGTTGCCGACCAGCGGGTCGATGACCGGTGGCGCGTGTCAGTTGCTCATGGGCACGCCACCCGGCACGACCGCGCGCTGGATGGCGAGCTCGGCCTCGCGCAGGGGGGCGGGCACCGCGTTGGCGGCGGCGCCGGTGAGCGCGATCGCTCGCGCGCCTTGCGCCGTGTGGAAGCGGTAGTAGCGCGCGGGCGCGTCGGGTGCGGGGGCGCCCGCCTGCGAGGTGGTCGCGGCGAGCGCGGGCGCGTCGAGGAGCGCCTGGAGATCGCGGAGGCCGTCGGGCGAGAGCTGCGCGGTCAGGCGCCAGGACCACGGCGCGGGGCGCATGCGCGGGAGGCCTCCCTGCTCGTAGCGCTGCTGATCGGACCAGGTCCAGAGCTGGCCGTTGGCGTAGACGCGCGTGGTGTTCAGGGTTTTGCGCGCGGTGGGGCCGCGGGTGGCCTCCCAGAGCGGCTCAGCGACGGCGAGGGTCTCGGGGAGGCCGGTGGTCTCGGAGAGGGTGGGGACCTGCATAGGGACTGCCTGGGGGGTGGGCGGCGCAGCGAGCGCCTGGGGCTGGGTGGGCTCGGCCTGGCCCGCTCCGCAGGCGATCAGGCCGAGGAAGAGCGCGATCATCCGCGGATGGACCACTTGTCCACCCCCGTGACCGCGCGCAGCGCCCAGCCGAAGGTGGCGTAGTGCTGCGGGCGGACGACGCTGCCCAGGCTCATGAGGTTGTCGTTGTTCTCGGTGATGGCGCCGGGGACGCCGATCTGCTTGGCCATGGCGTCGTGGCTCGCGAGCGATCCGGTCGTGCCGCCGGTGCCAGAGATGATGCCGCCGGCGTCGACGGCGTACTCGTCGCCCAGGCCGAAGACGTGGCCGAACTCGTGGGCGGCGACGAACTGGCCTTGCCCGCCCGCGATGACGATGTCCACGCGCCGCCACTCCGGGCCCTCGGTCGCGTTCTCCGAGCCGGCGCTCTGGGTCGCGACGCGGTTCTCGAAGTTGTTCAGGCCGTTGCTGCGCATGTAGCCGGCGACCGCGTCGACGCGCTGGGTGGCGAGCTCGGCGTTGCGCTTCGCGGAGCCGGTGGACGAGGCGTGGCCGGTGAGCTCGACGGGGTTGCTGCCGTCGGAGTTGGCGTCCTGGACGGAGGTGATGACGCCGTCGAGGCCCGAGGTCATGGACGCGTCGAGGTCTGCGCTGTTGTTGTCGAAGTAGACGCTGTACGACAGCAGGCTCGGCACGTCCGGGCCGTTCTCGACGTTCTGGCTGCTGAGGACCATGGCCGCGTTGCTCGTCTCGGAGTCCGGGCCGCTCACGTAGGCGCCCACGCTCCACTCGCCGGTCTCGGGGACCTTGTAGGTGCTCACCTGCAGGTGGTCGGCGCCGGCCGCCGCGCCCTCGTGCACGTCGAGGTCGACGGCGACGCTCGCGCCCAGCGCTTCCCAGTAGGGCTCGGCGCACTGGAAGGCGAACCGCCCACCCCAGGCGGCGGCCACGCGGGACTCGAGGTCGGTGAGCCAGGCGCCCTTGTCGGTCCAGGTGAAGGAGTCCACGAAGGCCTGCCGCGCCGCCGGGTCGGCGATGTTGTTGGCGGCGACGGCCGCGTCGTCGAGGTCCGTGTGCGACGACAGGGCGACGCCGCCCGAGAGGGTGAGGCCGTCGAGCATGTAGACGCCCAGCTTCACCTCGATGAAGAGCACCTGCGCTTGGGGGTCGAAGGACGCGCCGAAGCCGCCGAAGCCCGCGGGCGGCACGAGGTTTGTGGGGCCGAAGACACCGTGGCCGATGAAGGCGTCGAGGCGCCCGAGCGCGGCCTCTTCCTCGGTCTCGAGGCCGATGCCCTCGGCCACGTCATGCCCGAAGTTGGACAGCCCCAAGCCGACATCGGCGAGCAGGCCTGCGCCCTCCTCGGGGGCCTCGAGGTTTGCCAGGGCCGCCTGGTTGCCTGCGGGCTGGTGTTCGACCGGCGCAGAGGCGGCGGGCTGCGAGCCCGGGGCACGAACGGGGGTGCGTGACTGCTGATAAGACGGCATAGCGGTTGCCCACAGACGAGGGTGATGAGGAGCAGCGCAGCCGGCTGCGGGCGTCGGGGGGAGACCCGACAGGGCACACGACGGTCGCTGTCTCAAGCTATCTGTTCGCACCCGAGGCCGTCTATCCGCCTATCGTACGATGTCGTCCGGTGACTCCGCAGCTGCAGGTCGCGCCGGCCTCAGCCTGGCGTGCAGGCGTTGCAGCCGTCTGTCTGCATGCCGTCGCCGCAGTCGCAGGTGACGTCGTGGCAGTCCTCGCGGGGCGCCCAGGTGCCGACGACCTCGGTGATGTAGCCCTTGGGCGCGATGAAGGCGAGGGGTGAGGAGCTGGACCAGTGGCAGGAGCACCACTGCCCGACGTAGGAGCTGGTGGCGTAGAGCACGCCGTCGACGCACTCGGCGCCCTCCAGGACCTCGTCGAGGGGG